>Ga0315273_10008442_pt1 | contig 12988 bp, 16 predicted proteins | sample YL17G02_0_MG_FD_205753 | JGI IMG/M metagenome (GOLD analysis project Ga0315273, IMG submission 205753) | Sediment microbial communities from Yellowstone Lake, YNP, Wyoming, USA - YL17G02_0 | ecosystem: Environmental > Aquatic > Freshwater > Lake > Sediment | place: USA: Wyoming | collected...
GAGAAGGAAATCGACACGGCGCTTTCTCCCCCGCCCCTCCCGAAAGGTGTACTGGGGCTTTAAGAGGGAGAGGCCCGCCAGTCCAAAAATGGGTAAGAAGGCTTCTTGCAGAAAGAGACGCTCCGCATGATATTCGTCAGGGGCGCCGTCTTTTGGCTTTGCGAGGGTATGTTGATCGATATAGTCATCGAGCGATCTATATCGTACGGATTCTCTTTTCGTGTCTCCGACGAAGTCCTTGAGGTCATCCTCAGCAAAACGCCACCAATCGACCCAGGTGTAATTTGAGCGCCTCTGATCTGCTGCATTTCGAAGCTGTTTGCTGGCCAGCTTCAGCACAACTGCATCGGGATCTATCTCATGGGCGACCTCCAGAACTGCGGTTCGAACTGGAACAGGCAGGGAACCTAGAGGTTCGAGGGGAGTTCGGCCTAAGGTGGTTAGACCGCAGAGGTGATAAGCCAGCGGCCAGAGCAAAGAACTGGAGGACATCGCTTAATACCTTCGTTTCCTGGAAGCGACATTGATTCGCTCTTTCTGGAGGTGCATGGGATATAATAAGCATTAACTATTTCATATATTTTTTGTGTCAAAGGATAGGCTGCCGCAAAATATTTCACATATTCTAAGTAGTTGTAGTATTCTTGCAAGCAGAAGGTATCGATGGGTAGGAATCAAAGATCTTAGGGACCAGAAATAATTATATAAGAATTCTTTGAGAGACGCGGCAGCCAAAGTGCTTTGATGAGGCCCAGAGAATCGTGGGCTGAAGGCCCGCTGGGGGGTATCATGGCAGACGGCGAAAACCATTCGGGAAACTCTTCTGACAAGAAGACCATACTTCAAGCCATCAAGAAGGTCAAGGAAGGTCTGGATTTGAGTGACGATGCTTATTTTGTAGCTGATAGCGCCATCTATTCTCAAAAGGAACTCGATCATCTGAGTGAGAGAAGAAGAAGAAAAAAAGGAAAAAGAATTCAAATGGGGAATAACAGCTTCGCGCCGGTCCAAACGCCCAGATTGCTCGTGATCCTCGCATTACCTACATGATACGGTCGCGTGTACGGTCCCCATTGCTCCCACTATCCAAATCAGGCCAGCAAGAACCAGGCCCGCAATTTTTCCTTTCATTTTTCTCACCTCCTTTGCCAGGGCATCCTAGCCCTAATTTATGATAAGAACTAAAGATATATAATGATTTTCAGTTTTAAATAATTCCAAAATGAATTCTAACTGATTGCGTTGCAGGCGCCCGGTTTTCGTCTCAAAATCTTAATGTATTGAGAAGCGTTTGGCTAGATATCGATTGCAGAACAGCAAAGAAAAGCTAAAATAATTAGTAATATTAATACGTATCAAAATGACTCGTAAGAGAAGGGAGAACGCCGAAATAATAGCCGAGATTCTGGAGGTATGCATAGATGGAGCGAGCAAAACGCGCATTGTGACGCAGACAAACCTCAATTTTCGAACCGCCGAGCCCCACATAGCTCTTTTAATCAAAAAGGGTCTTCTAGAAGCCATTCCTCACAGAACGCGGGTATGGTATAGGACCAGCCCAAAGGGCAAGAAGATCCTGGAGAAGATGAAAGAACTCTGGGGCCTTTTTAGATCCCCCGCCTGAGATTGGGGTCCTATCGACTCTGCGAGCGTTCCGCGGTGTGCTCCCTGAAATCCAGCAATTATAATGCGAACGGGCCAGAAGTTCACCGAAAAATCGTAGCCAGCAGAACGAGGAAAGACAGAACACTCTATTTTAAGAATCTCTTATCGATGCTGTATTTGAGAAGCCAAGGAATTTGTCACCGCTTAAATCGGGGAGGATAGAGAAATCGCCATATAGCATCATTTTCAAATTTGTATGTTATTCATACTTAATTGGATGTAAAAATAGTTTACAGCTATCTTTTTACAGCAAAACTACTTATTCTTGCACGTACCATACTACTACTATGTCGGGAGTTCTCGAGCAGATCAGATGGCCCTTCTCCAGGAAGGCCGAGATTAATGGGTCATGCCTCGTCAAGGTGGACTCCAAGATCCTGCAGCTCCAGCAGGCCAAGGAGATCCTGGCAGAGATCTTCGGGATAGAGATCTGGGAGGTTGAGGAGATGATTCAGGTTCGCATGAGGGAGAAAGTCGAATGGCCGGATGAGTTCTGCCTGACGTGAAGCCAGCGTTTCCTGCTCTGAGCCTAATCTCCGGGTGAATGCTACCCGCCCTAAAGGACGGGGCTTCTATCGCTTTGCAGTAGTTACTTATGTAGTAGTTACTTATGCAGTAGTTACTTATGCAGTAGTTACTTATGTAGTAGTTACTTATGTAGTAGTTACTTATGTAGTAGTTACTTATGTAGTAGTTACTTATGCAGTAGTTACTTATGCAGTAGTTACTTATGTAGTAGTTACTTATGTAGTAGTTACTTATGTAGTAGTTACTTATGTAGTAGTTACTTATGTAGTAGTTACTTATGTAGTAGTTACTTATGCAGTAGTTACTACATCAGTAACTATTTATTAGTCTTCTGTTATTCTAGAATTTAAAAGGGAGGCATATGATAATAACAGTAGCCAACCAGAAAGGAGGAGTTTCGAAAACAGTAACCTCTTATAACCTCGCTGCAGGCCTTGCCATTGCTGGAAAGAGGGTCCTCTTGATAGATCTCGACCCTCAGGGAAATGCTACGACATGCCTGGGAATAGACAGATGGACCCTTGAGAAAACGATCTACGACGTGCTCGTCGGCGATTTGGAAATAAAAGATGCCATAATGAGCACCGCTGTCAGCGGGCTAGACATAGCTCCGGCAAATATTCACTTGAGCGGTGCTGAACTGGAGCTCGCCGGCAGATTGCGGAGGGAGAATGTTCTGAAAAAGAAGCTCGAAAAGGTGGCCGATTACGATTTCATAATAATAGATACTCCGCCGTCGCTCGGGCTGCTCACAGTCAACGCCCTTGTCGCTGCCCAGACCATCCTGGTACCTGTTCAGACAGAATACTTTGCCATGGAAGGGATGAGCAACCTCCTCCGAGTTATCGAGATGTGTAAAGAGGATATGCTCAACAGCCATCTGCGCGTCAGATTCTTGCTCACCATGTACGACGGCAGAACCAACATGAGCAAGGAAGTGGTGAAACAGGTCAGGGAGCATTTTGGAAAAGACGTTTTCGAGGCCATCATCCCCCGGAGCATAAAGCTCAGCGAGGCGCCGAGCCACGGCCTGCCCATATTTCTCTACGATCCCGAATCGTCTGGAGCTGTTGCTTATGCCGATCTCGTGAAAGAGGTTCTTCAATGAAATCCAACCCCATGGGCAAAGGCCTAAATGCGATCTTGAAGGCACCCGAAAAGCTGAAGCCCGTCGGGAGGGCAGCAGAAGTAACTCCTGAAGAAATAGCTGCTCCCGAAGTACCCAGTGAAGAAGTAGCTGCTAAAGAAGTAATTGCTGCGGAAGTAATAGCAGAGGAAGTAGCTACTACAGAAGTACTTAATGAGGAAGTAACTGCCAAAAAGGGAATTGCTGCAGAGGCAAACGCTGGAGAAGCAGCTACTACGGAAGAGCCCAGTGATGAGGCTACTAAAAAAGCAACTCCCCCGAAATTAGCTGCGAGAGGAGGGACTATGAGCCAGGATGCAATTGCAAGAGCGGTATCTGATGCCAAGAGGAGCCCAAGGATCTCGACGTGGTCACCCGTAGCGGTAAGCACTCTGAAATTTTTGCGGATGACACAACCCCAATTTTCGATGAGCGACGAAATGAGAACCTTGATTGAAGAGGGCCTGGCCAAGAAATACCCCAAGCTGGTCGAGAGAGTCAAGAAAGAGCTGGAGAAGAGCAGCTAGATTCCATTATAGAGATGGGGCGCGGGGATAGAGAAAAACCCGCTCTTTATGTCGGGGAGTAATCACTGGAACTGCGGGATCCCCAAGCGTCTCAACGATTCGGCCTTTCCGAACCCTCTCTCCGTGGCTCTCTGGCGAATCTGGTCCAGGCTTCTGGGGCAACCAGCATTTCGCATCTACAATAATATTACTAATCCCGGTCCTTCTATGGCCAAACATCCATAATCTAAATAATAATCTAATTGAACAATATATAATAAAAAAGGCCACGGCAAATATACCGCAGACTTTAAGATCTCAGAAAATAGCCAGGATATTTTACCGAGGGGAGAGGATGGATCGCATAATCTTGCTCAAGCCGAAGGGAAGGCCGAATCCTGGTATGCGATGGGCGGATGAAATGCCGCATGGCTATATTTTGATTAATGAGGACGCCCACTGTTGGTACGGAAAGCCGGTGGATGGTCCAGTTGCGAAAATTTTAACTCTTCCAAAGTTTGCCTGGGAAGAGGCGGGGTAAGAGGGATACAATCATCCTGAAGGCAGAGGCTCTGCCGCCTTTCAACGAAACCTTTGCTGTAGGCGAACTTGGCCATACGTTTACTTGGCAAGCCCTGCCCGACTTGGGGCACTGACCACTGGCTTTATAAAGAGCGGTCAAAAAATATTTATAATATGTCCTCGTCTCTATCGCTAAGAGGAGGCAGAGATAACGCAACGTGTAGCAGGAGATAGACGACTGGATCATGCCCTATCAAGCCCATCTAAGCGATGGCCTGCAAAGGGCATAGAGCTTGATCGCACCACGAAACCGCTAGTGGACATCGAAGACGCGCCTCCGGGAAAAGGAGATAAGGCCCGATCCAAGGCAGCCCAGCTGAAAGCCTCAGGCCAGTCCAGGCTTGAAGACATCAGCGTTTTTAGGATAGAGAAGATCGTGAGGAAGGGACGAGGGAAGGATAGATTCAATGGCTACTGGTATGCGGCTTGGGTGAAATGTGGGAGAAGTCGCAATGTGTACCTGGGCAACTGTGATAAGATCAGCATGGAGGAAGCCTTAGAGAAGGCTAAGCGGATTAAAGCAGCTGATCTTAAACTAGAAGAAGTAACGGCTTAGGAGGATGCAGGGCAAATCCCCGCCTTTTCAAAGGCGGGATACAGCCCGCACCTAATCACTTTCGCCCTGCCCACGTGGCTTTTTAATATCTTAATAATCTATAATAAACAAAAGGTGAAGTGAATTGCCGAAAGTGCTTCGCTACAGGATCTATCCTACAAAGTCTCAAAGATCCAAGATGGCTAACACCTTGGAGCTTTGCAGGTGGGCCTATAACGAAACACTGGCTATCAGGAAGAACATCTATGAACAAGAAGGCAAGTCCGTCTCCTACTACGAAACCAAGAAGCTTCTGCCTCAGTGGAAAGAAGAGAAGCCCGAACTGAAAGAAGTTCACTCCCAGGTTCTACAGGAAGTGGTCAGGAGAGTTGATCTTGCTTATCAAGCCTTCTTCCGTAGAGTCAAAGACGGAGAAGATCCTGGTTATCCCAGATTCAAAGGAAGAGACAGATATGACAGCATCACCTACACCCAGTCGGGATTTTCCTTGAAACCTGGCAAACTCTGGCTCTCCAAGATAGGAGATATCAAAATCAAGCTACATAGAGCCATCGATGGAGAGATTCAGCGGCTTAACCTCAGGAGATTGCCTACTGGGAAATGGTTTGTCTCGTTCTTGGTTGAGGTTGAACCAGATGATCCTCTTCCAAAGACGGGATTATCAACAGGCGTTGACGTTGGCCTGAAGAGTTTCATCGCCCTCTCCAACGGAGAGCACGTAGATAATCCAAGGTTCTTTGTTCATGAGGAAAAGGCTCTGGCAAAGGCTCAGAGAAAGCTATCCAGGGGTGAAAAGGGAACGCCTGAAAGAGCAAAAGCCTTAAAAGTGGTTCATCGTGTTCATGAGAGAATAACCAACAAGAGAGACGACTTTATCCAAAAGTTAAGTCTGAAGTTGGTAGAATCCTATGACTTGATCGCCTTTGAAGACCTTAACATCAGAGGCATGGTCAAGAATCATTGTCTTGCAAAGCATATAGCGGATGCTGCATGGAACAAGCTGATAATTACCACGTCTTACAAGGCAGAATGGGCCGGTAAACGTGTTGAACTAGTGAACCCAAATAGCACGTCCCAAATATGCTCGGGTTGTGGTCAAGTGGTTCAAAAAGATCTATCCGAGAGAGTCCATAGATGTTCTTTCTGTGGCCTGATTCTGGATAGGGACCACAATGCAGCCATAAACATTCTCAGGCTGGGGCTACAGTGTCAACGCCGGGATAAAACTGTCCAATTATAGCGACATAAAACTGTCCAGTTCTACTTAAGGCTTCTGCCCAGCCATATCTCAGTGCACCTTATCCTGAAAAGCTCTGGGGAATTATCCCCTGCCTCTTGCGATCCTTAAGTCTATAGCTATCGCCTTTTATATTGACCGTAGTGCAATGGTGGAGAATCCTATCAAGAATCGCCGCTGCAATAACATGATCCTTGAAAATGTCTCCCCATTCGCCATAGGATTTGTTTGAGGTGAAGATAATCGAAGCTCTTTCATATCGCCTGGAAACGAGCTGAAAAAAGCAGTGAGCACCAAAGTCATCAAACGGCAGGTAACCCATCTCATCGATAATGATAAGCTGAAACCTTGATAGCTCTCTGATCATCTCTTCAAGCCTCTTCTCTCGGTCAGCTTTTGCAAGACGCTCGATAAGAGCTGAAGCATTTGCAAATTGAACTCTGAATCCCGCCCTGACTGCTTCAATTCCTAAGGCGATGGCAAGATGAGTCTTTCCCACACCAGGCGGACCGAGTAAGACCACGTTCTCTGCATTATGGATGAACTTCAAAGATGCGATCTCATTGATGACACCCTTATCCAGAGACGGCTGAAATCCAAAATCAAACTCATCTAACCTCTTCTCCATAGGAAAGCCGGCCTTTCGCGTTCTAAGTGCCAAAGACCGCCCCTCCTTGTTTCTTAATTCCTGGTACACCAGATAATCGAGGATCTCGATAGTCGATTTCTTCTCCTTGGCGGCAATCTCCAGATAGTTGTCCAAGATCGACTCGAAGGTCCCCAGTTTCAGGAGCTTTAGATTATGATGAAGTCTTTCGTATTCGAAATTTGTCATCTGCTATTCCCCTCACCAAATTGATCATAAACAGAAAGCGGTCTATGCTCGACATCTGTCTCCACAAACTTAAGAATTGACGGGCTATTATCTCTCAACGAGCAGTTTTGCTTCAGGATCTCACTCAGAAGCCCTTTGAAGTGCTCTTTGACTCGCACCACTTTTCCATGACCAGGTTGAATCTCGTGAGTACAGATCTCTTCAGATCCAACTATTATCTTGAAGGTCGAGTCGGAAATCTGCAATCTTGCAGTCATCCCTGCATATCTATATGGGACTGAATAGAGGTTGCCTAGGTAAGAGATGAACGAGTCCCTGGCAATTTTTCGGCTTTCTTCTCTGCGATTATGGTAAGGCGGAGCATTCCCGAGCTGTTGGAGGTTTTCCTGCTTAAAACGTTCAATCGGAATCTCATGGGTTGTGCCGTTGGATATCGAATTTACTCTAGACAGCCATTTCTGAAGCTGAGAGTTGAGATCGGTGAAAGAAGTGAACCTGCCTCCCATGAAGAAATCCTTCTTCACGAACCCCACAGTTCTTTCTATTTTCCCCTTGGTCTGGGGTCGATAGGGACGACACAGCCGTGGAATGAATCCGTAGTGCTCGAAGAAGTCCTGGTAATGAGAATTCCAGGTGGAATCCGATGATTTCGGGGCTCGTTTTTTCACGATTTGTGTTATATTATCATATAGAAGCTCTTGTGGATAACCTCCAAAATACTGAAACGCATTTATGTGGCATTGGATAAGGGTATAAACATCTATTCGCAGAGTAAATTCGGCATATCTCATTCGCGAATAACCGAGGACCATGGTGAAACAGTAGAGTCTCCTTTTATCCCCATCGATCTCGATGTAACCGCATTCAGCCCAATCAACCTGACCTTGAATTCCTGGTTTGGTCTCGTAGCGGTATATCGCTGGAACTCCGATCTTAGGCCGGACTTCATGCACAAAATCCTTTACAATTGTATATTTCCCTGTGAATCCCCTATCCTGGATCTCACGATAAATGCGGCTAGCAGAAAGAGGGCACTCTTTGAGTCTATCGATTATGTATTCCCTGTGGCCATCCAATTTGCTTGGTTTCCTGGATCTCTTTTTGGGCAAAGGGGGAATCTGAGAATTCAGATGCTTCCGCACCGTCACACGGCTGTGTCCTGTCTGTCTGGCGATCTCGCTGATGCTCAATTCTTTGTTGAATAAATCTCGCAACGTGAGGAACTCCTCCATATCTATCATCCACATGACCCCTGGTTTTCAATCCCAGGGATTGACAGGTGGACAATTTTATCCCGCCACTATTGGACACTTTTAGACCGCCATTGACAACAGTCTGTGGCGAAAGTCTAGATGCTCTCGACTTCAGTCGAGGGAGTAGTCACGACCGTCAATCCAGGGTGAGGATTCTAATGGCAAGAAATGAATCCTCACCAAAAGGAGCGATGGCGGCGATCTTCTTCGCACCCCGTCAGCTCTGGATTGACTAAAGATTACATTGGAGATATAGATATAAGTAGCTTACGGTTTGGGGTAAAATACGCATACAGAATTCGTCTCTTTCGATCGTTTACCGGGCAAGATTTATAATAATCATTATTAACATATTATTAAAGATAGACAAGGTTAATGAGTGGTCACTTCTTGCTGCCATCCTAGGTCTTTTGCTCTTGCAAAAGCGTCATCGGATTCGTTCTTGGACCCAAGTTTATGCAAGGCTTCGCCCTTAAAGTGCCATGCTGCGGGATCCGAAGGATTGATCTCAATCGCCTCCTCGAAGGAGGCCAGAGCCTCGTCATGTCTGGACATTCGGTATAATGCAATCCCACGGTATATCCATGCCGATATATGTGAGATATCAAGTTCAATCACTTCGTCGAAGCAGACGACAGCGTCCTGGGGCCGACCTATATTGATATAGGCAATCCCTTCGTTGAACCAGGGCGTGGGGTCATCGGGATTTATCTGAATAGCTTTATCGTATGAACAGAGAGCGTCCTCATAACTACTCAAATTGGAATAAGCATTGCCCTTGTTATTCCAGGCATCGAAATAGTTGGGATCGATATCAGTAGCCTGGTCAAAACAATCAACAGCGTCGTTGTACCTATGCAAATCACAGAGAACATTTCCCTTATTATTAAGAGCCGTAGAATAAAAAGGTTTGATCCTAATAGCCCTGTCAAACGAGCTTAAAGCGCCTTGCAGGCGACCCAGATTTTTGAGCGTCAATCCTCTATTATTCCAAATTTCCGGCACCGATTGGTTTAGCTCGAGGGCCTTATCAAGAGACTTGAGAGCCTCATCGTACCACTCCAGCTCATCAAATGCCAGGCCCCTATTGTACCACGCAGAAGCATCTATGGGGGCAAGCTCCGCGGCTTTGTCGTAACACTTAATGGCCTCTTCATAGCGCATCAATTTCTTCAGCGTGTTCCCCTTGTTGTTCCAGGACTTAGCATATTCGGGATCGATTTCAATCGATTTATCGTAACAATGCAAAGCTTCATCGTACCTGCCCAGCACGTACAAGCTGCCCCCCTTGTTGTACCAGGTGACGTCATCATCGGGATCGAACTTGAGGGCTTCATCATATGCTTCTAGAGCGTCTTCATCTCTGCCCAGATGCATAGATAATATCTCGCCTTTGCTGCACCAGGCAGAGGCATCTGTGGGGTCTAGTACGGTGATGGTCTCATAGCACTTTAGTGCTTCTCTGAAGTTCTCGAGGCCCCTATAGGCAATGCTCTTGTTGTACCAGGCGGAGATGTCCGTCGGCTCAATCGTAGTAACCATATCGTAGCATTTTAAGGCCTCGCTTAGCTGTCCCAGTTTCTCGAGGACTACACCTTTGTTATTCCAGGCCGCGGCAAACCGCGAGTTGAGATTTATCGCCCTGTCAAAGGAACTAAGCGCATCCTCATGATGCCCCAATTTATAGAGGGCAAGCCCCCTTCCATACCAGACCTCTGCCAGAAGGCCGTTGATCTCCACTGCCTTCTCGTAGCACTCAAGGGCAGCTTCATAATATTTGTTTTTATAATATTCCGAGGCTCTGTTCAGGAAATGAACTAAGGTATCCTCTTTTGTGGGGACCATAAATTTAGCTGTGCCAGACATAGGAACCAATGCCATATCTATTTTATAATTCGGAGCCTTGTCCTGAATTGCCGTCAATTCATCATCACTCTTTAGTTGGTCCAGGGCAAGGTATTTTCCATACCAGGCTTCCCTCACTGAAGGGTTTATCTCAATGGCCCGATCGAAAGAGTCGATTGCCTCGTCATAACGGTTCAGATTGCCGAGAGCTGTTCCTTTGCCGATCCAGGCGTCGATCAAAGAGGGATTTATTGCCAGTGCTTCGTCGAAGGCCTTGGCAGCCTCCTCATACCTTCCCAGCTTGCTCAGAGCATTGCCTTTGCCGTACCAGGCATCGATCAAGGAAGGGCTGATCCTGAGGAGCTCGTTATAACATCTTATGGCCTCAATGAATCTGCCTATCCTGTAGAGGGCGTTGGCCTTATTCTTGAGAGCTTTAATAGAGTTGGGGTTCAATCTCAAGGCCTTGTCGTATAGTTCCAGGGCGTCCTCAAACCTTCCCAATTCCGAAAGGGCTAGGCCTCGGTTGCACCACATCTCCTCTTGAAGGTAGTTGATCTCAAGTGCCCTATCGTCTATGCTGATAGTGTCTTCCTTAAAGCATGAGGTAGGCGGAAAGACGAGCTCATTCTTGGCCTTTTCTGGATTGTTTGCATACGGCTCGAGGAGGGAATTATAGGATTTCAATATCCAGGATAATCTACTGGCAATGCTATTCATGCAGGCGGAATATTTTTCTATTTTTAAGGGGCGAATTTTTACAAATAGATAAACTAAAACCGGGACCAACAGGGCTAGACCAGATGCAGTCCACAAAGCAAAGGTTGCTGCCGCCATAGCATTACCCAAATAATAATTTTATTAAGAATTTCTAGTATAAAAGATTTGCTGTTTTATGTGCCAATATACTCAATAGTAGTAATAATACTGTCCATGCTGCTAACATGAATTGTATTCATTTTACAAAGTAGGTACAATCAAAAAAACGAACTCTGCAAAGAGGATTCAATCCTTCTCTCCTGTAACCGACACTCAATCTGCTCCGGCTGGAAAGCAGAGCGCAAATCCGACAACCCATAAAGCGGAGCATTGAGAACCGGCAACCTCATGTTAATAATAATAACACAAGAATTAAATATAAAGAAATGGGAAGTTGGATGGGGTATGCCGCTTGCCAGCCGAAAATCGACGGATGAGTCTGAAGCGTATCATAGCTGCGGCAGAACAAGGGATGGTCTATATCGATTATCTCTCAGAGTGGGAGAATTTCAAGAAGGGATGGTCTCTCGAGGATAGGGTTTTTTGGAACAATCTCCTGAAACGAGTAGACAGAGATGTCTACGGCAAATTCAGGTTGAAACAGCCACTGTCCTTTGAAGAGACGGTCTGGGCTGAGCATCTGGTGAGGCGCGCGGAAGGAAGGGGGCTGTGCTGAACCTCACCTTCATCCCGACCATGCCATCTATTGGTCAGCTATATTGGAAGGGATTGATTTGAGAAAAATGACCATGGCGTCGATGCTGATGCTGCTAGTATCCACTGCCTTTGCCTCGAGTTCGGTAGTGGTAGATATCGTGGGGAGCAACACAGAAAAAACCCAGATCATCCAGCCAAATGCCGGATCGATAGAGCTGGAGATCATAGGGAGCATAGCAAATAATACCAGCATCGGTTCCAGAGCGCGAGTTAATGCCGCAGTTAATTGCCGTTGTCCTGAGGAAGGCAAGCCCTTTTGCAAACCATGCCAAGCCCTCCAGATCCCTCATCTGGGCGTTGATGCCTGGTATGGAGACTACTGGTATACCTCCATCCACATGCCGAAGTGGCCACAACTCTGAATTCGTGGCTCTTCTGAGAAATGAGCTTCGCCGAAGGGAGGCAAGGAGTCTGCCATAGCCCGGGAAAGTATCCTGAAGAAGAGCGCTCCTGCCATTAGCAAGCGGTTTATTTTAAAAAATTATTTATATTAGTATCTTGCATAATGATAATGCTGGAGAAACTACAATGATACCTCAGAAAATCAGGATCCTGGATGAAAAAGAGTTAGATCTCGTTGAAATTCTGACATCCATCGGTAGTAAGCGTACCGTAGCCGTAGTCATTGTGTATCTTAGCGGAAACGACGGCGCGACATCTAAGCAGATAGAAATTGCCACAAACCTCAATCAACCTGAGATAAGCATCGCCATGAGTGCTATGCGAGAAAATTGTTGGACGGAAGAGCGAGATATCAAGGGATCTGGAACCGGCAGACCCGCGAAGTTCTACAGGCTCAGCACTCCTCTGGAGGAGATTGTGACATACTATGAAGAGAAAACGCAAAATGAATCTGCTCAGGCAATGGAGTTGGTTCAGAAGCTGAAGGAGCTGGCCGTCGAAGTGTAGCCAATCCGCCTTTAAAAAACTAGCATCTTGAGGGGCCTTCAGAGAGCAGATTGCTGACAATCAGCATCGGCAAAAAGGCTTATATATCATTAACGTATATTTTATATTGGCGAAGGGGGATAAATCTCTCTTTTCATCAGTCTCCTTGCCAATCTCCGCTTCGCCCCTCCATTGTTTCATGATGAGAATTTTATCAAATATCTATCCTTTCTTATTTTAAATAATAATTACACCAGTAAATCTTTATATCCTTTTAATTCTTAGCGGGGCGATGACGAAGTTAATCGTATAAATATAAATTTTAAAAAGGCTAAATCAATTATAAATTATTTTTTAAAATTTTAAATTATCCCAATCTCAAATGCTTTTTCTCCCAATATTGATGCAATTTCTAAATCCAATCTCTAATCTTTTAGCGAATATGAAATTCTTAACCTATTATTACGATTCCCGCGCGGTATTGATCAAAA
>Ga0315273_10008443_pt1 | contig 12988 bp, 6 predicted proteins | sample YL17G02_0_MG_FD_205753 | JGI IMG/M metagenome (GOLD analysis project Ga0315273, IMG submission 205753) | Sediment microbial communities from Yellowstone Lake, YNP, Wyoming, USA - YL17G02_0 | ecosystem: Environmental > Aquatic > Freshwater > Lake > Sediment | place: USA: Wyoming | collected...
ATACCCGCCATCCACGGCGAGCGCGGTCCAGGCCCCTCCGCGCGCCGAGATCTCCACGCGCGCACCATCCCACGCCTCGGTCCCCCCGTTCGTCTCCGCATCGATCCACGAGTAGAACGCGAGCTGGGAGTTCGGGTCGAGGTTGAACATCGGAGAGACTAGAGCGGCGTCCTCCGCGTCGGCGTAGGTCTTGGCCTCGTTGGAACCCACACCCTGAGGATCCAGCGCGCTTCCGATCTTCATGCTCTGGCCCGCGGAACCGTACTTCCGGGTGGCGGAGAGATGCCACTCATTGGCGGCGCCCGTGACCGCCTCGGTGCTCCAGAGTCCCGCACTCACATCGAAACTCGCCGCGAGTCCGCCCGCCATTCCGACCGTGATCGTGAATGGGATCGATCCCGAGTTCGTCCCGTCGTTCCAATTGACGGCGAAGTCCACGGCGTGCGGCGGCGTCGGGTACGGCCCGACGACCGTGAACGCGAACGGCGTGATCGTCGTCACGGTTCCCCCGGCCGACGCCGCGGGCGCGGTCGAGGTTCCGCCGCCGCTCACGGCAATCCCAATGTCGGAGGTGATGAGCGTCAGGTTGAGCGTTCCCGAAGCCGAGCCCGCGTTCCGCAGCGTTACGCCCAGCGATATCGACTCGCCGGTATCCGGAATCCCGTTGCCCAACGGCCCATCGTCGATCGAGAGACTCTGGATCTGGAAGTTGGGAGCGATCGACACGGAGAGATCGAACGAAGCGTTGCCGGACGTTCCGGCGACGATGCTCGACATTCGAACTCCGGTATCGGCGCCCGAATAGCCCCGCGAGTCGGGTGTCGTGCTCTGATTCCACGCGTTCTTCCCCAGCGTCCCCGGGAAGAAGTCGGCCCCATCTCCGTAGTTTCCCGAAGGCGACTCGAGCTGCGCCAGATCGTCGGCCTGGACGAGCGCCACTCGATAGTGCGGCGCCGGGGGGTCGAAGCAGGAGGTCACGTCGCAGTCACGGCAGTTGTCGATCAGCGTGTCATCCACGTGGTAGACGAGGATCCCCTGGCCGGGCAGGTATTGGTCACTGCCCTCCTGCACGCGATTTTCGACCAGAAAGTACTCGCTGCCCGGCTGCCCATCTTTCCAAACCTTGAGCGCCGACCCGCCCCGAGTTACCGGAGACAGCGTCTGGGTGCCCGAGCCGGAGACAATCGCGGGCTGCTCGAAGCCCAGAAACTGCCGGCACCAGGGATCCAGATTGCCAGCCCGCGATCCTTCGGCCCGCGTCGATGGCCCCGTCCCTACCACTGGCAAGTAGTTGCCGAAGGCCATCAGCGAGTAGAAGCCAAGGCCAGTGCCGATCGACGATCCACAAAGGCTTTGCTCGTAGAGATCCGGCAGTCCAATCGTATGGCCGAATTCGTGGAAGTAGGTGCCGCTCGCCCGATCCCCCGGAGCGTAGTTGTACTCGCCGCACATGAAATACAGAAAGCCGCGCACGTTTCCGAGCATCATCCCGGGCAGACAATTCGGGCTGCTGGGGGGCGGACAGTCGGTGTACTGGGGGATCCCCGATTCGTGGGACCAGATCACGTCCGCTTCGCCCGTTATTTCGGCCCCCACCCCCGGATGGATCACGCAGACGGCATCGATGTAGCCGTCGTCGTCGCCGCTGCTCGAAATGCCGTCCGGGCCGTCGTTGTCGAAGTAGGACAGATTCTGATCGAATGCTCCATACGCCGCAGCCATGGCGTCTTCGGCGAGCTTCTGCGCGCTCCGCGGATAGGCGCCGAAATCGAGCCCAGACTGCCCGTTCACGTAGTAGGCATACGAGTGAGGCATCGTGAGCCAGCCCGGCGTCACACTCCCAGAGATGATGAGCCGCCCATGCGAATTGGTGCGGTAGTACTCCCGCATGCTGACGATCCCATCGTTCGGGTCGTCGCTGAAGAAGAGCCGGTGATAGTAGCCTGGCGTGCTTGCGGCTCCTGGGTGGACCGCCGGAGCGGCCCCTTCGCCGTTGAAGTCGGCGAGGACCACGAGGACGTTGCGATGCGCGACGCCGCCCCGCGGGTACTTGGCCATGTCGAGCGCGAACTGTGGGAAGACCCGGTCCACACCAAGGGCGCGGCTGAGATCGTAGCGGGCGGCGTTAGCGCGAAGAGTCGCTTCCTGCGGGGTTCCGATCGCTGCGGCGACCACACCGGGCGCGACGGCGACCGCAAGGGCGGCTCCCGGCGCGACGAGGGAGAGAAGAAGCGCAAGAAGCGTGAGCGCGAGCGTGGTCATCGGGATCCGGCGTCCCGCGGCATCGATGCGACTATTTCGGATCAAGCGAGCCTCCCGGCATTGAATTGCGGTTCACTCACTCCCACTCGATCGTCGCGGGAGGTTTCGTGCTGATGTCGTAAACGACGCGATTCACGCCCGAGACTTCGTTCACGATACGGGACGAGACTCGCGCCAGGAAATCGTTCGGAAGCCGCGCCCAGTCGGCGGTCATGCCGTCGCTGGAGGTCACCGCCCGGAGCGCGATCACCTGCTCGTATGTCCGCCCGTCCCCCATCACGCCGACTGTACGGACCGGCAGGAGCACGGCGAACGCCTGCCAGACCTGATCATAGAGGCCCGACCGCTTGAGTTCCCCGATGAAGATATCATCGGCCAGGGCCAGCGTTTCAACACCTTGCGGCGTCACCGGCCCCAGAATTCTAACGGCGAGCCCGGGACCCGGGAACGGATGCCTGTGGATCACGGCGGGGGGAAGCCCCAGGAGCGCCCCCAGCTCCCTCACCTCGTCCTTGAATAACTCCCTGAGGGGCTCCACAAGTTCCATTTTCATGTGCTCGGGCAGCCCGCCGACGTTGTGGTGCGATTTGATCTTGGCCGATGGGCCCCGGGTCGAGACGCTCTCGATCACGTCCGGATAGAGGGTCCCCTGGGCCAAGAGGTCGGCTCCGCCCATCTTGAGAGCCGTGTCGTCGAAGACCCCGATGAATTCCCGTCCGATGATCTTCCGCTTCTCTTCCGGGTCCTCGACGCCATGCAGCGCCGCGAAGAATCGATCGCGGGCGTCCACGGTGACGAGTTCGTGACCCAGAACCTCTCCCATCGCGCGGTCCACCTGGGCCGCCTCGCCCAGGCGAAGAAGACCGTGGTCCACGAAAACGGCCAGGACCTGTCCCGGGATCGCGCGATGGAGCAGCGCCGCCACCACCGAGGAGTCGACCCCGCCGCTCAAGGCGCAAAGCACGCGACGCCGACCGACCTGTTTCTTTATCTTCTCGACCGACTCGGTCAAGACCTGCCCCATCGTCCAGTCGCCGATGAAGCCGCAGGCTCCGAAGAGGAAGTTCTTCAGGACACGGCTTCCGTGCGTCGTGTGGGCCACCTCGGGGTGGAATTGAACCGCGTAGATTCCACGCGCGGGATCCTCGGCGGCCGCAATGGGTACGGAGTCGGTCTTCGCAAGACACGTGAATCCAGCGGGGAGCGCCTCCACGAGGTCCCCGTGGCTCGCCCAGACGCGGCTCTTGGCGGGCACGCCCGCGAAGAGTCGGCCCTCGCTCTGGACCTCCAGCGTCGCCTCGCCGTACTCCCGCTGCGTGCTCTGCCGGACCCTTCCGCCGAGCGCGTGCGCCAGAAGCTGCATCCCGTAGCAGATCCCCAGGACCGGGGCGCCCGCGTCGGCCAGCGCCGGATCGAAGCCAGGCGCGCCCACGTCGGTCACGCTGGACGGCCCGCCGGAGAGGATGATCCCTTTCGGCTTCAATCGGGCCAGATCTTCGCGCGTGATCGTCGGCACGTGGATCTCCGTGTAGACGCCGAACTCGCGCGCGCGCCGTGCGATGAGCTGAGTGAATTGCGAGCCGTAGTCGAGGATGAGGAGTAGTTGGTGGCTCAATGGAGGAAGCACCGTTCGCCGGTGAGCATCATCGACATCCCCTGCGATTCAGCCGCATCGATCGACTCCTGATCCCGAACCGATCCGCCGGGCTGAGCGATCGCGACGATCCCCGCCTTGCCGGCGAGCTCGACCGAATCGGAAAAGGGAAAGAAGGCATCCGAACACAGCACCGCACCCCGAACGTCGTGACCGGACCGCTCGGCCTTCCAGATCGCGAGACGCACCGCGTCGACGCGGGAGGACTGTCCCGCCCCGATTCCCAGCGTCCGGCCTCCCTTGGCGATCACGATCGCGTTGGAGACGACGTGGCGCGTCACGCGCCAGGCGAACTCGAGATCGGCCTCCTGGGCTTCGGTCGGATGCCGCTTCGTGGCCGCCTTCCATCCCTCGAACCGCGGCGGCCCCGGCATCGATTCCGCCAGAAGCCCCCCGAGTAGGCTCCGCGTCGCGATCGAATCGGCGGCGCCGCGCAAGAGCTCCGGCACCTCCAGGACGACCAGGCTCTTCCGCAGCGCCGCGAGGCGATTCGCCGACGCGGTGATGGACGGAGCCAGCACCACCTCGAAGAAGAACGTCCCGATCTGATCGAGCGACGCATCGTCCAGCGGGCGGTTCAATCCCAGAATGCCGCCGAACGCCGAGAGCGCGTCTCCGTCTCGAGCGAGCGCCAGGGCCTCCGCCGCCGTCTCCGCGACCGCCGCTCCGGAGGGGTTCCGGTGCTTCACCACGACCGCGGCGGGCTCGTCGAACTCGTGCAGCAAGGAGAGGGCGCCCTCCACGTCGAGAAAATTGTTGTACGAGAGAACCTTCCCGCGAACCTGCGTCAGCGCTTGGATGCGTGCACCCCCCTCCGGGGTGTAGAGCGCCCCCTCCTGCCCCGGATTTTCCCCGTAGCGGAGTCGCTGGAGCAGCCGGAACCGCCGCTCGAGGAGTTCGGGCATGGCGCCGGAGACCGATGCGGACGCCGCCGCCTGGACCGACGCCGACGCCGCGGACGCAGGAGCGCCGGCGAGATACCGAGCGATCGAGGCGTCGTACTCCGACGTGCGCGCGTACGCCCGCTGAGCGAAGCGCCGCGCCAACGACGCGGGAACGCTGCCGCGCCCCCGGTCGAGTTCCTGGAGGACCTCCGGATACTGGTCCGCGTCCACGACCACGACGACGTGGGCGTGGTTCTTGGCCGACGCGCGGATCAGCGCAGGACCTCCGATGTCGATCTGCTCGATCGCCTCGGCGTCGGTCACGCCGGCGGTCGCGACGGTGCGCTCGAACGGGTAGAGGTTCACGACGACCAGATCGATCGAGACGATCCCGTGGCGATGTCGCTCTTCCTCGTCTGTGGCGTGCCCTCTTCGGTAGAGGATGCCGCCGTGGATCGCCGGGTGGAGCGTCTTCACGCGTCCGCCGAAGAGCTCTGGAAACCCGGTGACCTCTGAGACGTCTCGGACCGAGATCCCCGCTTCGCGCAGGGCGACCGCCGTCCCGCCGGTCGAGACGAGCTTCACGCCGTGGCGCGCCAGGCCTGTCGCGAACTCCACGAGCCCGGCCTTATCCGAAACGGAGATGAGGGCGCGGCCGATGCGGACGTCGCTCACGTTCGTGCCGGGCTCCCCGTGATTCGGGCGAGCGTTTCCTCGTAACGGCGGCTCGTCTTCTCGATCACGTCTTCGGTCAATGCGGGCGGCGGCGGGTTCCGGTCCCACTTGATGGCGTCCAGGTAGTCACGGATCACCTGCTTGTCGTAGCTGTCCTGCGCCACCCCTTCCTTGTAGGTGGCGATCGGCCAGTAGCGCGAGGAGTCGGGCGAGAGCGCCTCGTCGATCCAGAGAATGGAGCCGTCCAGATCGCCGAACTCGAACTTGGTGTCGGCCAGGATGAACCCGCAGCGCTCGGCGTGGGCGGCCGCGGCCGTGTAGATGGCGATGCTGATCGCGCGCAGCTTCTCCGCGGCCGGTCCGCCCACGATCGTGGCCATCCGGTCGAAGGAGATGTTCTCGTCGTGCCCCTCGCTCGCCTTGGTCGCCGGCGTGAAGATCGGCGATGGCAGCTTGGACGACAGCGTCAGCCCGGGCGGGAGCTTCACGCCGCACACCTCGCCCGAGGCCTTGTACTCCTTGTAGCCGGAGCCCGCGAGATACCCGCGCACGACGCACTCGACGTCGTAGCGCTTGGCCCGCCGCACAAGCATCGAGCGGCCTTCCAGCAGCCCGGGGTGCTGCGCGAATGGCGCGGGAAATGCGGCGACGTCGGTCGTGAGGTAGTGGCTGGGAGCGATGCCCTCGAGTTTCTCGAACCAGAACTTGGAAATCTGGGTGAGGACGCGGCCCTTCCCGGGGATGCCTTCGTTCAGAATCACGTCGTAGGCCGACACACGGTCCGTCGCGACGACGATCAGCCGGTCACCCAGCTCGTAGATGTCGCGGACCTTGCCGGAGTAATCGGGCTTCTTGCCCGGAATCTCAACCTGTCGCAACGCACGTTCCGCGGCTTTCACTTCACTTCCTCCGGTGGGCCCCTTGGGGTGCTGGCGATTCGAGGGTGGTGGGATCGATGTGCACGGTGCGTCCTTCACGGTGGACCGCGCCACTTTGGATCAGACGGATCGCATCTACGTACAGCCGATGTTCCAGCGGAAGCAGACGCTCCGAGAGCGATTCTTCGGAATCCTCGGGACACACGTCCAGCGCGGCCTGGAGCAGTATCGGGCCTGTGTCCATTCCCGAGTCGACGTAGTGGACGGTAGCTCCCGTGATGCGAACACCCGCCTCGATGGCCTGCCGCTGCGCGTGGAGGCCACGGAACGCGGGGAGAAGCGATGGATGGACGTTCAGGACCGGAGCGCTGACCTGGTCCAGAACCTCCGCGCTCAGAAGCCGCATGAACCCACACAAAGCGATGAGGTCAGGCCGGTCCTGGCCAACGATGTCGGTCAACTGTCGTTCGGCATCGCGATGGAGGCGCGCGCCAGGTGTCGCAGGAGTCAAAAGGACCGACTTCACTCCCAGCGCGTTGACTTTCTCCAGCACGATCGCGCCGGGCCGATCGCACACGACCCTGCATATCTCCCCGGCAATGCGGCCGTCCCGCGTGGCCTCGATCAGGTTGACGACGTGGCTCCCTCGACCCGAGGCCAGCAAGAGCAGCTTGAGCGGCTTCACCCGTCAACTTATATCACCACGGACGATCCTTCTCAAGGGGAATGTCCAGAAGGACTTACCGTCGCGGCGCGATTCCAGGAAATGAACTCCGGCGCGGGGTGGGCGCGAGTGGAGACGTACGTTCCGCCCGCAACCGCCGTGATGCGGATCGCTCCCTCTTCGTCGGTACGGAAGGCGCGTGCGCCTCGTTTCAGATACCGACCCACCGTCGCGGGATCGGGGTGGCCAAAGCGGTTACGCTCCCCGCACGAGATGATCGCGATGCTAGGCGAGAGCGCCTCGATCCACGCCGCCTCACTGGAGGTCTTGCTCCCATGGTGCGGCACCTTGAGGATCCGCGCCGGAGAGAGCGACGACAAGAGCGCCTCTTCGGCCCGGGCCTCGACATCGCCTGCGAAGCAGACCATTGCGTCGCCCAGGCGAACGGTCGTGACGAGTGAGCGGTCGTTCTCCTCCGTGTTGGAGGTGGCCGCCGCTGGAAGACCGCGGCCGGCGGCGAGGATCGAGAGCGAAGCCGCTCCTCCCCAGGCCAGCGTGGTGTCGGTACGAAGCGGCACGAGGCGCGCAAGCCCAGCGCCGCGGCTATGCGCAATGCGGGACTCGAGCACCCTCCGCCACGTGGTGTCGAGATCGCTCCCGTTCTCGTAGAGCCGCCCGATCCACCCCCGCTCCGCAAGCCACGCGAGCCCTCCGTAATGATCCGAGTGAGCGTGAGAGAGGATCGCCATGTCCAGACGCTCGATGCCTTCGGCCCGAAGCGCAGGCTCGACAGAGTAGCGCCCCTCGTCGCGCGAGTCGGTGCGAGGACCGGCGTCGATGAGGAGCGAGGCACGGCCCGGAACGCAGGCGATCGTCGCGTCTCCCTGGCCGACGTCGAGCATGAGGAGCCACGGCGCGGCGGCGGCAGACGGGAGGGCGGCGCGCGGCGCGGCGGCGGCGCGTGAGGATGCGGCACGCGCGACGAACGGACATGCCCACGCCACGAGCACCGCCCCAACCGCCACCCACCTCGCGCCCCTCCGCGGAACGCCCGGAGCGGAACGGCCGCCCTCCCCGGCGGATGCCGCGAGGAGAAGAGCCGAGAGACCGACCGCGATCGCAAAGAGCGGTGGCTGTGCGTGAACCGCGACCGGCGGAATGTGAGACGCCGTCCAGGCGGTCAGGAGCAGCATGGCGAGCCCCGTCGCGTCCACGAATCCCGCGACGGTCGGAGCCAGCGCGGGAAACAGGAAGGCGCATCCGAGATGGAGCAGCATCGCCGACATGAAGAGCCCGCACAGCGGGATGACCGCCAGGTTGAGGAGAAGCCCCGCGACGGGAATCGCTCCGAAGTGACGGATCTGGACGCCGAGCGTGCCCGCCTCCGCGCAGAGGCTCTGGACGGTAAGACCGGCTCCGCCAGCGAGCCATCCACGCAGGATGCGCATGACGGCCGGACCTCTCTCGACGACCGGCGTTCCCACTCGAAGCGCGCCCGACGCCGCGAGTCCGAGCACCGCGACGAACGAGAGTTGAAACCCGGGGTCGGAGACGACGCCCGGATCCATGAGATGCAGAGTGAGCCCCGCGAGCCCCCATCCCGTCAACGGCCGGACCGCGCGACCGCCCAGACGTCCTCCGCGCACGGCTGTCCAGAGAATCGCGGAGCGAACCGCGGATGCGGGCGCGCCGACGAGGAACACGTATCCCCAGAGACAGACGAGCTCCAGGAGAACTCCGGGGATCGCTCCGAGCCGCAGCGCCACCGCGACCAGCGCTGCGATCCCGGCCAGCACGCAAACGTGGAGCCCTGAGATCGAGAGGATGTGGATCGTCCCCCCATCCCGGAACGAATCGCGTACCGAGGGCGAAATGCCGGAGCGATCCCCCAGCGCCATTCCGCGGGCGAGCGCCGCGACGGGCGCGCTCAGGTCCCGCGAGAACACTCGTGCGAGACGATGGCGGATGAGCCCGCCCCAGAGGATGCCCTCGTCGGGACGATCGGCCAGAACGGTGACGGTCGCGGGGTCGACGTCAATCGCGCCCGAGAGCCCGGCCCGCTCGAGCCACCGCCCCGGGGCGGCGACTCCGGGGTTTCGCGCGTCCTCCGGCGGACGGTAGTCCCCCACGAACCGGAGCGAGAGCCCCGGCAGCGCCCAGAGCGGCGGGAGCCCGCCCTCGTTCCAGCGAAGGAGCACGCGCCCCCGGCAATCCGCGCGCCCCTCGCCGATCTTCACCGAGCGGACCTCGAATACGAGCGACGCGTGCTCCGCGTCCGCCGCCGTGGTGTCGAGCACGCGCCCCTCGACCTGGACGCGAACCCGGCGCGGATGCGTGGGTAGAGGCCACAGAGCGCGATCCGCCTCGGCGCCGAGACACGCACCGGCCGCGATCAGCGCCGCGGCGCCCAGGGCGCCCTCGACGCGGCACCATGTCCGGTCCGCCAGGAATCCGGCCCAGACCGCGTTCGCCGCACAGCAGGTCGCGAGCGAGAGCGCGCCAAGCGCGAGGGCCGCGAACCGGGCGGGCGTTTCAACGTCCGCGGGGAGCGGCGAAAGAAGCGAGAGCGCGTGGCCCAGCAGGATCCCGCACCAGAGCGCGGCCGGCGCCGGCAGATGCGCGCGAATCGAGAACCTGTGCAGCGGAGCGGCTCCGCACGGGGAGGTGCTTGGTCGAACCGCGGGAGGAGGGCCGCGTCAGTCTCTAACGGAGGACGAACCCGCCCCGATCACCTTGCGATCACGAACCGCCCAGTCTCCACGCCTTCCGCCGCTTCGATGCGATAGAAATACACGCCCGACGCGAGCCGCCGACCAGAACTGTCGCGGCCATCGATCCTCATGTCGTGGTAGCCGGGTGCCACGCTGGAGGCGTCGTGCAGAACCCGGACGACGCGCCCGGACAGGTCGAACACTGTCACTCTGAGCGCGCCCTCGCGATCTGTATGCAGGGTCAGGGTGCCCTCCGGCCTGAGCGGGTTCGGCGACAACGACGCCACCAGCGTTCCCCCTGTGCTCACCACGTCGACCGTGAGCGTGCCTCGGAACTTCCCTCCACTGCTGAGATCGCCCTCGAGGGTGACCGTGACGGTGTTCGTGCCCTTCGGGAGGTCGGCGAAAAGGGTCCTCAGGTCCGTCTTGGCGAAACAGGCCGTCAACTCCTGCACGCCATTCCCGTCCTTGTCCGCCCCGATGCTCACTTTCCCGCCCAGGGCGAAGATCTGCCCCGTGCCGTACTTCATCGTGATCGTGGAGGAGATAACCGAGGTGCTGAGGTAGGACCCGCCCACGGGCTCGACCTGCGTGCACCACGTAGCCTTCCCTGAACCGAGATGGATTGTTTTGTTTCCGCCCGTCGTGAAGGCGCGAGCCGGAAACACGTCCTGGATCGTCACCGACGTGCTCGTCGTATTGCTGAGGAGACCGTCACTCACGGTCAGCGTGACTACATGAACTCCGCCGGACGAGTAGGCATGGATCGGAGTTGGCCCAACGCCTGTCGCTAGGTCCCCAAAGTTCCAGGAGAAGGTCAGCGGGTCGCCGTCAGGGTCCCATGAAGACGTACCGATCAGGCTGACCGGAACATTGACTACCCCCGAATAGGGTCCGCCGGCACTGGCGGCGGGCGCCCGGTTCAAATTGCCCACGCTGATCGTGACGGATCTTGGCGTACTCGATGCACCTTGATCGTCGCGTGCCAGGAAACTCACGATGTGAGTCCCCGCCTGCCCATAGCCCGGCGTCCAGCTGAAGCTTCCCGTGCCGGCTCCGCTGTCGATCCAGGTGGCGCCCAGTGGCAGGCCCTGCACCGACAGGGTGACGGGATCCCCATCCGGGTCTGTCGCGACGACGAGAAACGCGATCAAGCTGCCCTCGAAACTCGTCACGCTGAGTGGGGAGGTCACGACCGGGGGCCTGTTGACATTCGCGACGGTGACGCCAAACGAAGCGCTTGCGGAGATCGTCCCGCCGGTCGCAGTGAGTCGATTATCGAGATACACCCCCGCATCGTCGAATCCCGGCGCCAGGTGAATCACGGCAGCGACATCGCCCGGGCCGCCGCTACTCTCCAAGATAAGGGAAGCGAACGGTGGGGCGGCGAGGGACAGCGTCAATCGGTCACCGTCGGGATCGCTCGCGTGAGCGGGCACGTCAACGATCGTCCCCTCCGCGGCCGTCTGGCTGGCTATGGGGTCAACTACCGGAGGCCGGTCCGTGTTCGTGACGCTTATCCGGGTTGTAGCCCTGCCCAAGAGCGAGTTCGACGCCGTGAAGGTCACGTCGTATGTGCCGGCATCGCCGTAGGTAGGAGTCCACGTCAGCGCCCCGACCGTGTTCGAGCCGTTTGGCGTGAACGCAGCGCCGGGCGGCAGGGGCATTGCCGTAAGAGATCCGATCGCGTCGCCGTCCGGATCCGAAACCGTCACCGAAAACGAGATCGCCGTCCCCTCGTTCCCGGTGATGGTCACCGGGGCCGACACGACTGGCGGACGGTCGCTGCTAGCTGTCACGACGTACGCACGCCCCGCGTCCGAGCCGTTCGCGTCGTTGAAATAGGCGCCCACGATCACGTCGGCGACGCCGTCGGCATCGAAGTCTCCCGCGGCGGCAGCGGAAAAACCCAGCCGATCGCCCGCCCCCTCTCCGGTGAGCGTCATGTCCGCGATCCCATCCGCTCCGGGTCCCCCATGGTAGACGTAGACGCGGCCCGCGCTGGTTCCATGCGCGTCGTTAGTGATCGCACCGACGATCAGGTCGCCGAAACCGTCCCTGTTCAAGTCGCCCGCGGATGAAACAACGAACCCAAAAAGGTCCCCGGCAGCCTCGCCTGTAAGCGTCAGATCCGCGACCGCGTCGGATCCCGCCCCACCGTAGAAGAGATACGCGCGACCTGCGTTGGTTCCGTTCGCGTCATTCGTCCACGCCCCGATGATCAAATCGTCATCTCCATCTCCGTTCACGTCCCCTGCGGAAGCGACGGAGATCCCAAAATTATCGCCCGCTGCCTCTCCCACTAGGACACGATCGGCAACGGCGTCGAGCCCGGGACCACCGTAATAGACGTACGCGCGGCCGCTCCTACCGGCCGCCCCGGGTGCCCCCACGACGATGTCGGGGAACCCATCCGAGTTCACGTCCCCTGCGCCGGAGACCCTCCACCCGAGGCTGTCTCCCGCCGCCCCAGTAAACATCACGTCGGGCACGCCGTTCGGAATGGCCCCCCCGAAGTAGACGTACGCTCGGCCCGCGTCGACCCCGCCAGCGTCGTTGCATGGGGCACCCACGATCACGTCGGAGAATCCATCCCCGTTCAGGTCTCCCGCGCAGGAGACCATAATGCCAAATCGGTCATCGGTCGCCGCCCCCGTGAGCACGATATCTGGGATCGCATCGACCCCTGGGCCTCCGTAGTAGATGTAGGCGCGGCCCGTCCGCGATCCGGGGGCAATGCGCTGCCAGGCCCCCACGATCAAATCCCCGAAGCCGTCTCCGTTCATGTCTCCCGCGGAGGCAACCCACGAGCCGAAGTTGTCGGCGTATCCCTCTCCGTGAAGTATTAGGTCCGGGACGTCGTCCGCGCCGGGCCCCCCGAAGTAGACGTAGGCGCTTCCTGCATCACCCGCGACCGCATCGCTGGTCCAGGCCGCCACGATCACATCTTCGTACCCGTCGCCGTTCACGTCCCCCGCGGAGGCGACTGCATTGCCGAACTGCTCGCCGGGGCCCGTCCCCATAGGGGCCACGAGAACCCGGCCCGCGCCAAGGTCTACCGGGATCGATCCGAGCACGCCGGCCGCTGCGGCCCGTGATAGGAGGAGCAGGGCGGAACAAACGAGGAGTGCTGAGCAGAGCGAGAATTTCCTGCACATGGTGAACTCCCTCACTAGACGATAATGGTGTCGATCTTGGAGTAGAGCTCGCGGCCGACGGTGCTGACCTCTACCTCGCGATCACCAACCGCCCTGTCTCCA
>Ga0315273_10008444_pt1 | contig 12988 bp, 9 predicted proteins | sample YL17G02_0_MG_FD_205753 | JGI IMG/M metagenome (GOLD analysis project Ga0315273, IMG submission 205753) | Sediment microbial communities from Yellowstone Lake, YNP, Wyoming, USA - YL17G02_0 | ecosystem: Environmental > Aquatic > Freshwater > Lake > Sediment | place: USA: Wyoming | collected...
TTGCCCATAAAGAGGAATTGGTCCAGCAGATGGCCTTTGACGCCCAGCAAGCCTTTGAATTGTTGAGCCAATATTATTCGTCGCGATAGAAATGTGGTCAGGATTATTCTTGCATAAGAAGGCAAAAGGCTGAATGCCGTTTGCCCCTCTTCCCCTTCCGTTCTTCGTGTCTTCGTGACTTTGTGGTTTAAGATTTTGAGGCTTGCCTGCCCGTGGCAGGTTGAAGTTCTCCTAATCCCTACCATTTACCATTTACCTTTGCCCTTTTCACAGCCCGCCGAACTTCCTGAATTTCTCATAGCGCTGGCGGAGCAGTTCATCGGTATCCAGCTTCGTGAGGGCATCGAGTTTTGGCAGGAGGGCATTTTTGATGGTTGCGGTCATGGCCGCAATATCGCGGTGGGCGCCGCCGAGGGGTTCTTCCAGCACTTCGTCTATGACGCCCAGTTCTTTGGTCTGGCGGGCGCTGAGGCGGAGGGCGGCGGCCGCTTCCGGGCCGCGGCTGGCGTCTCTTCCGAAGGCGGAGAGAATGACCGCGCAGGATTCCGGCGGAATAACCGAATAGACGGCATGTTCCAGCATCATTATCCAATCGCCCACGGCCAGCGCAATGGCGCCGCCGCTGCCGCCCTCGCCGATAATGACCACGGCCACCGGAGTTCGCAAAACGGACATTTCCAGCAGGCTGCTGGCGATGGCCTCACAGATGCCTCTCTCCTCCGATTCCGGCCGGCTGTCGGCCGCGGGGGTGTCAATAAAACTGATTAGCGGGTAGCCGAATTTCTCCGCCATTTTGAAGGCGCGCTGGGCCTTGCGGTAGCCTTCGGGGCGGGCGGATCCGAAATTCCGCAACTGCCGTTCTTTTACATCCCTCCCCTTTTGATGGCCCACGACCACCACCGGCCGTTCGTCCAGCAGGCCAAAGCCGGCGATAATGGCCGGATCATCGGCAAAGCGGCGGTCGCCGTGAATCTCCACGAAATCGGTCATCATCAAAGCAATATAATCGAGGGTATAGGGTCTTTCCGGATGGCGCGCCATCTGGACATTATCCCAGGGCGAAAGGCGAGAAAAAATCTCGCGGCTGAGCTGTTCCTGCCGGTAGCGCAGCGCGCCAATCTCCCGGGAACGGTTAATCCCCTTGGCCGTGGTATAGCGTTCCAGTTCCAAGATTTGTTCCTCCAATTCCCGGAGGGGCTTTTCAAATGGCAGCCAACGTTTCATATTTTAGTGTCTTTTCTATAGCTAATGTGTTTTCTCGGTATAGGGCTTCTTCAATTTTATGGCTAAATCATTAATTGTGGTTCCGAAATTTGCTTTCCCCTGCAATAAGATGAGTCTCCTGCTTATTTGAGGATTTTGACTAAGCGCGCGAGCATCGGCCGAATCTCTTTGCGCGGCAAAACCATGTCCACCATGCCGTGAGCGTAGTGAAATTCCGCGGTCATGCTTCCGGGGGGAAGCTTGATGCGATAAGCGCTCTCCACTACCCGCGGGCCGGCGAAGCCGACAATCGCCGCGGGTTCGGCGATGATGATATCCGCGAGAAAGGCGAAGGAAGCCGCGATGCCGGCAAGCATAGGATCTGCAAACACCGCGATATAGGGCACGCCGGCCTGGCCCAGGCGGGCAATGGCGGCTGAGGTTTTCGCCATTTGCATGAGCGAAATGATGCCTTCATGCAGCCGGGCGCCGCCGCCGGAGCAGACCAGGATAAGGGGATGACGCTTTGCGGCCGCCTCTTCCGCCGCCCGCGTAACTTTCTCGCCCATGACCGAACCCATGGTGCCGCCCAGGAAGCCAAATTCGCTGACCCCAAGGATGATCGGATTCTCATCAATCTTCGCCTCGCCCCAAACCATCGAATCCTGCCGGCCGGTCTGTTCCCGGTAGCGCGCCAGGTCGGCTTTATATTTGGGAAATCCCAGGGGATCCTTGCTGACCAGATCGGCATCTCGCTCTACAAAGCTTCCTTCGTCTGCGATGAGCGCAATCCGTTCCTCGGCGGTGAGCCGGGCATGATGACCGCAGCGCCGGCAGACTTTAAGGTCCTGCTCGAATTCCTTGCGATAAAGCATCTCGGAACAACCCAGGCACTTTATCCATAAATCATCCGGAATGCCGTCCATGGCGCGTTTGTGCGCCGTATCCGCGGGAGGCTCGGCGGCCTTATTAGAGGACGGGGTATTTGATCTTCTTGCCATTATTTCACTTTATTCGTATTATTCGTAATATATTCCAAACTGTTGCCGCCACAATCATGGCAGAAATGGGCCGGATATTGCAACCGTTTACCTGCTAGGACCAAAAATGTTTGGCAGAATTCCACATATCTGAATATTAAAGGATTCGCCAAAGACGCCTTTTCCTCCTTTCGGGAGGGCGCTCGTTGTGTAATATTTGCCGCCTTTGTGCGAAAATGAAATCTAAGGGAGATGCAGATGAATTTAGAAGAATTGCGCGCCAAGATAGATGCTATAGATGAAAAGGTACTTTCTCTCTTATCTTCAAGAGGCCATCTGGCGGAAGCCGTGGCGAAAGTAAAACAGGAGAGCAATGCCGCCCAGTTTGTTCCCTCGCGGGAAAGGCAAATCCTTGAGCGCATCTCGGCCTTGAATTCCGGCCCGCTTTCCGGGGAGTCCGTGCGCGCCATCTACGAACAAATTATTGCCGCCTGCCGGTCTCTGGAAAGCCCCCTCTCCATTGCCTACCTGGGGCCTCCCGGAACTTTCTCTCACCTTGCCGCCAGCCGAATCTTTGGCACCGGCGCGGCGCAGCTCCCCTGTCCCACTATTGAAGAGGTATTTCTGGCGGTGGAAAAAAAGAGCGCCAATTTCGGCGTCGTGCCGGTGGAGAATTCCTTCGCCGGAGTGGAGCGCAGAACGCTGGACCGCTTTGCCAATACCGTGGTGCGCATTTGCGCGGAATATTATGTGGACATCGTGCATAACCTGCTTTCCAAGCATGCCTTGGAGGAAATCAAATTCGTCTATTCCCATCCCCAGGGGATTGATCAGTGCCGCGGGTGGCTGCAGGCGAACCTGTCGAAAGCGGAGACCATTGAAGTCTCCAGCACCTCCCGAGCGGCGCAGCTCGCGGTTACCGAACCCTTCGCGGCCGCCATCGGCACCGAGGCCGCCAGCGCCCTGTATGATTTGCCCACCATCGCTTCCGGCATCCAGGACCGCTCGGATAATCGCACCCGCTTCCTGATTATCGGCCGGGAAGACGCCCAACCCTCCGGCAAAGACAAAACTTCCCTGATGTTCTCCGTGCCCCACCGCGCCGGTAGTCTGTGGGAAATTCTGGGAATCTTCAAGCGCCACGGCATCAATATGACCATGATTGAATCCCGCCCCACCAAGCAGACGCCCTGGGAATATGTCTTCTTTGTGGATGTGCAAGGCCACAGCAGCCAGGAGCCGCTGCCTAGCGCCTTTAAGGACCTGGCCGAGCATACGATTTTTCTGAAAGTGCTGGGGACTTATCCGGAAGCGGAATAAATACTTGCTAAATTCCGCGGAGGCAGGTAATGAAGTTGGAACTGTAGGGCGGGGCTTCCACGCCCCGCCTAGATGTCTAGGTAATACAAGTTATCTTGCGGCGGGGGATGGAACCCCCGCCCTACAAACACCATGTTGAGATTTTGACATCTATGTGGGGATATCTGGCTAAAACCTTCTCACCGCCACCAGTTTCTTCCCGTAATTCCCTGAAAGGTTGTCCACGGCGACGCAGCCCCGGTTGGAGGAGGCATGAATAAACTGGCCGTTGCCCAGGGCGATGCCGGTATGGCCGATGCGCCCGGCGCCCTTCATGGCGAAATAGAGCCGGTCACCCGGACGGATATCGCTGTAAGAAACCGCAACTCCGATTTGCGACTGCTCCGCCGCGGTGCGGGGCAGATGATAGCCGTTGGCGGCAAATACCCGCTGCACAAAGAGCGAACAATCTATATTATAGGGCAGACTTCCGCCATAGCGATAAGGCAGCCCCAGATAGCGAAAGGCCTCGTCTATCACTGCGGGCTGGCCGGAGGAGAAAAGCTTTGAGAACCAGTTGGGATCCAGCGGGCCTACTATCGAAAGCGCCCACTTCTCCACCCAGCCGGTGGATTGATTGGCCATCATGACGCCATAAAAATTCGGTATCTCCGCGACCACAATAACCTTTGAACCCGGATCGGGCTGAAAGAGGAATTCCCCGCCGCCGGGATGGGAAAATATCTTTGCTCCCGCCCGCACAACCGTGGCAAGCCGCGGCTTCTCCGGCGCATTCGCGCCCGCGATTGGGGAAGAAGCTATGACCGGCGCAGGCGCTTGAGTAGCTTTCCTCATCAGCGCCACCCGCTTGCCGGGCTCCCAGGGGCCGGCATCAATGCTGATAATTTCGTTGGGCTGAAGGCCTTGCCTCAGCGCCAGGTTTTCCGGGGTGTCCCCGGGTCGAACGGTATAGATCTCATAAGAGACCACCGCCCCCGCGGGGAGGAGTGCTAAACAAAGCAATAAAAGCAGAACAATGCTTGCTATCCAGTATTTGGCCATGGAAACATTCACTCCAAAACTTATTCCTTGATCAGCACCGACAAGGCCGGATGATAGCCGAAATGCACGTAGCATCGGCCGGGCTTCAGCAACCCGCCGCATGTGATATTATACCATATTGGAAGTTATTGGTAGGATACTTATGGTCTGCTTGGCAGAGGCTCTGGTTAATTTACAGCTACCTCTATGTTATAGTGTTGGCTGGCAATGTCCGTGGATTCAGGCAAACTAATGGTTGCCGAAGGTGTGGGACGTAGTATTCGCGTAAATTTCTTTATACACGACAATCGAGAAATGCACTGTGCGTCTATGCTATAATTATCTCGTGAGGGAAACGTCATGGCTTTTTTAACAGCACTTTGGGATTCAACTAAAAAAGATTTAAAGCGGGCGGAGCCGCTGGTGGCGCAGATTAATGCGCTCAAAGTCTGGCTAGTGCAGCCAACGAATTCATAGGAGAGTTAAGGGGGAGTTTATAATTCCAAATGAACTGAACATTCCTGTTCCTGTTGTAATACTAAACAGAATGGGTATTAGAAAAGGAACCGTCATCCTCACCCCTGCCTTCGGCATTCCCTCTCCAAGTTTGGAGAGGGGCAAAAATAGTAAACCTTGTGCGGATTATCTGACCAAAATTTTCCTTGTTCCCGAGAGGAGTTCTGAAGGGGAAGTAAGCAGCAGGAAACCTGAGGAGGCAGAATGTGCAGTTCCTCCCTCCCCCTCGCCAAACTTGGAGAGGGGGCCGGGGGTGAGGATTGAATCGCTCCGCCCCGGAGATATAGTTTTGACTCATCGCGGCCGCTTTTGTCGCATATTATCTGTGCACAACAAGCATTATCGCGGGCCTCTGGTGGGACTGAAGCGGAAAGGATGTGAGCAAATTCTTTGGCTTACACCGTCACATTTGGTGGCAGTTCCCCTCCCGCAGTTGCCGAGTTTCAAAGCAAAGCTGGAGACCGCCCAACTCTTGAGGCGCAAATCCACTAAAAGTGAGGATATCCTCTGGCAGGCGCTACGCAATGGAGGTCTTGAACATAAGTTCCGTCGGCAACATATTCTTGGACCGTTCGTCGCTGACTTTTATTGCCCGGCACTACGGCTGGTGATAGAAATTGATGGAACAATCCATGAAACTACAGATCAAAAAGCTTATGACGAATTTCGGCAGAGAATAATTGAACAATGTGAGATAGCTTTCCTGCGCGTCAGCAGCAGGGAGACAGAAAAACGGCCGGCAAAGGTTATTCGGCGAATCGCCTCAGTCGTGGAGCCGCGCAAACAACAGATGTCTTATGGTGTTCGCTGGCTTGCGGCCGGCAATTTGAAGAGCGGAGATAGAGTCTGCTGCAAAGGCAATACGCAATATAGAACCATCGAGAGTAATGAATATATTGAGGTGGTTGAACCGCTTTATAACCTGACTATTGAAGCGGATAACTCTTATGTTTCGTCAGTCTGCACTATTCATAGTTGATAGTTCAATATGCATAATAGGTGGTAAGAAAGGCAACCCTAATCCTCACCCCTGCCTCCGGCATCCCCTCTCCCCGCCACGGCGGGTCTTGCGACAAGTTTGGAAAGGGCCGGGGGGTGTGGGCGGATATTTATATTTACTGTAACATCTGTGCTATAATATTTTTCGTGAGGGAACGTCATGGCTTTTTTATCAGCACTGTGGGATTCAACTAAAAAAGATTTAAAGCGGGCGGAGCCGCTGGTGGCGCAGATTAATGCGCTGGAGCCGGGAATTCAGGCTTTGTCGGACGAGGCGCTTAAGGCGAAGACGGCGGAATTCAGGCAGCGCTTGGATCAGGCGCGGCAGGATGTGGTGGCGCAGGAAAAACTTCAGGAAGGAAGCGAGGAGTATCTCCGGCGCATTGATGAGGTGGAGGAAGCCTTTCTGGATGAGCTTCTGCCGGAAGCCTTCGCGGTGGTGCGGGAGACCGCCCGCCGCGTTATCGGCGAGCGGCCCTTCGATGTGCAGTTAATCGGCGGCTGTGTGCTTCACTGGGGCAAGATCGCGGAGATGAAGACCGGTGAAGGCAAGACCCTGACCGCGGCCATGCCGCTCTATCTAAATGCCCTGCGCGGCCGGGGCGCGCATTTGGCCACCCACAACGACTACCTGGCAAAACGCGACGCGCAATGGTATGGGCCTATCTACGAATTTCTGGGCTTAACGGTTGGGATTATTGGCCATAATGACGATTATGAGCAGCGCAAAGCGAACTATCTTTGCGACATCACTTACACGACGAATACCGAGATCGGGTTCGATTACCTGCGGGATAATTCCGCGGATTATATCGAGCACGTGGTGCAGCGGGAACTCAACTTCGCCATCGTGGACGAAGTGGATTCCCTGCTGATTGATGAAGCCAGAACCCCGCTCATCCTGGCGATGCCCGGCACCAAGCCGACCGACCTGTATGCCAGAGTGGACCGGGCGATACGGCGCCTGGTGCGAGAGGTTGACTACAGTGTAGATGAAAAAGGGAAGAATTCCGCGCTCACCGACGAAGGTTTGACGAAGATGGAGCAATTGCTGGGAATCGGCAATCTCTCCGACCCGGAAAATATCGAATATTTCCAGCATACCAATGCTGCTTTGCGCGCCCATGCCAACCATAAACGCGATGTAGATTATGTCGTCAAAGATGGGCAGGTGCTCATTGTGGATGAATTCACCGGCCGCATTTTGGAAGGACGGCGCTACGCGGAAGGCCTGCACCAGGCGATTGAAGCCAAAGAGGGCGTAAAGATCGAAGAGGAGTCGGTAACCAGCGCCAGCATCACCTATCAGAATCTTTTCCGCCTGTATCATAGACTTGCCGGCATGACCGGCACGGCCAAGACGGAAGAGCAGGAGTTCATAAAAGTTTATGGCCTGCCGGTAACACTTGTCCCCACTAATAGGCCCATGGTCCGGAAAGACCATTCGGATGTAATTTATAAAACGGAAGAGGCCAAATATCACGGCATTGTAGGCGAGATTCTGCAACTGGAAAGCCTGGGACGGCCTACCCTCGTCGGCACGCGCTCCATCGAAGTGAGCGAACGGCTCTCCGAGCGGCTGCAATCGGATAAGCTCCAACTGTTTGTACAATTACTGCTGCTGGAAAATTACCTGATGGGCAAAAATTCCCTGGAGGACAAAGAAAAACAGGAATTTCGCCGCGTCTTATCCGAGCGCCTGACCGACGCCAAGCGGGAGGTCGCCCGGCTGGAGAAGGCCATCGAGAGATTCGAAACCAGCATGACGCGCCTGGTGCAGCCGGAGGAGAACCGCAGAGTAGAGCTTCAATGTGAGAAGATAAGCAAGCTTGCCGGCGAGCTGGAGGATTTGATCGCGAAGCTGAGCGGGGCGAATGGCTCGATGTCAAGAAGAGACATCGGCCGCATAGGCGAAATTATCTGCTATCAAAAGATCGAGGAGATACTGCCCGGGCGGATTCCGTCTCTATTGCGCGCCTGTGGCATGAATTCCGATCCCCGGGCGGCGGAAAATATCCCCCGCCTCTCCGAGATCATCGGCCTGGGACATACTTCCGGCCGGCTGCAGGAATTGCTGGAAAAAGGCATCCCCCACCAGGTGCTGAATGCCAAGCATCATGAAAGAGAAGCGGAGATTATCGCGCAGGCGGGCCGCTCCGGCACGGTTACCATCGCCACCAATATGGCAGGCCGCGGCGTGGACATTCTGCTGGGAGGCAATGCGCAAAAACTGGCCATTGACCTGCTGTTGAAATGGGAGATCAATCCCGAATCGGCCGGCGAAGCAGACAAGGAACGCGCCCGGCAGGAAGCCGAACGCATCTGCGCGGCGGATCGGGAAAAGGTCATCGCCCTGGGAGGCCTCCATATTTTGGGGACGGAGCGGCATGAAAGCCGCCGCATTGATAATCAGCTGCGCGGCCGCTCCGGCCGCCAGGGCGATCCCGGCTCCTCCCGCTTCTATATCTCCTTCGAAGATGAACTGATGCGGCTCTTTGGGCCCGAACGGCTCTCCTTTATCCTGGATCGCTGGCCCGAAGCCGAGCCGATAGAGGCCAAGCTCACCACCAGGACGATTGAGAACGCGCAGAAAAAGGTGGAGGCCCGCAACTTCGAGATTCGCAAACATAACCTCCAATACGATGAAGTTATGAACCGCCAGCGGGAGGTGATTTACGGCCAGCGCCGCAAGATCCTGGAAGGCGCGGACATGAAGGACGTCGTGCAGGGCTATCTGGAGGCGCTGATTACTCAGCGCCTGGATGAATATGCCTCCGCCGACCTGGCCCCCGTGGACTGGAACCTGGAGGCCTTATATCAGACCTTAAATGAAATTTTCCCGCTCGAATCATATGCTTCCAAAGCGGATTTGGAGAATAAGAAAAGAGATGAACTGGAAGCCTTCCTGCAGGAAAAGATCCTGCAGGCTTATGACGACCGGGAGCAGGAATTCGGCGCGGAAATGATGCGGGATCTTGAGCGCATGGTCACGCTTAGGGTCATCAGCACGCGCTGGGTGGACCACCTCGCCTATATGGATTATATGGAACAGGGGATTCATCTCCAGGGCTATTCCGGAGTTGATCCCCTGATCAAATATCACGGAGAGGCCTCTCTGGCCTGGAAACAACTGCTGCAAGCTATCAGCGATGATGTGGTGCATTATATGTTCCGTATCCAGGTCAATGCTGAATCGCGCCCCGCGCGGCGGCCCCGCCCGGCGGTTTCCGCGCGTGCCGGCGGCGGCAGAAAATCGGGCCACGAAACCAGACCCGGCAAAATCGGCCGCAATGACCCCTGCCCGTGCGGCAGTGGCAAGAAATATAAGAATTGCTGTGGGCTGAGATAACGCGATATTTTCCTCACCCCCGTCCTTCGGGCAGGAGCGAGGAAAGCATTGTTAGCGGATTTTTGTCCGCTTTATCAACAAATCCAGCCCTTGCTTAACATAGCGTTCCCTGAAGCATGTTCCATCGGGCAGTTGTGTGTGGAATAAACAACCAAAAGACCAAACAAATGAGTAAAGGTTGTTGTCTAAGCTATTGGAAATGGTTACAATAGTAGTTAGAGGTAAATAATGAGCAGGTTGTTCAAAGTAATGGTGTGGCTCACGGCTATCGCGGTGGTGCTGCTAATCTGGTATCAGTCTCAGAAGCTGCGCCCGCAGACGTCTGTGCTGGACTACTCGCACTTTATGGATCTTGTCCAGCAGGACAAGATCGCTTCTGTTATTATTCGCGGCACTACGGGAGAGGGCAAATATGCCGGCAATAATCAGTCCTACCTGGTGCAATTATCGCCCGATTCCAAAGGCTATCTGGAGGCCCTGGAAAAGCATAAGGTGGCCGTTACATTTCAGCCTCCTTCGGCCGCGGACAACTGGATGCCCACCCTTTTGGTCCTGGGATTCACCGGCCTGCTCTTTGTAGCACTCTGGTTCTATATGATACGCCAATCCCAATCCGCGGGCGGTCAGGCTTTTGCTTTCGGCCGCAGCCGCGCCCGGCGCTTTGGCGAAGGCAGCCAGAAGGTAACCTTCGATGATGTCGCCGGCGTAGAAGAAGCCAAAGAAGAACTGGCGGAAGTGGTGGACTTTCTCAAGAATCCCAAGAAGTTTCAGGCCCTGGGCGCTAAAATACCCAAAGGCGTGCTTTTGACCGGGCCTCCGGGATGCGGCAAAACCCTGCTCGCCCGCGCCATTGCCGGCGAAGCGGGCGTGCCTTTCTTTCACATCTCTGGCTCCGATTTCGTGGAGATGTTTGTGGGCGTGGGTGCTTCCCGCGTGCGCGACCTGTTCGAGCAGGCGAAGGCGAACCGCCCCTGCATCATATTCATTGACGAGATTGATGCCGTGGGGCGGCGGCGTTTTGCCGGCGTCGGCGGCGGCCACGACGAACGTGAGCAGACCCTCAACCAGTTGCTGGTGGAGATGGACGGCTTTGAAATCAACTCCGGCGTGATTCTTGTCGCCGCCACCAACCGGGAAGATGTGCTGGATCCCGCGCTGACGCGCCCGGGACGTTTCGACCGCAGAATTGTGGTTGATGCGCCGGATTTGCGCGGGCGGGAAGCCATCCTCAATGTGCATGTGAAGGGGAAGCCTTTGGCGGATGATGTGGATCTGCGCGTGCTGGCGCGGCATACTCCGGGCTTCACCGGCGCGGACCTTGCCAATCTTGTGAATGAGGCGGCCCTGCTCTCCGCCCGCCGGGATTTGACCACCATACACGCGCATGAGCTGCAGGATTCTGTGGAGCGCGTCATTGCCGGCCCGGAGCGAAAAGCCCGCTTGCTTACCCAAAAAGAGCGGGAAATCACAGCCTATCATGAAATCGGCCATGCCATGCTGGGCACGCTCCTGCCCGATGCCGACCCGGTGCATAAGGTGTCCATCCTTTCCCGCGGCCCCGCCCTCGGCTATACCATTCAGCTTCCCCTGGACGACCGCCGCATCGTCTCCCGGCAGCACCTGCTGGATACCATCGTCGGCCTGTTGGGCGGGAGAGTTGCCGAGGAACTGCGTTTTCAGCAAACCACTACCGGCGCCTCCAGCGACCTGGAACAAGCCACCGAAATCGCCCGCAGTATGGTGATGCGGCTGGGCATGAGTGAAAAACTGGGGCCGCTCTCTTTCGGACGGCGCGACCGCCAAGTCTTTCTCGGCCAGGAATTGGGCGAACTCCATGAACGGCGCTATTCCGAGGATGTAGCCAAACAGATTGACCAGGAAGTTTCCCATATCATGGAAGAATGTTATGCCAAGGCCAAAGAGCTGCTGACCGAAAACCTGGATAGGATGACTCAAATTGTCGAAGTTCTTTTGGAACGGGAAACCTTGACCGGTGATGAGATACGCCTGTTAATGCGCGGCGAAACCTTGCCCCCATATATTAAACCCGAACCAAAACCGGAGGCGACAAAACCCCCCGCCGCCGAACCGGCCAAACCCGTGCCCACTCCGGCGCCCTCTTCCGGATCAAGTCATCCGCAACCCGCATAAATAAATCTCTGGGTGGCCAAGCCCCTATGAGATCCTGAGACTAATATCTAATCTGTGTGCATCTGCGCCCATCTGCCTGCCCGCCTAAGCAGTGTGGAGGGCGGCCAGCAAGCCGTTCGCCGTTAAGCGCTGCCGGTTTACCCGCCTGTAGAGGATTTACTCGCCTTAGGCGAGCGCACGAAAGTCCTTTCTTTGCGTTCCCTTTGCGCTCTTTGCCCTTAGCGGTTAAGGTGTTTTTAATTGTAGGGCAAATGCTTGTGCTTATTTTTTTCCACAATTCTAGAACTGGCGTTTGAGAAAAGGGCGTTTTAGTGGTATAATTGCCAGTGAAGGACCAGCCGATGGATAAGCGGAGGCAAGAGCTATGCAAGGATTAACTAATCGTCAGAAGCATGTTTTGGAACAGATTTCCCGGATTATCCGGGAGACGGGACATCCGCCGACCGTGCGGGAGATTATGGACAAACTGGGTCTTTCCAGCACTTGTACGGTGCAGCGGCACTTGGAGGCTTTGGAGCGCAAGGGATTTATCAAGCGCAGCCGCTTGAAGGCGCGCACCCTGGAGATTATCAAGGCCGATGATCCGCGCATGGTACCGCGCGCCGTGGTGCAGATTCCGCTGGTAGGCGTGGCCGCGGCGGGAACGCCGATGTTGGCTGTGGAAAATATCGAAGGCGTCCTCCCCCTCCCTGCGGATTTGGTGCCGGAAGAGCCGGCCTATTGTCTGCGCGTCAAGGGCGACAGCATGATTGGAGTGGGGCTGTTCGACGGCGACCTGGTGGTGGTGCGCCAGCAGGATTATGCCGATGAAGGCGATGTGGTGGTGGCCATGATAGGTGACGAAGCCACGATAAAGACCTTCCGCCGCCGGGATGGCCAGATTCACCTCGAACCGGCGAATCCGACCATGCAGCCCATGATCTATCCGGCGGACCAGGTCGCGATTTTGGGACGCGTGATATTGGGCATGCGAAGATTCTGAGAAGTTAAGTAAAAGAAATCCGCAGATTTCGCAGATTACACAGATTGAATGAAAAAGGAGCGGGATTCATCCCGCTCCTCTGCATTTCGGAAGAGTGTATTTCTTAAATTTTCTAACGTAATGATATTTAAAGGTTCCATACTGAGGCAAGTTCGCTGAGGTCCATAAGGCCGCTCATGGCTTTATTGACGGTGGGGATGCCGGTTTCTTCGAGGGCGGCGATGGGGGTGAGGCCGCCGACGACGGCCAGGCCGACGCGGTCTATGCCGCTGGGTATGCCGAGCAGGGATTGTCCCGGCTTGCCGATGGCTAATACTCCACCCAGCCCGCGGCCGGCATATTGCTCCAACACGCGTTCGAGATCGGCATAACAGACCGCGGGCAATTCGCGAAAACTGGCCAAAATGGTGCCGGCGCCGGTTTCGCTGGCGGCCTTGATGCTGGTCATTTTAGAAGCGATAAAGATCT
>Ga0315273_10008445_pt1 | contig 12987 bp, 10 predicted proteins | sample YL17G02_0_MG_FD_205753 | JGI IMG/M metagenome (GOLD analysis project Ga0315273, IMG submission 205753) | Sediment microbial communities from Yellowstone Lake, YNP, Wyoming, USA - YL17G02_0 | ecosystem: Environmental > Aquatic > Freshwater > Lake > Sediment | place: USA: Wyoming | collected...
TTGGATCTGTTTCACTTCCATAGCGAAATAAATAACCTCCCTGCATCACTTCCATCACTGCATCCATTTCTTCTTTTCCAAACCAATAAGCTCCAGGTCCTGACATAAATACCTCCTATTCTTTTAATTACTATTTTACAAATTTTAAATTGTTCTCAAAATCCATTGGGATCCCATCAGGAAGCCTTTTGAAGTCCAGCAATGGCTGATAATCACTTGGGAATTCCCTCATAGAGAAAATGGCAGCCGACAAGGATCCTAAGTAAGGTCTGCTGTTAAACTCAGGCCATGTATTTAATTTCAACTTGATTAGAAATAAATATTTCATTGATACTTATTAGTTGCTTGCGATTTCCCTCTGCAAGATGAGATAATAATTTTTTTATCTCTGGCATTGATAAGCTAGCAAGTATCTTAAAGATTAGAGACGGGAGTGCCGCCCCGGCCAACTTGACCAGGTTCAGCACCAGGATGATGCTGGCAATCCACGATTCGCTTGTTCCTCTAAGCCTTGCTTTGACTCGGTTTAACCCGTATGCTGTTTTAGCCTGTCCAAACTTGCCTTCTATTGGATTACGCTCTCCCGGACTTACGTGTTTCTGCATTGCCGATGGCCTTCCAAGGGGTTTGGCCAGAAGCATAATTCCTTTCTCTTTTAATGCTGCGCGGTTGGGACGATTGCAGTAAATTTGATCGGCTAACACTTCTTTTGGATAAAATCCGAAACGGATACGATATCTTTCGATATAATCCATCATGTGGCTTCCTTCATTAAAGGCATCCCAGCTAAGCTCATCAAGAAAAGAAATGCCGTCAATCAAAGAGACATGCATCTTTGCACCAAACTCCACTTTTGCCTGACTCTTCCCTCGAACGATGGGCCGAACATGAGGCTGATGGATACTGACAATCCTATCTTCAATGCGGTGAACTTTGCTGTTATACATCTCATTCTGTTGATTATACAATGTGTTTATCACCAAAAGGTATTTGTAGTTTTTGGGTTTGAGTGGGATAGTTTTATAGGAATCAAGCAAACTATTGATTGAGTTTAAATTGCGTTTCAAAAATCTCAACTGACTGCCTGTTGCTTTTCGTATTTCTTTATGTGTCTTGTTTTTTTTCTGAGCTGTTTGCAAATAACGTTTACGTGCAACTTTTCGATAAGTCCTGGGTTTTTGTTCATGCAGTGCCGGAGAGTAAAGTTTATCTATTAGTTGCTCTGACTTTTCCCTTGCATCGGATAGCAGATCCAAGTCAGTTGGATAGGCGATGTCTTGTGTGTTGAATCATAGGAAACAGTCCAGGTACCGGGGAAGTATGCAACATCCCTGAGACTATCTACCTGCGTATATCTCTCTCCATCAACAAAGAGTTCCCCGAGAACCAATCTTCCTGTCATATCTGCAAGAGGAATAATATATGGATTATAGTTCTCTAATTTGTGCTGATCAAGTCTGCTTCTGTATACTTCCGAATACTGTTTGTCTGGCAGCCACTGATCTTTCCAGACCTCCGACCCCTTGACAACGACCTTTTCCCCGTGAGTCGCCAAATATCCTACAAGCTGACCTGCTTTTCCTCCTTTCTCCGGGGAAATGCATTCCCTGTATATCCCTTCGTGTACTAGAACAGTATCTCCGGGTCCGGCTAATTGTGCAGCGTAGGCAATGGATTTGAATGGTCTAAGCTTCGTTCCGTATCCCATAAGATCAGAGGACTCTGTATTCTTATTGTCGACTACCCATACCTTAGCCGATACCGTGAAGAGGATTTCAGATTGAAATATCAGAATCACCAGAAAAATGCAGAGCTTTTTTATTTTAAATTGAATGGACATGGTCTTATCTTTAAGTGAAAGATGGCAACTTACTATTTTTTGTCAGTTTCGTTCCATTGTAAAGTAGTAATAGAATGGGCTTTAAATTTTTGAATTGTCATTTTATTTTTCCATAGTACTTTACAATCCATTTCGGCACTATTATTAATTACATTGAGCGTAATACTTCCATCAATATTCTGGAAAGCAGCAAAATTGAGATTTTCAGAATCACCGGTACTATTTATTCTGTAAGCGCCCGGCTTGATAAATTTACTGAAATGTGCCAGATAATAATATAATCCTGTATAGGTAACTTCTTTGGTATCACGGTTTACAATAACCACTGCATGTTGTTGGTTCAGAGGGGGATCATCGTGCGGAGGTGAAATCAGGCATGGTCCGCCATTCTGATCAAGTATCATATTCCAGTAAATCCAGGCTGAAACCCAGTTTTTCATATCGTTCATGATCTGGTTACCCCAGAATTCACCGTCAGAAAACTCGTAAACAGGTAATTTTATCGGGCCATTGTCAGGCACATTGGTCCATGTCGTAGGGTTCCCTACGAGGGCATAGCATATCTCGGTCTGCCAAATCGGAAATTCGGGGAATTTATTATGCAGTAAAGTAAGATTATTATGAGTACCCCAACTGTAACCATGAAATGTAAGCGAATGGATGTATTTCTTTATTTCCATATCCTCGAGTAATTGAGGATAATACTCTAGCGTTTGGGCGCTATTTGGAGTTTCTCCCAATTGAATTCTTGTACTTAATCCTTCGGCTTGAAAAAGTGGGCCAACATAGTTTTTTATTAATTCTCCGATAACCTGGTAAGAAACGTCGGAATATACTCCGGATTCATTGAACAGGTTTAGGTAGTTTATGGTAACTCCGTTTGCAGTATATGCTTGAACATATTTTAGATAATACCTTGCCAAAGCATTATAGTATTGAGGTTTTATGTTTCTTTGCCCCTTCTTCAGACTTACATACATCCAGTCGGGTGCAAAATCCATTGGAGATTCAATTTCAAATTTGCCATATTTTGATGATGCTTTTATAAAAGGAATCAGACCGTCCGGAGCCAGATCCCTGTCTATATTAAAGAATTTCATCAAAGTATCGCCGGGGGTATCATTATATGTATACCAAGGGCCGGCGGAAGCAAAATCGCAGGCGCCGATAGGGGATTTCATAGCGGTATATCCGGAACCGTAAACAGGGTCAAACAGCATTTTTAGAACGTTTTCTTTCGCATCTACAGAGAGTGAGTTCAGACAAATCATTCCGGCCTCGTTAAACGTAGCTCCAAAACCATCCATTTTTTGGAAGCGTACAGTTTCATCCACTCTTATAATAGGAAGCGAGGATTCTTTATTTGCAATAAACTTTGAATCAGCCTCTTTTGATAACCTGTCGCCATCCTGAGATGAAACAAAAATTGATATTATGTTGTCTTTGGATTTTTGACATTGAACATAACTTAAACACATACTTATTCCCAAAATAAATACAGTTAGCCGAATTGATTGATTGAGAATGGTTCTTGCACCTTTTTTGTTTATCATGTTTGTATTTTCTTTATAGACTTATTTTCCTTTTCAATTATATATTAAATTCGTTTACTATTTGCCTGCTACGCTCACATCGCGATGGTTACACAGCATGTGTATGTATTATCAATTATTATTAATGATGAATATGCTCAAAGACATAGAATTCTAGGAAACATATTACCTCCGCAAGCTTATTGAAGTCAACAGAGATAAATTCCTATATTGATTCAAGGCTGCCTGTAAAAAACTGGCAGCCTTGAATGTTTCTGATAAATTCTCCTGCCATAAAAATTTAGATAACTTTTAATAACCGGGGTTCTGAACCATTTTCGTATTGCGCGTATCATTCAACGGAATAGGCAGAATTTCATGCTTATTAGCGACAAATCCTTTAAAAGCCAGTACTAAAGGAGCCCTGCCAGTGCGTACCAGATCAAACCAACGGTGACCCTCAGTGGCGAGTTCTAGGCGACGTTCCTCGTATATATTGTCCAATGTTGCCGGTACGGATGAAAGACCAACTCGAGCCCTTACAGCATCAAGCCTGCTCTGCGCCTTATTGATATTGGTTCCTGAGCGTACCAACGCCTCAGCTTCCATAAGATAGGTATCTGCAAGACGAATTTCAATTACATCATGGGGAAAGTTTAATTCCACTGTACCTACCTGAGAGACATATTTTTGCAGAGGCAACCATTTCTGCATGAAATAACCAGTATTCATGTATCCTGGCAAATAACTTCTGCCTGGTTCGGCATTCACTATACTGTCAATATTTGCAACAATATACTTATATCTCGGATCATTCCTAACGGAAGCCACAAATTCGGGAATAATAGGGTTAAATGCCCAGCCTCCTGACCAATAATCAGGACCAGTATAGCTTTGAGGCCCGCACATCTGAACAAGCAGATTCCCTGCCATTAATCCAAAAGAACTCCAGTCTGCATTAAATGCTGCTGAATGTGCTAATTCCAAAACCGCTTCACTGTTAAATTTATGATCGGGACTGAATATATCGGCATAGTTTCCCATCAGATGGTAATTAGGAGAATTATTGACCTGTTCAAAATACCCGGCAGCTTCTGCCATGCGGTTTTCATTGTTCTGAAATAAGATTACTTTACCAAGCTGGGCAATAGCAGCTCCTTTTGTTATCCTGCCGTTCTCCTCAGCTGGAACTGTTTCAGGCAGATCTGGAATTGCTTCAGTCAAATCCTTTTCTATCTGCGACCAGACCTCTGCCGGATTAGCCTGAGTAATGTTATAAATTTCGGTTGTCTCAATTGGTAATGTTATAAGAGGTATATTATTAAAAAGACGCACTAATTCAAAATAAAAATATGAGCGCAAGAACTTTGCTTCAGCTATATACCTTATTTTCAACTCGTCAGATAATCCAGGAATACCTCCTGAGATTTTCTGAAGGATCAGATTTGCTCTGTATACACCTGCATAATCAGCGTTCCAGAATCCTGCCTGAGGTCCCACAGCAGGATTCAGGGTATAAGTATTCCACACCTGCCAGGATTCAAAATCCGTTGGGCCACCGCCTCCTGTATAACATTCATCAGCGGCTGAATTAAGGGCTCCCAGTTTTGGTCCTGAAGCTTCATTGACCATCTGTGAATAAGCTGAGACCAGTCCAGAAAAGGCTTCTTCAGGAGTTTGATAATAATTTGATTCAATAAAAATCCCTTTGGGTTCTACTTCCAGAAAACTTTTTTCGCAAGAAGAAAATATCTGAAGTCCAACCAATATTGTACATATAGTAATAAACTTATTCTTTTTCATTGTGTATGATTTTAAATTACCTTAAAATTTAAAAAGCCAAATTTACTCCAAAAATAAATGATCGTGCCTGTGGGTAAATGCCCCTGTCTATGCTATAGCTTCCACCACCTATTTCCGGATCATATCCAGTATATTTTGTAAATGTTACCAGGTTATTTGATGTCAGATAAAACCTCAATTTCTGGATTCTCATTTTCTTGATCAGTGCATCAGGTAATGAATACCCTAACTGTAGATTCTTCAATCTCAAATATGCGCCATCCTCGAGATAAAATGAGGAAGGATTGGAAAAATTGCTATTAGGATCACCATCAACTATTCTGGGATAGCTGTTTGAAGACCCAGGCTCTGTCCAGCGTGTTAAAGCATTGGTCTGATAGTTGGCTGTAATTATGTCCAGACGCCTTAATCCCTGGAAAATTTTATTTCCAGATACTCCCTGAGCAAAGAAAGAAAAATCGAAATTTTTCCAGGTCATTGTTCCATTAAAGCCAAAGGTCCAGCTTGGGACAGGTTTCCCTAAGAAGGTTCTGTCAGCTTCATCGATCAATCCGTCCTTGTTTAAATCTACCCATCTAAAATCCCCAGGACTGGCATTAGGCAGAAGCAATTCACCCGAACTATTTACATAACTATTTACTTCATCCTGAGTCTGAAAAATTCCTGTGCTTTTAAAACCGTAGAATGAATTAATTGATTGTCCGACCTCTGAACGTGCAATTTCGTATGCGCTGGCCTGAAATCCTCCGCCCCACAGATAATCATTTACTCCAATCCCGGTCACGACATTCTTATTGTAAGAGGTAATTGCAATAAGGTTTAAGTTCACCGCTCCAATACTTTTATTGTAGCCCAAATCAAAATCTATTCCACTGTTTTTCATATCAGCAATGTTCCCGTAAGGAGAATCTGAAGCACCTACATATCCCGGAAGATTGATAGCCAATAACATTCCTGTTGTTTTCTTATTATAGAGATCAACTGTCAGGTTAAAATCCTTAAATAATGTCATATCAAGACCAAAATCAGTCTCTACAGTTTGTTCCCATTTCAAATCGGGGTTTGAGGGTGCACCGGGACTATAACCTATGACAATATTATTTTCGTTGAACGGATAATTGCCATTATTCGCAAGTGTGGAAGAATATCTGAAAGGAGGCAGGTTATCATTTCCATTTACACCATATGCAGCCCGAAGCTTTAGCAAGTTAACTATATTGTTTTCCGGCCAGAATTTTTCACGGGATGGAACCCAGCCAAATGATGCTGAAGGGAACGTACCAAAACGGTTATTGCTTCCAAAATGAGAGGAACCGTCAATACGTACTATTCCTGTAACCATGTATTTGCCACCGTAATCATATGTTAGACGCCCAAAATATGAGACCCTTGAATATGGTTGCGATTCCTGCCCTAAAGCAATTCGATTCGTTGGAGGTATACTGAAATTCATAGAGGAATATTGATAATTAAATACCGGTAATCCAATATAGGTTCCTTCTATTCCTGAACCGGATGATTCAAATGCCTCAGTTCCTATCAACCCTGAAAAATTGTGCTGATTGATTTTTCGGGAATAGGTAATGATGTTTGACCAGTTCCATGTAAGAGTTTTGCTAAATTCGCGACTGTTCTGCGTATTCTCAAGATTTGACTGGGAAGTGCTGAGATAATAGAGTGGTGTAAAGCTCTCATTCCCTGACATTGTATAAATTCCTCCTAAACTTGATTTGATTTTTAAATTGGGAAGAGGTTCAATTTCCATAAAGACATTACCCACAATATTGTCTCCCCAGAAATAATTCCCAAGCTGTGTCTTAGCAAAAGCAAGTGGATTGGTCATATCCTGTCCTACAATAAGTGAGATGCCGTAAGGATTACCATTATCATCAGTTATAATTGCTCCTGGATGGTTATTGTATGGATTTGAATTAAGAACATTTGGATCTGTGACAATTACAGGAGTGATCGGATCCTGGTTGACAGCTGAACTCAATGGACCTCCGAACTCAGTATTCGGATCAAATCCTGCAGCCCTTTTTGTATGTGTATAGCTTATTGTATTACCAAAGTTGAGCCATTTTTTTACCTGGTGGGTGGTATTAAGACGGAAATTGTATCTTTTATAGTTTGATATTGATGTCGAAACAATTCCATCCTGGTTTAAATAGCCGAAGGAGGTATAGTAGACCGATTTATCGTTACCCCCACTTATGCTCATTTCATGATTTTGAAGTCTTGCATCATCATTGAATATGGTACTCTGCCAATCAGTTCCCTTACCATAAGATGACGGATTTGGGAAAGGCAATTCCAACCCGGCAGCCAGGGATGATTCATTCCTTAAAGTTGCATATTCTGTTGCGTCCAGTAAATGCAGTTTCTTAGCCGGAGCCTGAGTACCATAATAAAAATTATAATTAATTTGAAGATCCCCTTTCTTGCCAGCCTTTGTGGTAACAATGATAACACCACTTGCAGCTTTAGCACCATAGATTGCGGCGGAAGAAGCATCTTTGAGAACTTCGATGGATTCAATATCGGATTGGTTCAAAAAGTTAATATCTCCATTATCAATATAGATCCCATCAACAATAAATAGAGGATCACTATTGTTTATTGAAGTAATACCTCTGATGCTTACTGTTGATGCAGATCCAGGTTCTCCGGAATTTGCTGTTACAGTTACCCCTGAAGCCCTTCCCTGCAATGCTTGCTCAATACGAGTAATTGGCAAATTCTCTAATTCTTTAGAACTAATGCTTGAAATTGAACCGGTTACGACACTTTTCTTCTGGGTTCCATAGCCAATTACAACAACTTCATCAAGACTAAATGCAACTTCTTTCAACACAATATCAATCATTTCCCTGCCTCCTGAGGGTATTTCCTGAGTTGTCATACCGATAAATGAGAAGATCAGTGAGGCATCCTGAGGTACATTACTTATTTTGTATTTACCCGATGCATCAGTAATAACACCGAGTGTGGTTCCTTTCACAAGGACAGTCACCCCAACTAATGGGTTTCCTTTTTCATCGGTAACTTTACCGGAAATATGCTTTTGCTGTTCCATAGCGGAACCAATTTCCGACAGATTTTCATAAGTTGAGTTCTTAAAATTGGCTGAATTTTCTACAGATGGTGAAAAGGATGGTACAGCTGTAATATCCCAAATCCCACAGAAAAGGAGAATGCATGAAATTATCATAGTCATAATAAGCCTATGAAAATTCAAATCTGAGTTTCCAAACCAAAAATAGTTACATTTTATTTTCATAATTAATTGTTTTTAGTGTAGATGTAGGACTTAAAAAAAATATATAGTGAAATTATTTGAAATGAAATTTCTATAATTAAATCGAGCATTTGGCTTTAATCATGTTGGTTCCATGTTTTCATAAAAATGTGAAGTGCTAAACATGATTAGCACTTCACAAAACCCGCCAGTAACACCCAAACTAACCTTACTAACTAACTTACTAATCCAAATTCAACTAAAAACTCTGAACCTCAATAAAACTCAGACAATGACCTTTTCAAAGAACAACAGAATTAAAAATTTCAATCATTCAAAAATAAATCCAATCGGCTTATTATAAAATGTCTTAAAAAGCAAAATATATGTCTAAATTGGCAAAATAATTAATTGTGTTATAAATTCGACTCCGAAAACTATGGAACTAAATCATGAAGATCTTATAATTGAGAGATTGCAGATAAAAAAAATGATGGATTTGCTTTCAAACCTTTTTTCTATCAGAACTTCATTTATTTATGCAGTCGCTGATGATTATTACACCAGAGAAATTGCAGGTAACAATGGAGATTATCAGAAATTCTGCATTCTTATTCAGCAGGAAATGAAGGATAAGTGCATCGCCTGCGACATAGATAAGTTCAAGGAAGCAAAGGAATCCAAAAAGCCGTTATTATACAGGTGTTATAATGGTCTCTTTGAAATGTACCTTCCATTATTTATTGAAGATATCTTAATTGGATATTTACATTTCGGACAGGTTCGTTCTGAAGACAAATTTACTTTAATCGCCCGGGAATGTTCCCTGACCGGACACAGTAAATTTAAAGAACTTGAGAAAAGTTATAATTCAATTAATATTATTAAACTTGAGAAAATTATGTTAATCTCAGAACTTTTTCAGAATTTTTCAGAGATTATTTTGAAAAACAAACTGGTTGAACTCCGAAGGGCAAAACCAGAATATTATTTCAAAAAGTATATGGAAGAAAACATAGCTTTAACTATAAATGTAAATAGTGCAGCAAAATTTATAGACAGAAGTCCTTCTTATGTAGTTCATACATTTAAAAAACTATATGGTTGCTCTTTCCATCAGTACCTCATAAAAATGAGGATAGAGCATTCAAAAAAATTATTAAAAAATCATACTATAGCGGAAGTATACCAATTATGCGGATTTAAAAACAGGTTTCATTTCAGCAAAACCTTCAGAAACCTTGAAGGAATTTCTCCTCACAAGTATCAGCTTGAACTTGAATAGCTAAAGTTAGAAATAACTGCCTAGTTTGTGCAGGATTAGTGTGTGCTTCGCCACATATGCAATAGTTTTATTCGGACATACTCCTCCCGCCATATTATTACACGTAACTAATGAATCCTAGTTATGAGACAGGTTATAAAAGTTGAAATCTTTTATTAGGATTTATTGCTATGATGAAAATAAAAAAAAATCATGCCTCATTTTTTCCAAAAATTAGAAGAATCCAAGATTTTATAAAATTATCAATTGCAGCCAGATTTAGTTTTACTCTGTATTTATCTTGTGCAGCACCAGACTGCAAATAGACGCATCTATCTCGCTGATATTGTGAGAGTCCATATAGCTTTTCACTTTTCCCCAACGGCTCTGATAGCGTTTTAGCGTGCAGTCGGAACGTGATAATCTTGCTTTAAGATACTCGATAGCCTCAGCAATTACCTGATCATAATTTTCTTTTGCTTTTTCCATAATTAAATCTATTTAGACTGACAGCGGAGTTGCTGTCAATACAATAATAGATGAAAATATTATGGAAAGTATTTTGGTTGTAATAATATGTAACCATTAGATTTAAAGACGGTAAGGAGAATCTTCTTTACATAATCATTTTGTTTACATAACGCTTAAAACCATCGATGAGCTGGTAGCCTCCATGATACACACGGGCAACAACAGGCTGTAACTGACCGTGCAGCTGCATCGACTTTTCTACCTGAAGTATCCTTGCATGGTTTATTATGCGAAGCTCTGACAAGGTCAGGTCAAATTCACTCAGTGGTATCTCTTGGATTATGGTGCTCATTACGAAAGTCAGTTCTACCGGATAAAAGTAAAAGTCTAAACTCTTATAAACGAATGTGTACGTCTTTACAATCAACTTGATTTTTATGGAGATAATAGATCTTTCTTAGCGATGGCCGGCATTTGATTCCATAACGCGTACGTCTTTACAATCTTTCCATTTTTTACTGCAAAAGCTGTATATACCCCGTCTGGTAAGGGCCGTGGAAGTAACGTGTACGTCTTTACAATCATTGAGGAATGATACTTTTGACGTCTTTTATTACGTCCGCTCTGCAACTGACCATTGCGCTCTACGTTCCGCGGATGCTTGTCCCTATATTCTTTTTGATACTGATGTGATGGAAAACTATCACGCCAACGCTTATTCCGCGACTTTCGTAAAGAGCGGCTTGCAGAACTTCTCCTGGCCCTTGTCTTATTGGTTAAACATCTGCGGGCATTTTGACATTCCTGCAAAGAACAATACTTCTGATTTTTTAATCGCGGATTACGTGGTACCAGTTTACCACAGTGCTGGCAGGTAAATTTGGGTAACATTACAATAATCTTTCAAAAATGCTGAAAGGTTATTGTTTTATCTTAAATGAAAAACGCTGGTATCATTTTTTTCCGGTGGGTGGTATCAGTTTAATCCGTCTTTAAAAATAAAAGCCAAAATTTGTTAAATAAGATTGAGAAGATTTCATCTGGGGCCACAAAATGTGGCCTTGATTTTAAGAAGTTGTTGGATGGTCAGGATGATATTAAGGAAATCTCGGAATTCCTTGGTATCACACATGACCAGACCATCCTATTTGCTTGCTTAGTGGAATTAAGTTTACAAAAGACTGTTACATTAGAGCACTTGGCAAGACATTTTAAATGCAGTGTAATAAAAATAATCATCCTTTTTAATGAGATTGAAGAACTTGTAAGAAAAAAATTTATCAAAAAATGCTACAATGAGCGCCTCAAACAAGGCAAACTTTTTGGAAAAGGATGTAATAAGTTGTTAATTGTTGATAAAATATTTGGAAATTTAATAAACAACCGTAAATTTGCTTTTAATAATACCTGCCACGCTTCCCATAAGAACAGCGCACCCGGGCAGGTTTTCGCTTTTTATGGGCTCACTACATCGCTTAACTTATTTCAGATGCCTATGCAATTCAATAAACCAGCTATTTCACTTGCCGACCAGGTTGCAAGATTAAAATCACGTGGTTTAAAAATTGCAGATGAAACAGAAGCCGAACTTTGTTTAGCTAATATAAGTTATTATAGATTAAGGGCATATACATACCCATTTCAGGACAATACAGACACCAACCATGCCTTTGTTATTTCTATATCCTTCGATGATATAATTGAACTGTATAAATTCGACCGCAGGCTAAGTCAATTAATATTTGCAGCACTTGAAAAGATTGAAATCGCATTGCGTACCCAAATTATTCATCATTGGGCAATGGCATACGGCAGTCATTGGCAATTGGAACCTGCTTTGTACAGAGACCCAATGAAATTTGCCAACCAGATAAACAGCTTGCAGACCGAAATTAACCGTAGCCATGAAACATTTATTGAACATTATAAAAATACATATACTACTCCATCTGAGCCCCCAGCATGGATGAGCCTTGAAGTAAGTAGTTTCGGATTATTATCACAAATTTTCAGCAATCTGAAAAAGGGGAATGAAAAATTGGCTATAGCCAACCATTTCGGATTAAATGACTTAAGTATACTTGAAAACTGGATGCTTTGCTTTAGCAATATCCGGAACATTTGCGCTCATCATGGCCGGTTATGGAACCGAAGGCTAACTGCACATATTAAATTTCCAAATAACCCTCAAAATACATTCATTGCTATCAGGCAGATTTATCCATATAAATTATATGCAGCCCTATGTTGCGTTCAGTATATGCTTAATACAATAATTCCTGCCAATGGTTTTAAAACCGAGTTGATCGACTTAATGAAAACTTGTCCACTAGCACAGGAGAAAGAAATGGGTTTCCCTGCAAACTGGCTGGATGAAAATTTCTGGAAATAAATAATTTATCCTAACGATTTGTACCCCATTTGCACCCCACTCCACTTAAATAGCACATTATCAACTCAAGTTACTTTCTGTATCGGAAAGTAACTTGTTAATATGCCCAGGGTTAAAGGAAAAGAGGAAATCATTTCAGCGAAATCAACTCTGGCTTTTTAGATAAAGGACTTATTTGGATATTTAATATACAGGAGAAATAACCTGAGCAATCACCCATGTCATAAAAATTGGGGCCAGTTTATCCTCCATCCGGTATCGAATCTTTTAAAATCAAATAACTCAGTTTTCTGATTCGCCTCTCTTATAGCATTCCCTCTCAAATACTTGACTTTTAAGACATTTTTTTTACCTTTCTATGAAATACAATCCCCCTTATTAATATAGATAACACGTCAATTCCAAATAAAAACTGAGAATAAGCATTACCGCAATGACTTAGTAAAT
>Ga0315273_10008446_pt1 | contig 12987 bp, 10 predicted proteins | sample YL17G02_0_MG_FD_205753 | JGI IMG/M metagenome (GOLD analysis project Ga0315273, IMG submission 205753) | Sediment microbial communities from Yellowstone Lake, YNP, Wyoming, USA - YL17G02_0 | ecosystem: Environmental > Aquatic > Freshwater > Lake > Sediment | place: USA: Wyoming | collected...
CGAAGGACGTGACGATGCCGACGACGAGCGCCGGGTGGGCCGCGTGCAACTCCTCCCAGCCGAGCCCGAACGCCTCCGCGCGCCCGGGCGGCGCGTTGTGCACGACGACATCGGCAGTTGCGACGAGCCTTGCGAGAGCGGCCCGACCGGCCGGAGACTTGAGGTCGAGCACGACCGACCGCTTGCCCCGGTTGAGCGGGACGAAGTAGCGGCCGATCCCGGGCGCAACGGGCATCACGGTGCGGTAGGCGTCGCCGCCTGGCGGCTCCACCTTGATCACCTCGGCGCCGAGCTCGGCGAGCAGCGACCCCGCGAGCGGGCCTGCCACGTACTGCGCCACTTCCACGACACGCACGCCGGCGAGAGGAAGTGTCATCGCAGCCCCAGCCCACGGCGCGCAATCACGAGCTGCTGCACCTCGGAGGTGCCGCCCGCGATCGTGGATCCGACCGAAGCCCGGTAGAGCGCAGCTGCGCGACCCTGCACGGCTGTGTCCGGCGAGGCGTCGCCGAGCCCCTCGAGCCCGAGCAGGTCGATCGCCACGTCGCCCGCCCGTTGCGCGAGCCGCGCGCCCGACAGCTTCGCCATCGCCGAGGTCGCGCTGCCCGGCAGTCCCCGGTCGAGCATGTCCGCAGCGCGGTACGAGAGCAGCCGGGCGGCGTGGAGCTCGCCGCGCAGCCGCGAGAGCTGCTCGGCGGCGGCCCGATCGAGCCTGTCCGTCTCGCGCAGCCTTTCCTCGACCGCATCGAGCACCCACGCGAAGCCGCCGATCTTCTCCGCCGTCACGCGCTCGAAGTCGAGGGTGTACATGAGGACGTCCCAGCCGCCGTTCACCGCGCCGACCAGGTTCGCCGCCGGGATCTCGACCGCGTCGAGGAACGTCTCGCAGAGAAAGCCGCCGCCGAGCGTCGGGAACGTCCGCACCTGTATCCCAGGCGTATCGACCGGGCAGACGAGAACAGAGATGCCGCGGTGCTTGGCATCGGGAGCGGTGCGCACGGCGAGGTAGATCCAGTCGGCAAGCTGAGCGCTCGACGTCCAGATCTTGTGGCCGGTGACGACGTAGGTGTCGCCGCGCAACTCGGCGCGAGTCGTCAACGCGCCGAGATCACTCCCTGCGCCGGGCTCGGAGAATCCCTGGCAGAAGACGAGCTCGCCGCGCGTGATCGGCGGCAACAGCTGTTCCACGAGGTCGGGCGCCGCGAAGCGCTCGATCGCGGCGCCGATCGTCTTGTACGAGAGCAGATACGAGGAGAGCGGCAGCCAGTGGAAGCCGAACACCTCCTCGACGAGCGTGGCGGTAAGCCGTGAGAGCCCGCGCCCCCCGAGCTCGACGGGCCACGACATCCCGATCCAGCCGGCCTCGCCGAGCATGCTGTTGACCTCCCGCGAGTCGCCGTCAGAGAGCATGCCCTGACGACGCCACTCCTCGTCCCGCTCGAGCACCGGCCGAAGAGAGGCGCAGAACTCGGCGGCCTCCTCTCGGAGCCGCTGCTGCGTGGGGGTCAGGCCGAGATCCACCGCGGCGATTCTACGCACGTGTAGCACAGAGGCCGACCTTGACCGGCGGCCTGTCCACGACTAGTCTCGCCGAATGACGGTCGGAGAACGCGCCCGGACACGGCAGGAATGAGCGCGGCTCCCGGGGGCGTGCACGCGCGCGATCCCGAGGCGCTCGCGATGGCAGAGCAGCTCCCGGTCACGGCCCGGCGCTTGCGCCGGATCGTGCGTGACATCAGCGCGATCGGCTCGTACGACCTCGGGTTTCGGGTGGCCGGCACCCCGGAAGATCGCGCGACCGCAGAGTACGTCGCCGACGCTCTCCGCTCCGCAGGGCTGAAGGACTGCGGCGTCGAGCGCATCCGCGTGGACGGCTGGCGGGTGCACGGGGCGAGCGTTGCGCTCGAAGGGGGACGAACCTACGAGGCGTCGGGGTTCGGAGGCGTGCCTGGCACCCCACCGAAGGGCCTCACCGCCGAGCTCGTTGACGTCGGCCGCGGCGACCGGCACGCCCTCCGGCACCTCGACGTGGTGGGAAAGCTCGTGCTGGTCGACTGGGATCGCATGAGCTACCATCCGCGACTCGCCGGTCTCGAGCTTGGGCAGCGCGGTGCACGCGGGCTCATCGTCAACTGCCCTCCGGGTGGGCCGTACTACGGCGCGCCGAACGCTCTTGGAACGTTCCACGGCAGCTGGCACGACGGCGCACCCCCGTTTGTGATGATTCGCAAGGAGCACGCGGCCGCGATCCGACGCTCGCTCGCCGCCGGCAGCGTGACGGCCACGATGACCCTCGCTGCTGATCTGAAGCGCGACGCGGTGGGCTTCAACTCGATCGGCTATCTGGGGAGCGGCGATCCGCGCCGTCCGATCGTCATCGGTGCACATCACGACGGATGGTTCCGTGGAGCGTGGGACAATGCAACGGGCGTCGCGGCGATGATCGTGCTCGCCGAGGCACTGCAGGCCGCAGACATCGAACCGCGACATCGGTTGGCCTTCAGCTCGCGCACCGGCGAGGAGTACGGGCGCGTCGGCACCGACTTCGACTGGTGCGTCGGTGCCTGGGAGCAGATCTCCCAGACGCACCCCGAGTGGGGCTCGAATGCGGCGTTCCACCTCTGCCTCGAGGCGAGCGGCCAGCCCGACATGCGTCTTATCATGTTGACTCCACCCGAGCTCTCCCGCTGGGCCCGGGCTGCCTGCAGGACGGCGAGCGCGAAGGGCTGGCTTACGAGTGGCTGGTACAGCTACAAGCCGTCGACCGGTACCGAGCAGTGGCCGTTCATGATCCGGGGAGTCCCCGGCGTCTGTCCGTTCAACTGGGAGGACTGGTTCCGGAAGACGCTGTACCACACCACGTTCGACGCCAAGCTGGACTTCAACCACCTCGAGCGGATGACGCGCTTCTACGCGTACCTACTCCTCATGGCGGATCGTGATCCCGACGGCATCCTCGACCACCGCGATCGCGCCCGCCACCTCGTCAGAGCGACCCGCGGCTGCGGGGTGCCGACCGCCGGGCTGGAGCAGGCTGCGCAGCTCCACGCCGGACGGAGAGGGCGATCCGCGTTCACGCGCGTCGGTCGAGAGCTCTGCGCGGTCGACAGCCAGATGACGACGTGCTACCCGCACACACAGTCCGCGCGCGACCTCGAGCAGCTTCAGGCCGCGCTCGACGCGCTCGCCGCCGATAAGCCTCGCCGCGCCGCCAGGCATCTCTGTCGCGTCGGTGACAACACCGTCGCGCCGTCTCTCAGCCGGGAGGCGAACGCCGTCCACCAGGGCCGCCGCATCACGGACTCGAGCAGTACTGGCTGGATCGGCGCCAGCCATCTCGCGGTCAGCCCTAACCTGTGGGAGGAGATCGCCGCGCTCCAGGGTGATCCCGACGCCCGACAACCCGGACCGTGGATCGAACACTCGATCGAACGACACCTCAAGACAACCCGTAAGAGCCTCGCTCGGCAGATCGCCGCAATGCAGCGAGCCCTCGAATGAACCCGAACAGGAGGACGACAATGAGGCATGCACGACAGGTGATGAGCGCGTTGACCCTTGCCTTCCTGGTCGGGATGCTGGCGGCGTGCGGAGGCGGTGGCTCGTCATCGGCGACCGGGGACACGACGACGAACACCACCACCGAGACGACGCCAGGTGACCAGACCACTGACGTGACCCTCGCCAGCCCGCATCGCGGGGGAACGATGAAAATCGTCTGGAACGGCTTTGGCTCCTCAATCGATCCCGGCATCGACTATGACGGCAACTGGTCACTTCTGCGGATCACGAACGACGGCCTCGTCGCCTGGAAGCGCGTCTCGGGCCCGGACGGCAACACCCTCGTTCCGAACCTGGCCGAGGCGCTCCCGACGCCCACGAATGGCGGCCTGACCTACACCTTCAAGGTGCGCAACGGAGTCAAGTTCTCGACCGGTCAGGAGGTCAAGCCGAGCGACTTCAAGGCGACGATCGAGCGGCAGTTCAAGCTTCCGGGCCCCGTGTCGGGCTTCTACTCCGTGCTCCTCGGAGGCGCCGCTTGCGAGGCCACCCCGGCCGCAGGGAAGAAGTGCGACCTGAGCAAGGGGATCATCGCGGACGACACGGCGATGACGCTGACCTTCAAGCTCAAGCACCAGGATGCGGACTTCCTCCAGAAGCTCGCGCTCCCGTTCGCGTATGCCCTCCCCGCCGCCACCTCGCCTCAGGAGACCGGCGTCAAGCCCCTCCCCGCAACGGGGCCGTACATGATCGAGAGTTACAAGCCGAACGTGAAGATGGTCATGGTTCGAAACCCCGAGTTCAAGCAGTGGTCTCAGGACGCGCAGCCGAACGGATATCCGGACCGGATCGAGTACGACCTTGCCCTGACTCCGAACGAGGGGACGACGCAGGTGGCGAACGGCGACGCGGACTGGATCGCCGACCAGATCCCGGCCGACCGCCTCGGGGAGATCAGCACCAAGTACCCCAAGCAGATCGCGATCAACCCGAACCCGCAGGTCTACCACATGGCCATCAACACCCTTGTGCCTCCTTTCGACAATCTCAAGGTGCGCCAGGCCCTGAACTACGCGACGGACCGCAAGGCGCTCGTCCAGCTGTGGGGCGGCCCGAAGCTGGCGGAGATCACCTGCCAGATCCTCCCGCCGAACTTCCCCTCGTACAAGCCGTACTGCCCGTGGACGAAGAACCCGGGCGAGAAGTGGACGGCGCCGGACCTCGAGAAGGCGAAGCAGCTCGTCGCAGAGTCTGGCACCAAGGGGATGAAGGTCGTCGTCATTGGCACGCCGGATGAGACGACGAAGGCGTTTAGCCTCTACTTCGTCGACCTGCTCACGTCTCTCGGCTACGCCACCAGCACGAAGACGCTCCAATCCGGCGTCGAGTACACGTACGTCCAGGACTCCGGCAACAAGGCGCAGATCTCGATGAGCTACTGGTATCCGGACTACCCGGCGCCGGCTGACTTCCTCGACATCGTCGTCGGGTGCAGCGGCTACCACCCGAACAGCACGGCGAATCCGAACCTCTCGATGTTCTGCGATCCGGCGATCGACAAGAAGACGAAGGCGGCACAGGTGCAACAGATCTCCGATCCCCCCGCGGCGGTTCCCCAGTGGACGGAGATCGACAAGGAGACGACGGACGCGGCCCCCTGGGTTCCGCTCTTCGTCGCGAGCCGGCTCGACTTCGTCGCGCCCCGCGTCGGCAACTACAAGTACAACCCGTCCGTCGTCGGCGGCTTCATGATCGAATCCGCTTGGGTGCAGTAGGGCAGACGCAAACCTCATCGCCGCTCGAGCCGGCGGCCTACCCGACCATGTCCCCCGGCCCGAGCCGCGGGACGTGGTCGACCGCCGTCCGGCGGCTGCGGCGGGACCGTGCAGCGATGGCGGCGCTCATCGTGTTCGCCCTCATCGTGGTCGCCACGCTGCTGGCGCCGGTCTACGCGTCGCGCATCGCGCAGACCGACCCCTTCCGGTCGAACCTCTCCGGCACGGTCGTGATCAACGGCACCGAGGTGCCCGTGATCCAGCCGAACCCGTCAGGCCTCGGATCGACGCCCATCGGTGCGACGTTCGGGCGGCACTTCTTCCTCGGCGCGGACACCCAGGGCCGGGACGTTGCGGCCCGCATCCTCTACGGCGGCCGCGCGTCGCTCATCGTGGGGGTCGCCGCCGCACTCCTCACGTGCCTCATCGCCACGCTGGTTGGCCTGGTGGCCGGCTTCACGGGCGGCGCGACCGACGCCGTCATCTCGCGCACCCTCGATATCGTGTGGGCGTTCCCGGTCTACCTCCTGGCGATCGCGCTCTCGACATCCCTGCTCGTGTCGGGCCTCAAGGTCGGGCCGGTCGAAGTCGACCCGAGCAGCCTGCTGCTACCGATCCTCATCATCGCGCTCGTTTTCGTGCCGTATGTCGCACGGCCCGTCCGGGGAGAATCACTTTCGGTGCGCCGGCGCGAGTACGTCGAGGCCGCAATCGCGCAGGGCGCCCCCCGGCGGCGACTCCTCTTCAAGGAGGTACTGCCGAACGTGCTGCCGAGCGTGATCGTGATCTTCCCGCTCATGATCGCCACCTGCATCCTCACGGAGTCAGCGCTCTCATTCCTCTCGATCGGCGTCCAGCCGCCGCAGGCCAGCTGGGGGACGATCGTCAACGAGGGACAGACCCAGCTCTACACCCGGCCGCTCGTGTCGATCGCCCCGGGCCTGCTGATCGCGATCACGATCCTCGTGCTCAATGTTTTCGGAGACGGCGTTCGCGACGCGCTCGACCCACGAGCGAAGATCCGGCAGCGGAAGCGACGCGTCCGGTGATCGGCTTCGCGCTCCGTCGGGTCGTCTCGATGCTCATGGTGCTGTTCGCGCTGAGCGTGCTCGTGTTCCTCATCTTCTTCGCGACGCCGGGAGTCGACCCGGCACGCAAGATGGCGGGGCGCAACGCCACGCCCGAAACACTTGCTGCGATCCGGGCGAGCTTCGGGCTCGACCGGCCGCTCCCCATCCAGTACGCGAAGATGATGAACCGCATCGTCATCACCCGTGACATCGAGTCGTACTCGAATCGCGGGGTTCGAGTGATTCCGGAGATCATGGCCGCCGCGCCGGTGACGTTCTCGCTCGTGTTTGGTGCCGCGATCATCTGGATCGTCGCGAGCATTGCGATCGGGCTTCTCGCCGCTTCATTGCGGGGAACGATGTGGGATCCGCTGCTGATGGCGATCGCCCTGATCGGGATCTCCATCCCCGTGTTCTGGTTGGGCGAGGTCGCCAATCTCGCCACCCAGCAGCGGTGGCATGACACGCCGCTGTTCTCGTGGGTGCCTCCTCTCGGCTACACGGCACTCAGCGAGGACCCGGTCCTCTGGTTCAAGCACCTCGTAATCCCGTGGATCGTGCTCTCGGTGCTCTTCGTCGGCTTCTACGCCCGCGTGCTGCGCTCGGACCTGATCGAGTCGGAAACCGAGGACTACGTGCGAACCGCACGCGCGAAGGGCCTCTCGGAGCGACGCGTGCTCGTGGTCCATCAGCTCCGCGCCTCGATGATCACCTTCGTCAGCCTCTTCGGGCTCGACTTCGCAGCTCTCGTTGCGGGCGGCGCGCTCCTCGTGGAGGTCGTGTTCGGGCTGCCCGGCGTCGGGCGCCTCACGTACCTGTCGCTGAGCGGACTCGACCTGCCGGTGATCATGGCGACGGTGCTCTACGGCGCGTTCTTCATCGTGATCGCCAGCGCCGTGATCGACATCCTCTACGCGTGGCTCGACCCAAGGATCCGGACGTCATGAGCTCTGCCCCACTCCTCGAGGTCACGGACCTTCGCGTCGTGTTCGAGACGGAGTCCGGCCCGGTGACTGCCGTCGACGGCGTGTCGTTCGTCGTCGAGGAGGACAGCGTGCTCGGCATCGTCGGCGAGTCCGGGGCGGGCAAGAGCGTGATGATGATGAGCATGCTGGGGCTGATTGCCGACCCGAACGTCGGCGTCGAGGGCGACGTGCGCTTTCGCGGTCGCGACCTCCTTGCGCTTCGACACGACGAGTGGTGCGAGATCCGCGGCGCCGAGGTCGCGATGATCTTCCAGGACCCGATGACCTCGATGCATCCCGCCTACCGGGTCGGCTGGCAGATCGCCGAGCAGCTGCGCGCGCATGAGGGGCTGTCGCGGCGAGATGCGCGCGCCCGCGTGCTCGAGCTGCTGCGGCAGGTCGGTATCCCGGACCCCGAGCAGCGGATCGACGACTATCCCCATCAATTCTCCGGCGGCCAGCGCCAGCGGCTGATGATCGCAATGGCGCTGTCGTGCCAACCGCAGCTCCTCATCGCCGACGAGCCGACAACCGCGCTCGACGTGACGATCCAGGCGCAGATTCTCGATCTCATCCGCTCGCTCGCGGCAGAGACTGGCGCGAGCGTCGTCCTGATCACACACGACCTCGGCGTCGTCGCCGAGATCGCCGATCGAGTGCAGGTCATGTACGACGGGCGGATCGTCGAGTCCGGCCCCGTCGACGCGATCTTCGGGGATCCACGCCACCCGTACACCTGGGGCCTGCTCGGCTCGATGCCGCGGGTCGACCGCCCACGGCCGCGCCGACTCACCACGATTCCCGGCGCGCCGCCGGCACCGCATGAGCGGCAGTCCGGCTGCGTGTTTGCCGGCCGCTGCGCCTACGTCCTCGACGCGTGCTCGCGAGCGCCGGCGCTCATCGATCACGGTGGCAATGGTCACCACGACGCCTGTTTCCTGCCCAGCGCCGGGAGGGCGGAGCTGCGGGCGGCCGCGGCGACTGCCCGTGGAGGTCACGATGTCCTCTGATCCGACTCCTGATCGCACGCTCCTGCGCGCGCAAGGCATCACGAAGCGGTTTGCCCTCCGCCGACGCGGCCTCCGGAGGAGCCCCCAGGAGTGGATTCGCGCCGTCGACGATGTCTCGATCGACGTACCGGAGCGGGAGACGCTCGGTCTCGTTGGCGAGTCGGGCTGCGGGAAGTCCACGCTCGGGCGCGTCCTACTCAGACTGCTCGAGGCGGACGCCGGAACGATCGAGTTCGATGGGCGCGACGTGACCCACCTCCAGGGCGGCGAGCTCCGCGGGATGCGCCGGGAAATGCAGATCGTTTTTCAGGATCCCTCCTCCTCCCTCAACCCCCGTCACCGCGTCGGGGCGATCCTCGCCGCGCCGCTCGAGATCCACGGCTACGGCACGCGCCCGGAGCGCGACGGTCGCGTGAGACAGCTCCTCGACGCCGTGGGGCTACGACCCGAGCACGCCGACCGCTACCCGCACGAGTTCTCCGGCGGTCAACGGCAGCGAATCGGCATCGCGCGGGCGCTGGCGCTGAACCCGCGGCTCATCGTCTGTGACGAGCCGGTCTCCGCTCTCGACGTGTCGATCCAGGCCCAGATCGTCAACCTTCTCAAGGACCTTCAGGAGGAGTTCGGCCTCACGTATCTCTTCATCGCGCACGACCTCGCGGTCGTCCGGCAGGTCTCCGACCGCGTCGCAGTCATGTACCTCGGCCGCATCGTCGAGACCGGGCCCGTGCTCGACGTCTGCGACGCCCCTGCGCACCACTACACGAACGCGCTCCTCTCAGCCGTCCCGATCCCGGAGGTTGGCGTTCGAGCGCCGCGCGACCGCATCGTGCTGCGCGGCGACGTCCCGAGCCTGGCCAACCCGCCCGGCGGCTGCCCGTTTCACCCCCGCTGCCACGCGGCGACGCCTACCTGTGCAACCGAGCTACCCCCACTGCGGCCGCGCACGGCCGGCTCGGACGAGCACCTCGTCGCCTGCCACTACCCTCTCTGAGCAGCACCCCGGCGGTCGCCCGCCGCGCCGTGAGAGGATGACGGTCGTGGAGCACCGGCACGTCTTCATCACCGTCACGGACGGCACGCGACTCGCTGCACAGCTGTGGCTGCCGGAGCAGGTTCCGGCGCCCGCGCTGCTCGAGGCCCTCCCCTACCGGATGGACGACCTCACCGCGACGTATGCCTCCGAGTACGAACGGCTCTGCGGGGAGGGTGGTTTCGTTGTCTGCCGCCTCGACATTCGTGGCACCGGGTCCTCCAGCGGCCTCGCGACCGACGAGTACACGACCGAGGAGCACGACGACATCTGCCAGGTGATCGCCTGGCTCGCCGAGCAGGAGTGGTCGAACGGGCGGGTCGGCATGTACGGCACCTCGTGGTCGGGCTTCAACTCGCTCCAGGTCGCCTGCCTGCGCCCGCCGGCGCTCGGCGCCATCGCGCCGATCTACGCCTCGGACGACCGCTACACCGACGACGTCCACTACATGGGCGGCGCGCTGAAAGCGCTCGACCTGATCGACTGGCCGATCTACATGGTCGCCGGCAACGTCCTCCCCCCCGTGCCCGCCGTCTTCGGCGACGGGTGGCGGGAGGAATGGGTGCGACGGATCGACGAGGTCGACCCGTGGCTGCTGCGCTGGTTCGAGGAGCAGGCCGACGGGCCGTACTGGCGCCACGGCTCGGTGCGGCCCCATCACAGCAGGATCGTATGTCCGACGATGATCGTGGCCGGCTGGGCCGACGGGTACACGAACATCGCATTCCGCGGCTTCGAGGCGCTGACCTGCCCGAAGCGCGTGATCCTCGGGCCCTGGGGTCACGGCTCCACGGCGACCGTCCGGCCCGGGCCGCACATCGACCTCGTGCCGGAGCTGATCCGCTGGTTCCGCCGCTGGCTGGCCGACGAGGCGAACGGCGTCGACACCGAGCCTCCGATCGCCGTCTTCGCGCGCCGCTCGACCCGACCGGCTCCCGACCTGCCGGAGATGCGCGGCGAGTGGCGGAGCGAGGCGACCTGGCCGCCCGAACGGCTCACAGAGCACGTGCTGCGCCCCGACGGCGAGGGCACCGACACGATCCATGTCCGTGGTGATGTCGGGCGCGCAGCCTGGATCTCCTGTGCCGGTGGCGGCCCGTGGGGGCTGCCGACCGATCAACGGTTCGACGATGCGCTCTCGCTCACCTACGACTGGGACCTCTCCGAGGCCGACCTCGACGTGATGGGCCATCCCCGCGTTCGGCTCACGGTCACCTCGCCCGTGCCGGTCGCGTACCTGTCGGTGCGACTGTGCGATGTGTTTCCCGACGGTACCTCCGCCCTCGCGGGGCGTGGAATCCTCAACCTCGCGCACCGCAACGGGCACGACGCGCCGATCGCGCTCGAGCCGGGCGTGCCGACCGAGATCGAGATCGAGCTGGAGGCGACCTCCTGGGTGTTCGAGCCCGGGCACAGGGTGCGCCTCTCGCTCTCGGGAGCCGACTGGCCGAACACCTGGCCGCCGCCGAGCGGCGCCCCACTCCAGGTCGAGCGCACGAGCGTCGAGCTCATCCTCCCCGTCCTCTCGGGGCCGCCGTCGCTGCCGGCCCCGAGCCTCCCGCCGACGACCGGGAAGGACGCGCACGCTCCGGCGAAGGAGACCGAGCAGCCGCCGGTCGTGTGGAGGTTCGAGGACGACCAGCTGGGACACGAGACGCGTGCCGTGACGAGCTACGGCTCCGACCACAAGGCGCCGTTCGGAGCCCGCGTCGAGGAGCGCTATGAGGGAACGGTCGGCGTCTCGATCGACGATCCGGCCCTGGCGTGGGCGCGCGCGACCACGGTGTACCGCATCACCTGGCCCGAGGCCGACGTGCGCACCGAGGCAAAGCTCGAGGTGCGATCGGACGCTACCGCCTACCACGTCGTCGTCGAGCTCGTGGCGGAGGAGCTCGGGCCGGACGCCGACGCGACGCCCTTTCGCCGCAACCGTCGCTTCGAGCGCAGCTTCCCCCGCCACCTGGCCTGAACCGCCTCGCCTCCCGCGCGCGGTGACTGCTTCACCCTGTCTCCTGGGTTCGCGTCGCGGCACGTGCGCGCTCCTGGCCGAAACGGACATCTTGTCGCCGGAATAGAACCCGGGCATCCTGGCCAGAGTGGCGAACAGGTTTCCCTCACTCAAAGCGCGGGCTCTCCTTGCCGTCCTCTGCCGCGAGCCGCTCAGCTATCGCGTCGTTCGCCAGGTTGGCTCGCATCGGCGGCTCGAAGCACCCGGCCTTCCCCCGCTCACGCTTGCATTCCACGACCGCGCCACCATCGCACCGGGCCTCGTTCGCAAGATTCTCGTCGATGATGTCGGACTCACCGAGCACGAGGCAAGGAGGCTACTCTAGGCCTATGGAGACTGTTCGCGTGATCTACCACTGCGAGCCCGAAGGCTGGTGGGCAGAGTCGCCGGATATCGGGGGCTGGTCCGTCGCCGGCGATTCCTACGCAGACGTGCGAGCGCTGGTTGACGCGGGTGTCGAGATCGTGCTCGATCGCACCGGTGTGGCGATCGAGCATTTCGTTCCGGCGGACACCGCGCTCACGGCATAGCGCCGCTGCGCAAGCCCAGGTGGCAGGCTGAAGCCTGTCACCGCCGCTCCACTTCTCTGTCTCGACCCGCCTCTCACAGCGCCCCGAGGAGAATGCACGCCGCGCGGTGACCCGGGTCGACGCCCTCGACCTCGCGCAGTTCGGGGTCGATCTCCTTGCAACGGGCCTCGGCTACCGGGCAGCGGGGGTGAAAGTGGCACCCGGACGGCATCCGAATGGGGTTGGGCGTCTCGCCCTGCAGAATCTGGGGCACCGTCTGCTGGTCCGGATCGCGCCTCGGCACGACCGAGATCAGCGCCTTCGTGTACGGGTGCTGCGGGTTGCGTACGACCTGCTTGGCCGGGCCTTCCTCCACGATCCGGCCCAGGTACATGACCGCGATCCGGTCGGCGAAGTGCGCCGCTGTGGAGAGGTCGTGGGTGATCATCAGAACGCCCATCCCGTCCTTCCGGAGCCCGTCGAGGAGAGCCAGGATCCCCGCTCGCACGGAGACGTCGAGCATCGAGACGGGCTCGTCGGCGATCAGCAGCTTCGGTTCCAGCACGAGCGCCGCCGCGATCGCTACTCGCTGCCGCTGGCCGCCCGAGAGCTCGTGCGGATAGCGGTCGATGAAGAGCTCGGGAGGCGTCAGCCCGGCTCGCTCCATCGCCTCGTGCACCTTTGCCTCGCGCGCAGCAGACGAGTCGACGAGGCCGTGCACGCGGATCGGCTCCTCGATCGTGTCGCGGACGGTGAACCGCGGGTCGAGAGACTCGTACGGATCCTGGTAGATGATCTGGATCTCGCGGCGCAGAGGCCGCAACTCCCTCGCCCCGAGTGCTCCGATCTCTGTGCCGCGGAAGCGAATCGAGCCGGCCTCGCTCGCCACCATCCGGATCACGGTCTGGGCGGTGCTGGTCTTGCCGCAGCCGGACTCGCCGACGAGCGCCACCATCTCGCCCGCGCCGATCGAGAAGGAGACCCCGTTCACCGCCTGCACGGTCAGCTTCGGTTGGCGCCTGAGCGCCCCGTACAGCCCACGTGCGATCGGGTAGCGGGTGACGAGGCCCTCGACCTCGAGCAGCTGCGCGGCGGTGCCCTCGGCGGCGCTCACGA
>Ga0315273_10008447_pt1 | contig 12987 bp, 11 predicted proteins | sample YL17G02_0_MG_FD_205753 | JGI IMG/M metagenome (GOLD analysis project Ga0315273, IMG submission 205753) | Sediment microbial communities from Yellowstone Lake, YNP, Wyoming, USA - YL17G02_0 | ecosystem: Environmental > Aquatic > Freshwater > Lake > Sediment | place: USA: Wyoming | collected...
GTGGTCTCCATTTCAACAGGCGGCGGTGAACACACCTGTTCCCTCACCTCATCTGGGATCGCTCAGTGCTGGGGAGGAAATGCCTACGGGCAACTGGGTGACGGAACGACCAATTCCCAGGCATCCCCGGTGAATGTCATCGGTCTTACTTACTCGCTGGAAGTGTTAAAGGCTGGCTCCGGCACAGGTAAAGTTACTGGCAGTCCTGCCGGGATCACCTGTGGTTCGTATTGTTCTGCGACCTATCTTTCCGGCACATCCATATCACTGACCTCTACGGCTTCCACAGGTTCGACTTTCAGCGGCTGGAATGGGGAAGGTTGTTCGGGTTCAGGTACCTGCGTGGTAAACATGACCGCCCCCAGGTCGGTAACTGCCAACTTCACGCTCAACACATACAAACTGAGTGCCAGCAAAACTGGCAGCGGTAAGATCACAAGTTCTCCAACTGGCATCAACTGCGGCACGGATTGCTCGGAAGATTACAATTACGGCACACGTGTTACCCTTACTGCCACACCGGCCTCCGGTTGGTTTTTTAGTTCCTGGGGTGGTCGCTGCCTGGGTGTCATCACAACCACCTGTACGATCACCCTGGATTCTGCCAAATCGGTGTCGGTTAAATTTTCAAATACCACCTACGCACTCAGTATCACCAAAGCTGGCAACGGCAGCGGTACGGTTACAAGTTTACCGGCAGGTATCAACTGCGGTTCCATTTGCTCATACAACTTTGCTGATAATTCACTCGTTGCACTAACAGCTTCAGCTTCCTCCAGTTCGACCTTTTCTGGCTGGAATGGTGGTGGCTGTACTGGAACGGGTACATGCACGGTCACCATGACTGCAGCTGCCACTGTTACCGCCACATTCACACTGAATACCTTCACGCTGAGTGTCAGCAAGACCGGGAGCGGCAAGATCACCAGTTCTCCGGCAGGTATTAACTGCGGTAGTGATTGCACAGAAGTATTCAACTATGGTACACGAGTGACGGTTACTGCCACTGCAGACAACGGTGCAGCGTTCACAAGCTGGGGTGGTCGGTGCCTGGGTGTTACCACCAACGTCTGCACGGTCGTCATGGATGATAATAAATCCATTAGCGCCAGCTTTTCGTCCAATGCTTTCACCCTGACCCTTGCCAAAACCGGCACTGGTAGCGGCACAGTCACCAGCTCCCCTGCAGGTATCAATTGCGGATCCACCTGTTCCTATGCCTTCACCAACAATACAGTTGTCACTTTAACCGCTTCGGCTGCCACCGGTTCAACCTTCACAGGTTGGAGCGGGAGCGGCTGCTCCGGTACGGGTACCTGCGTGGTCACGATTAACGCATCCAAGTCAGTTTCCGCGGCTTTCACGCTGAACACCTACCTGCTGAGTATCAGTAAAACCGGTACTGGTAGCGGCACAGTCACCAGCTCCCCTGCAGGTATCAATTGCGGATCCACCTGTTCCTATGCCTTCACCAACAATACAGTTGTCACCTTGACCGCTTCGGCAGCCACCGGTTCAACCTTCACAGGTTGGAGCGGGAGCGGCTGTTCCGGCATTGGCACCTGTGTAACGGAATTGACTTCAGCCAGATCGATCAATGCAGATTTCATGATCCCTCCGGCTGCCTTCAATAAATCTCTCCCTTCCAATTTATCCACCAACCTGCCAACCACCGTCACTTTGAGCTGGGGTTCCAGTACTGGGGCAACTTCATACTGGTTCTGTTATGACACCACCAACGACAATGCCTGTTCCACCTGGGTTAACAACGGCGCAACAACTAACAAGGTGCTGCGCGCTTTGGCGCAGAATACTACCTACTACTGGCAGGTGCGGGCAAAGAATACAGCAGGTACTGTGTATTCCAATGGCTCAGTCACCGCCTTCTGGAACTTCACGACAGGGATACTTCCTGGGGATTTTCTGAAGACTGCACCAGCCAATGGAGCCATCAATCAGCCTGTCAGCCTGACCTTGAAATGGTCTGCCAGCGCGGCAGCGGCTTATTATGAGTCCTGCTATGATACATCGAGTGATAATACCTGTACCACCTGGGTCAACATTGGCACTTCCACCAGCAAGACTTTAAGCGGATTGTCCCCGAATACTACTTATTATTGGCATGTGCGCGCTGTAAATGTCATAGGCACTACTTATTCCAACGCTTCAAGCACTGCCTTCTGGTCATTCACGACAGCCTCCACTGGCACACTTCCTGGTGCATTCAACAAGATCAGCCCTGCCAATTTAGCCGTCGGCCTGCCAACCTTTGTCACTTTGAGCTGGGGTGTCAGTGCAGGAGCAACCTCCTACTGGTACTGTTATGACACCACCAATGACAATGCCTGTAACAACTGGATCGGTATCGGTGTATCCACGAGTGCCATGCTCAGCGACTTGTCTTTAAATACGACCTATTATTGGCACGTGCGTGCCATCAATGCATCCGGCACGACCTATTCGAATGGTTCAAGCACTGCCTTCTGGAATTTCAAAACTGCCCGGTGAACTTGTCGCCCATTTTATGCGATCGGAAAATCCTGGATCCTGATACGACTGCGGGATCCAGGATCTGTTGTTTGAATGGCTATCTTAAACACGATCTTGGTAGAACAACCATCAATATTTGACTTATATTTTTTACTGATCAATTTCGAAAAACAGCATATCGTTTCTCAGATAGTGGTGTTTCCATTAAATAACCCTGATCTTGGTTTTAAGATAACCATCCCCGGTGGGGAATTCTTTACTGAAATGAGCATGAATTATTGATCAAAAACTTGCTATACAAACTCAGCACGGGGTTGGTGCGAATCTATGCCCACCTTTTCCTCAATTTTGACATCCATTGGCAGGCATCTCTACCCGCCGGTCCGATCATCTTCGCAGCCAACCATCCAAGCGCCACCGATCCCTTCCTGATCCATCTGGTTTCGCAGAAACCGGTCAGTGTTTGTATCACTGAAAACGCGTTTTCCGTTCCCATTCTGGGAACTTATATGCGCTATATTCACCAGATCTCTGTATCGCCCGGGCAGGGAAAGAATACGCTCGATTCAGCCCACCATCATATGGCGGCTGGACGTGCGGTGGCGATCTTTCCGGAGGGACTCATCAGTCCACATGAAGGTGGTTTCCATGCGCCGCACTCGGGTGTGGCACGCCTGGCATTGGGAACAGGGGCTCAGGTTATCCCGGTCGGAATTTCCCTGTTGCGCGAACGCAGCACCCGCATCAGCTCCGGTATCAGCGGTAAACAGTCGTCAGCCTGGTGGTACTTGCGCGGACCTTATGTGGTTACCGTTGGAAAACCAGTCCGTTTTAACGGTTCCAGCGATGATCACGAGCGTGTCAAGTCGATCGCACAACGGGTAATGGAGAGTATTCATGTACTCGTGGAAGAAAGCGAAAAACGCCTGCGTAAAAAACACAGCATTGCATCCCCATCGGTATAGCAATTATTCTTTCCCCCAATAAAACTATTATAGGTTGGATCTCATCCTGGTGGATGGCAGCTAAGCCTCCACCAGTGCCTGTTCGCGCCCTGACATAAAAGCGATTCGATTAACATCCAGCGCTTTGGGTGGAACATGTGCCTGGACAGCTTCCAGCCAGGCCTCTGGAGGCGTATCCAGCAGCGCGGAGAGGGCTCCCAGGATGACCACATTGGCAGTGAGGATATTTCCAGCCTTCTCGGCTAGCTTTGATCCATCCACCCAGCACACCCTGCTGGCAGCTTTCGCAAAAGCGATTTGCAGGTCTTCGATGGCGGGATATTTTGCATCCCCTGCCTTGACAGTGATCGGCTCGATGACCTGGTCATTGACCAGCAGCATGCCAGCAGGTTTCAAATGATCCAGATAGCGCACTGCTTCCAGTATTTCAAATGCCACCAGAATATCCACCTCCCCCCTGGCAATGATGGGTGAATAAACATGACTGTCCCAGCGCACAAAAGAGGTCACACTCCCGCCACGCTGAGCCATACCATGGATCTCAGCTTTTTTTGCATCGTATCCCAACCGGACCCCCAGGTCAGCCAGGATGTCACTGGCCAGCAGGGTTCCCTGCCCACCCACACCCACCAGCATAAAGTTCATTTTCTGAGTGCTCATCCTAAATCTCCTGAGTTTGCATCTGTTCACGGGTCGGGATGGCATCGCGCGGACATACCCGGGCACAGATCTCGCAACCTGTACACATCGATGCATCGATCTCCGCCAGCGGACGGTTATATTTGAGGTCCATTTTCTCAGATTTTAATATGGCAGGACAACCGATCCGGAAGCACACAGTACAACCATTGCATTTTTCTTCGATAACTTTTAAGCTCATCCAGCCTCTGCGTTCCTCGGGCAACAGGGCACAGGCATGGCGTGTGATCAAGACTCCTGGACCATCTTCTTTAAACCAGGCTTTGAGCGTTTTTTCGATTGAGTCGATATCATAGGCATCCACCGTCATCACGCGCTGTATGCCCAGTGCACGTACCAGAGGTTCCAGCTCGATCATCACGGTTTTCTTTTGCTGGAGGGTCAGACCTGTGCCCGGGTTTTCCTGGTGACCGGTCATGCCGGTAATGCGGTTGTCCATGATGATGGTGATTACATTGCTGCGGTTGTATGCAACATTTAATAATGCTGGCATACCAGTATGAAAGAAAGTGGAATCACCCAGTACGGCAAAGTGACGCTCTCTGTCCCCGGCCACAGCAGCACCATGCGCCACACCAATGCTGGCACCCATGCAGCCGCAGGTATCGATGGCGTTCAAAGGAGGAGTCACACCCAGGGTGTAACAGCCAATATCACCATTGATCGGCAATCCCAATTTATGCAGGATATACAGCGTACTGCGGTGTGGGCAGCCTGCACACAGCACTGGCGGTCGGGCGGGCAGCGAAAAGCCCAGGTCGATCATTCCCCCAGTATTATTTTCAAGCGCACCATCGATCAGTCCGGCTTTCAAAGCAGCCGAACGCACCACACCGGGGTCCAGTTCACCCGTGATGGGAAAGATACTTTTATAATTGGGGCTGTATTTTGATTCCGGCTCAGGATTGTAGAGCGGGACACCCATCAGGCGCACCTGCTCTTCGATGAACGGATCCAACTCTTCAAGGACGATCAGGCGTTCTACCCGGCTGGCAAACTCACGGATCAACCCGGCTGGCAGCGGGTAAACCATCCCCAGCTTAAGGACGCTCGCCTCGGGGAAAACTTCGCGGGCATACTGGTAAGCTACCCCGGCGGTAATGATACCCAGGGATGGAGAGCACATTTCGATTCGATTGGGGGTATATGTCTCGCTGAACTCCGCCAGGTCAAGGATTCTTTGTTCAATGATCGGGTGGCGGTTGCGTGCATTGGCAGGCACCATCACATATTTCGCTGGTTTTCTTGGATACGTATCAATTCGCGTGGGAACTTCACACCGCTCACCCACCTCAGCCAAAGTACTGGTATGGCACAGGCGGGTGGTAACACGCAGTATGACCGGTGTGTCAAATTGCTCGCTCAGGTCAAATGCTGCCAGGGTCATGTCCTTGGCTTCCTGGCTATCAGCAGGTTCCAGGCAGGGCAGGCGTGCAAAACGGGCAAACTGGCGGTTGTCCTGCTCGTTCTGCGAAGAGTGCATGGCTGGGTCATCCGCGGATACAAGCACCAGCCCGGCCTCGGCACCGGTCATGGCTGCATAGAAAAGGGCATCCGCTGCTACGTTAACACCCACATGTTTCATGGCGGCAAGGGCACGCCTGCCTGCATAAGCAGCTCCTATGGCAACATCCATTGCAACTTTTTCGTTGGGTGCCCATTCCGCATACACCCCTGGGAATCGAGCCAGGTATTCCAGGATCTCAGTACTTGGAGTTCCGGGGTAGGCTGAAGCAACCATTACGCCTGCCTCCCAGGCACCGTAAGCAATGGCTTCATTTCCAGGTAATAAACGCTTCATGGATACTCCTTGATTTTTTATTTGTACATAACATTGTGCCAATTATAGTGGCAATCCAGTCCATGTATATTGTGTTAATTAACACAATATACATGGACATCTGTCCTCTTTTTTTGGTGGTCATAAGTGGTTACAATGTTAGTGAAATAATGCGCAAAAGGATAAAATCAGGGTATTATTCCTCTGCCTACCTTTTGAACTCATGATCTCTCCTCGATCTGCAGAGATTGCTGAACTCTTTATGTTATTGGTTGATGTTTCATGCTGGTGATATGGAAATAAAGATCCTTTGTTACAGAACCCCCGTTTGTTACGCGGTGTGGCGTGTTGTCCAGCAAGCCATCACCCAGTTATCTCCGCAGTTCCCCGATGCCGAGATCAAGATCACTTTAATAAAAGATACAACAGAGATCGCAAAATATACCCACAACCTGCTTCTTCCCAGCCTTGTTATCAATGAAAAATTGGTCAGTGCCGGTCATATCCCCTGCATGGATGAAGTTATAGGCTATTTGCAGGTGGCTCTGGCAACCAGTGGTTATCAGCCTGCAGGTCTGAATTATTAACCCATGTGGACAACCGGTTGGCGTGACTCACTTTGGGCTGACCTCGATCAATCAGATTGGGATCTGATCGTTATTGGCGGAGGTATCACCGGCGCAGGTATTCTGCGTGAGTCTGCCCGTCTGGGTTTGCACTGTCTCCTTTTCGAAGCCCATGACTTCGCCTCGGGCACATCCAGCCGTTCATCCAAGCTGGTGCATGGCGGATTGCGTTACCTTAAGGATGCCCAGCTCCGCCTCACTTCCGAATCGGTTCACGAACGCGAGCACCTCCTCAAAGAAGGCCGCGGACTCATCACACCACTCCCATTTTTAATGGCAAATTTTCATGGAGACAGGATCCCCGCCTGGGCTTTTGGTATTGGTCTTTCGTTGTACGATCTGCTTGCCCTCAAATGGAACCATGTCTCCTATTCTCCTGCAGGCATGCGTGAGTTGTGCCCGCTGTTGACTTCACCTCAGCTCGCATCCGGCTTCCGTTATTTTGATGCCCAGACGGATGATGCCCGCCTGGTCCTGCGTGTGCTGCAGGAAGCGGTGAATGACGGGGCTTCTACCTTGAACTATGCGCGTGTGGAAGGTTTTCTTAAGAGATCAGATCAAAAAGTTTCCGGAGTGATCGTTCGCGATCTGGCACCGGAGTCAGGTGAACGAACGATCGAAGTCCACAGCAAGGTCGTCATCAACGCCAGCGGTGCCTGGGCAGATGAAATGCGTAGCCAGAACGGTGGACGCAGGCGTTTACGGATCCTGCGCGGTAGTCACCTTTTCTTTCCATCACAGAAACTCCCGTTAACCCGCGCGGTTACCTTTTTGCACCCACTCGATGGGCGCCCGGTTTTCATCCTCCCCTGGGAGGGAGTCACCCTGATCGGTACTACGGATATGGATCATCATGCCCGCCTGGGCACGGATTTTTCCATCAGCCATGAAGAGGCAGAATATCTCATGGGAGCCGTTCAATACGTGTTTCCCGAACTTGGTCTGAAGCTGTCCGATGTACAATCGACTCTGTCAGGAGTTCGTGCTGTGGTGGATACCGGCAAAGCAGATCCATCAAAGGAATCACGTGAATTTGTTCTATGGATGGAAAATGGTCTGCTGACCGTCAGTGGTGGAAAACTGACCACCTTCCGCATCATGGCGCAAAAAGCATTGCAAGCAGTCAGTTCCCTTCTACCAGGAAAACCCGAATTTCACCGCAGGCAGCCTGTGCTCGATCCACTCCCTGCAGAAAACAGCCTGTGTGACCTTCCCACAGATCTGCGTCTGCGTTTATTGGGTCGTTATGCCCGCGCAGCCTGTGACCTGGCTTCGGCTGCCCGACCCGGCGAAATGGGATCCATCGAGGGTGCCCTGCCGCTGTGGGCTGAGCTTCGTTGGTCAGCCCGTTCAGAGGGGGTTGTTCACCTGGATGACTTGATGCTGCGGCGGGTGCGCCTGGGTCTCTTGCTGCCTGGTGGAGGCCTGGGACAGCTTGACCGGGTGCGCACCATCGTCCAGCCTGAGTTGGGCTGGAGCAATGCTCGCTGGCTCCAGGAAGCGGATGATTACCAACGCATCTGGCAGGCTTATTACTCCCCTGTGTGAAATATTTAACACACTCTTGATAGTCCTTTAATATTTTTCTGATAATCGGGAGTTATATTTTTATGGTAAAACCGCCTTTTATACTAAAAAAGGCGGTTTACTATGTCCGATCTAATTCTTATTAAATATCTTATTCATCTCTTTCCCTGGGTGTGAATTTTGTGATGAGCGCATCTGCCAATCCGGGCACCAGGAAAGCTACCAGTACCAGGACTCGCCACGTTTTGGGTATGACGAAAATTCTGCGTGGATGATTGATCAACCATTCCACCTGCTCTGCCACATAGCTGCTGGGCATCAATCCCGGAATTTTTTCCGCGTCTGCGCTGCCCTCATAATGTTTCTTAAGTCGCTGGGAGATCTCGGAAGGCGTAAAGCCTGGGCAGAAGGCGGAGACTTTCACACCGCTGCCCTGCAATTCCCTGCGCAATGCATCCGAAAAACCAACCACTCCGAACTTGCTGGCGACGTAGATGCTGTTCCCCGGGGTGGCAACCAGGCCTGCCATCGATGAAGTATTGATGATATGCCCGCTTTTTTGCTTCAACATGATCGGGAGTACCTCCCGGGCGCACTGGATCACTGCTTCCAGGTTGATCATTAATTCCTTGTGGATCGCATCTGCGCTCATCACGGACAGATCCTCGTCCAGTCCCACCCCGGCATTATTAAAGAGCACATCCACCCGCCCCCAGCGCTTCAAGGTGGCTTGCACGATGTGCTGGATATCTTCGTTGCGGGTTACATCCGCGGTCAGAACCAGCACCTCTCCACCCGATTTACGGACATTTTCAGCTACCTCCTCCAAACGATCTGTCCGTCGTGCAGCCAGGGTCAGGCAGATACCCTCCTTTCCCAGGCGGCGGGCAACGGTTGCACCGATCCCACTGGATGCTCCCGTGATGATGATTACTTTTTTATCCATTTTTTCACCTCAACTTGATCAAGACTCCCCTCATTATCGCACCTTTTTAATTTCGCACCTGTATTTTCAGGGTTTATTTGATCTTGGATAAAAGATCCTCACACGCAAAAGGATGGAGTGGCTTTTTAAGTCACTGCATCCTGTTTTTTACTTTTCGCCTTTCCAGCCACGCTGCGAGGCAATTCTGTCTTGGGGGTTCAGGGGTTGGGTTGGATCAATTTATGGTTGCACCACTACGGTACCCAACATGCTGGCATGGAAACCGCACTTATAAGTGAAAGTTCCGGCAGTGTTGAAAGTGTAGCTAAAACTTGCCCCGTTCCCCAATGTGCTCGAACCAAAACTGCCATCATCTGCCTTGACATTATGAGAGGCACTATCCTGGTTGGTCCAGGTTACGGTTTGACCGACCTTGATCGTGATCGTTCCCGGGTTGAAGGCATAGCCGCTGATGGCAACTTTGACTTCATTCCCGTTGGTGACAGGTGTGGAAGTCGCCGTAGCTGCAGCAGGAGCACAAGCTGCCAATAAGACAGCCAGGGAAATTACTGTTAAAAACAATCTGGTTTTCATATCAATGTCCTTTTTTAATAAGTATGATATATATCATAATAATATAATTATAAGTCGTTTTCACTTTTTTGCCTGAGAATATCATTAGAGAATACAATATTACTTGTGTGGAGTGGTGAATAAAAAGATCAAAGACCTGGTGGAAAGATCATTTGCTGGCTCCGTTGGTGGAACATGACTCAATAACCAATTTGTCATAAAATAGGGCTATCAGTTACTCCCCTACTTTGTAGGGAATGTTTTCTCAATTACGGATCGGAGAGTTCGTTTGACTACTCCAACCAGGCTTCAGTCACAGAAACGTCCAGCAGGCATGACCGGGTTGATGATCGTCCTGGCTGGTCAGGCTGTTTCCATCCTGGCTTCTAACATGACTGGCTTTGCGTTGTCCATCTGGGTCTTCCAAAAGACCAGCAGTGCCACCGCTCTGGGCGGGATGACCGCTGCATACACCATCCCCTACCTGATCCTGATCCCTCTGGCAGGCGTGTTTGTGGATCGCTACAACCGTAAACTGATGATGATGGTCAGTGACTTGGCAGCTGCATTGGGAACCCTGGTGATCTTCGTCTTGTATTCAACGAATCATCTGCAGATCTGGCATTTTTACGTCATCAATGGTGTCATCGGGCTGGGTAGCGCCTTCCAGTGGCCGGCCTACTCGGCTGCCATCACCACCATGGTACCCAAGAAGCAATATACCCGGGCAAACGGGTTGCTGTCAGTCGTCCAGGCTGGTCCGGGTATCATCGCCCCTCTCATGGCCGGTTCATTGATGCCCTCCATAGGCCTGGTGGGTATCCTTGTCATTGACCTGGTCACTTTTCTGCTGGCGATCGGAGCCTTGATGCTGGTGTTGGTGCCTACGCCGGCACAGACTGTTGAAGGGTTGGCAGGCAAGGGTACGCTCTGGAAGGAAGCCTCCTTTGGCTTTAAATACATCTTTGAGCGCCCCAGTTTGCTGGGCATCGTTGTTATTCTTTTTCTGGCAAATTTCTTCCTTGGTTTTCCAAACAGCGTGCATGTTCCTCTGGTCTTGTTGCGTACCGGCAACAGCAGTGTCATCCTGGGTGCGGTCCAGACTGCCGGTGCCGTGGCTTGGACAGTGGGTTCGCTTATCATGAGCGCCTGGGGCGGTTTCAAGAACCGCATTCACGGAGTACTGGTCGGTTGGTCGCTCTACTGCCTGTTTGGGAATATCCTGTTCGGTTTGGGACGCGGCCTGGATATCTGGGTGCCGTCTATCTTGTTCGCAGGCGTGGGTTCCAGCCTGGGGATCGCCTCCAGCACCGCTTTGCTTCAAGCCAAGACCGCCCCGGATGTGCAGGGACGTGTCTTCTCCGCCCGTCGCCTGCTGACTTGGGCTCCAGACATGTTCACACCTCTGCTGGGCGGCATGCTGGCAGACCGGATCATGGAACCCGGGTTGAAGAATCCCGGTTGGATGTCGCTCTTGTTCAAATGGATGGTTGGGGATGAACCCGGTGCGGGCATGGCGGTCATCATGGTCGTTTTCGGCTTCCTGACCATCCTGACCCTGCTGGCTGGATATCTCATTCCTGCTGTGCGCAACATGGAAAAGGTCCTGCCCGATCACGACCAATTGGAAAAAGTGGATTGATTTTTATGACCAAACAAATGAGAGGAGACAATCATGAGCAAGAATTTATTGATCTTTAAAGGCAGCCCGCGTGAAAAAGGTAACAGCAGTGTGCTGGCAGACCAGGTCGCCGAGGGTGCGCGCCAGGCAGGCGCGCAGGTGGAAAGCATTTTCCTGCATGATCTGTCCATCCACCCTTGTGACGGCTGTGATTTCTGCCTGGAGACCGGTGCATGCGTGATCAAGGACGATATGCAGCCGATCTATCCTAAAATGCTGGCTGCCGATGCCCTCGTCCTCGCCAGCCCGATCTACTGGTTCAATTACAGTGCCCAGCTCAAAACCTGTATAGACCGCTGGTATGCCGTCTGGAATTACAAAAAGGATATCTTCAAAGGCAAGCCGGTCGGCATCGTTCTCACCTATGGAGATGATGACCTGCACAGCTCGGGTGGCATCAACGCCATTCATTCATTTGAGACCATGTTCCGTTTCCTGCAGGCAGATATTATCGGCATCGTGCATGGTTCTCTGAGTGATGTGGGCGATGCGGACAAGCATCCCGAACTGCTGGAAAAAGCTCGCCAGTTGGGTTTGAAACTGGTCAAATGATGGTTGTTCTCGGTTGATGGTTGCCACGAAGGTAACCCGAGGAGTTTTACAATGACATATCCGATCTTGGAGTATGACTCAAATAGAATGGCATTTATTGAACCATCAAAAGTGATCAAACCCAAACGCATGCCCGAGCATTGTGTTATTTGTTTCTTCAAAGAAGTTATTGATAAAATAGTTTCTGAACACAATGCCACAGTGATAGTAGAAAACTACTGGGAAGATGGCCCACATCCCGTATATGAGATTAGCTATCAGGATCAGCCGTTGGCTTTCTTCCATCCTGGCATCGGTGCACCATTGGCATCAAGTTTGCTCGAAGAAGTAATTGCATTCGGTTGTCGAAAATTCATAGCCTGTGGTGGATGTGGAGTTCTGGAAAAAGATATCGCTGTTGGAAACCTTATCGTGGTTTCCGGGGCGATCCGTGATGAAGGTGTTTCATACCATTACCTGCCACCAGGCAGGGAAGTCCAGGCCAATAATGTGGCATTGGATGCCCTGACCAGGACCCTCAACGAGCGGAGAGTTCCATACCTTGCAGGTAAAACATGGACCACTGATGCACCTTATCGTGAAACAACCCAAAAAATAACCAGCAGGAAAGAAGATGGCTGTCTTACGGTTGAGATGGAGAGTGCTGGAATGATGGCAGTTGCCCAATTCCGTGATGTTATTTTTGGGCAGGTTTTGTATGGCGGAGATGACCTGAGTGGATCAGAATGGGTTAAGAGAGCCTGGCAGTCAAGAAGTGAAATACGGGAAAACCTTTTCTGGATAAGTGCAGATGCATGTCTCAAACTCTAAGGTTTCTGCAAAGCGGTAAATTTTCGTTAATTCTTTGACCGGTTATTTCTAATGGAGTATATGGAAAATGATAGTCCCTGACCTGAAGCGCTTCACAGAATCCAACCGGGCTGCCTGGAATGAAGTTATGCCCCTGCATCAACGGGCGTCCAGCCACGCCCTGGACCAATTATTCTCCCAACCAGCCTATGTGCAGCAGGACAAGACCGAGATCGACCTGTTGCAGAAAGTTGGGCTGAAAGGCAGAAATGTGGCTCATCTGTGCTGTAACAACGGTAGCGAGTTGTTGTCCCTGAAAAACCTGGGAGCTGCAGAATGCGTTGGCTTTGATATTTCCGATCAGGCTATCCTGGAAGCCA
>Ga0315273_10008448_pt1 | contig 12987 bp, 14 predicted proteins | sample YL17G02_0_MG_FD_205753 | JGI IMG/M metagenome (GOLD analysis project Ga0315273, IMG submission 205753) | Sediment microbial communities from Yellowstone Lake, YNP, Wyoming, USA - YL17G02_0 | ecosystem: Environmental > Aquatic > Freshwater > Lake > Sediment | place: USA: Wyoming | collected...
TCACAAAAAGTACACCAAAGGTTTCAAGGTAACCAAAGAATTATACGAAGACGATCAGTACAATGTAATGAAAAAGAAACCAGCTGCTTTGGGACGAGCCGCTCGCCGAACCGCAGAATATCTGGCTGCTGGAACATTCAACAACGCATTTAGCACCAGCTACCTTGGTGGAGATGCAAAACCCCTTTGTTCAATCTCTCATCCTCGTGCAGATGCCGGAACCGCACAATCAAATGCCAATTCCAGCGGTATCATATTAAGTGAACCCAATTTGGAAACTGGTCGCTTGGCCATGAGAAAGGTCTTAGACGACAAGGGCATGAAGATTGATTCTGCTGCGGATACCTTGGTTGTACCAGTAGAATTGGAGAAAACAGCTCATTTGATTATTGATTCCAGCCTCCGCCAAGGAACAGCTGACAATGATGCCAACTTCTACAAGGGCACATTGAAGATTATTTCTTGGATATATCTGTCATCTACTACTGCTTGGTACTTAATTGATTCCAAGCTACATGAACTGCAATGGTTCTGGAGAATCCGACCTGAGTTCAAACAGGATGATTCCTTCGATACCGACGAAGCCTTGTTCAAAACTCGTATGCGGTTGTCTAAGGGCTTCTCTGACTGGAGAGGTGTCTGGGGCAGCAAGGGTGATGCGTCTTCGTACGCTAGTTAAAATTTGTTCGACTTAAAGAGCTACCTTCGGGTAGCTTTTTTTATGCCGTTTGAAAGCGTTTTTGCGGTGAGTTGGCCGGCAGTACTTCTGGGTTTCTTCCTTGCCCAGCTTGGGGAAAAACGGACGGTTGCAGTATGGGCACGTCTTAATTATTCTGTACACGGTCTAATTATAGGGGTACGACGGCAGTTTGACAAAATATTAAACGAAGACTACTATGTTCTTAGAGGCTTCCCAAGGAAGCCATTTTTATGACTACATTCAGATCAATTGCCGGTTCTTTGCCAACAGCTACTGATGATCCAGGTAATCCAATTGTTGGAGATGAATATTACAACACAAGCAACAATACTCGGATGCGTTGGGATGGTGCTTTTTGGAGAGGAATATATGTAACCACGTCCACCTCAACTTCAACCTCAACTTCGACCTCTACCTCAACTTCTACCAGCACAACTACGTCAACTTCCACCACCACCACCACCTCGACCTCAACAACCACTTCAACCTCCATCACAACAACGTCTACCAGTACGTCTACTACTACTTCTACTTCCACTTCCACTTCTACAACCACGATTAGTACTTCTACGACAATCACTACCACTTCTACGACAACTACGTCAACGTCTACGTCAACGTCCACAACGACTTCGACCAGTACAACCACATCTACTTCTACTAGTACAACTGTATAATTAAAATATGACACATATTTCAAACCTAATTGGTAAAGTAAGAGTAGGTGCTTCTGCACCAACTAATCCGCTGACTGGTGAGGAGTATTGGGATACCACTAAAAAGGCATGGTTCCGTTATAACGGTTCTGTTTGGTTGGGTAGGTATTTCTCTAGTACTTCAACATCAACATCGACGTCAACCAGTACTTCCACTTCTACTTCTACGACTACCACTTCTACTTCTTCGTCCTCGTCCACAACCACGAGTACGTCAACCAGTACTACTGGATAAATATGATAAACGACACACATTTTTCGGGTTTAGCGGCAAAGATTCAAGTGAAGTATGATGCTCCACCGGTTACCCCGGTAGACGGAGAGTTCTTTTTTGACAACAAACACAACCGCTTAGCTATTTATAACGCTCTGACAAAACAGTGGTATTACGCAAATTACACCACCACGACCTCCACCAGTACCTCAACTTCCAGTACCACCACAAGCACGTCCACAACGACTACTTCTACCTCGACAAGTACTTCTACTTCTACGTCTACGTCGACAACAACCTCGACCAGTACGACCCTATAGGCATGATTGTTCAAACAACTTATTCATTAACAGGACTTTGGGAACCCGATGTCGCTGGTGTGTATGCCAAGAAATTGGCTGGGCCATGTCAGATAACCTTTTTGAAACTTCTGGCTGGAGGCGGAGCTACCACGATTGAGTTATACGACATTACCGGAACCACTTATACCGCAAGCGACAAGCGATGGGTGATGGATGCTTCTACAACTACAAACGATATAAATTGTTTTGCCAGTCCGATAACTTTCGACAAAGGTGTGTATGCTGTTTTACAGCAAGGACAAAAAGCTAATTCCGTTCTAATGATGGCCGTGATTCCCTCACAGATACGAACATAAACGATTTTTCCTCTTGACAGTATGTATATTGGGTTGTAGTATGTTGGTATGGATGGGGTATCACTAAGTACAAAGAATATTGCGATTTTTACCACTTTCACTTCTGCCGATGAGGCTTACTCTCTTAACCGTGTAACGATAGACCAGTTGAAGATGCTACTTAGGAACGGCTACAAGGTGAAAGTAATTGTTGCCGAAGGGTTTCAGCCAAAGGGAATATATACCGACCCGAACGTAAAAATAGAAACAATTCCCAACGTTCCGGTTCACAATGAGGTTAAAAAGGATGAAACTTTCGCCGAGGACGTAGAAAAGTTGTACAACGCTCTAAAGATAATTTTGCAAGGTGCGGACATTGTAATTACCCACGACATTATTTATCAAAACGCAGCCCTGAAACACAACATGGCTGCCCGCAAACTAGCACAGGAAGTTCCCTCTATTCGCTGGTTGCATTGGATTCACTCTGCAACCTCTCCCTATACCCTGGTTACTCTCCGCAACTACTTCGAGGACAAATACCTGGAGGTTATGGCTAAACCCTTCCCCAATTCTTTCTACATTTACTTCAATGATTGGTCTGTGCCTAGAATTGCTCAAAACTTTAGTGTGCCGGAGTCTTCCGTAAAGGTAGTTCATCATCCGTCTGATGTATATGAGATTTTGGATATAGGCGATGAGGTACGGGAGATTTCCGAAAAGTACAACTTTCTTAAAGCTGACGCAATTGCGGTTTACCCGGTACGACTAGACAGGGGAAAACAGGTAGAGTTTGTAATCAAAACAATGGCCTCGTTGAAGAACCACGACATGTCTGTTCGGGTGGTTGTAGTGGATTTCCATTCAACCGCTGGCGACAAGGTTACCTACCGAGATAATCTGAGGCAGGTTGGAATTGACTACAAATTAGCCGAAGGGGAACTGCTTTTTACCTCAGATTTGAAGCCAGAATGGAAATATGAAATACCCCACACCTGCGTGCTGGATTTCATGGCTCTTTCAAACGTATTTGTTATGCCCTCTGTTTCCGAATCATATTCCCTAGTTACCCAAGAGGCCGGGATGCAGGGCAAGGTGGTCGTAGTTAATAAAGACTTTCCTCCATTCCGGGACATTTTTGGCAAGAACATAATTGAAAGAAAGTTCTCCTCAAACGTAGACATTCTTACGGGTCAGGATGGATTTACCAAAACCGCTTACGGCCCCAACGATGTCGCTCCAGAACAAAGGTTGCACTATGAAAAGAAATACCATTATGAAACTGCCGGCTTGATTAAGGCTAAATTACTCGATGGTGGCCCAATGGAGCTGGCTATGTTCCTGCGTAAAGAGAGAAATCTCCAGCATGTTTTCAAAAACGAATTGGAGCCGTTGTTTTACGCTCCATAATGGACAATGCGTGTATTATCGGATATGGGATCGTCGGCAGAGCAACCGCTCTACAGTTTGGGATTACCAGACACATTGACGTTTCGGATAACAACATCTCTTTGGAGGATGCAGCGAAGTGTAGATATGTTTTCCTCTGTTTGCCAACTCCTACAAACAACGGAAAGCAAGACGCGGAAATCATTGAAGCCTACATCAAAAAAATCGTTGGACTTTCAAGTGTTGGACGCACTCCCCTTTTTATTATCAGATCTACAGTTATCCCTGGAACAGCTAGAAGAATTATGGAAGCCGTTGGTATCTCTAGTGTTGTCAGCAACCCAGAGTTCCTCACCGAGTCTAAGTGGGAGTCCGACGCAAAACACCCCTCCATCGTTGTTATCGGATCGGATAATCCCCAGCACGGAGATGCTCTTGCCGGAGTTTACGAAAGCCGCTGGAAAGGAATCCAGCTCTACCGAACAGATACAATCACCGCTGAAACAACTAAATATGCTCTCAACACGTTTTTTGCTACTAAGGTTATTTTTGCCAATCGCCTTTTTGATATTTGTCAGGATATTAAAGCTAATTATGAAACCATTCGTCAGGTTTTGGAGTTTTATCCAGAGGGGAGCAAAAACCACTTTACCATCTGGCACAAGGGCGGACGGGGAGCCGGGGGTCGGTGTCTTTCCAAAGACCTAGATGCCTTTTCTTCGCACTTTGGCGATGAGTTCTTTTTGAAGGTTTTGCAGTTAAATAAAGAGTTACTTGAAAAATATCCCAAAACAACATGAGCGACTTCTGGGACATTGCACCAAAACAACCACAGGAGTGGATTACCCAACCAGAACTTGATGGACTTGGAGATGTGGTTGACAACACGGAAGACCCAGCGATGACTTCAATTATTATTCCCGTTTGCAACAACAATTATCCATTGTGGCACTACACGGGAAATTGTATTGGGTCGGTTCGTGAACACACCGACAACGTGATTACTCCGTACGAGATTATTTTGGTGGATAACGCCTCTCCGATTAAGCCGGGTGTTCTGTCAGATCTAAAATCCGACAAGGTGATTGTGAATCAGGAAAACAGGGGAGTTGCTCACGCCTGGAATCAGGCAATTCGGGCCAGTAAGGGGGGAACAATTTGTTTGCTTAATAACGACACGATGGTTTTTGATTACTGGCTGGAAGACCTACTGGATTGTCTTCTTTACCGCGATTTTGTCATGGCTACTCCAATGTATGGCGACAGTTATGCCAGGGGAATAGAGTCGGCGGTACTGCGGTCTAAATGGGCAGACAAACCCGTTGAGGAGAGTTTTAGTGATTTCAGGGACTTTGCATGCGTCATTGCCAAAAAACAACTTTTTAACGACATTGGTTTGTTTGATGAACAATTTAGTCTTGGCTACGGTGAGGACTTGGATTTCTTCAAACGTATGGATATGGCGGGAAAGCGGTATGCGTCTACAAAAAAGGTAAACATCTTTCACATTATTGGGGCAACTTCTTCAAGTATTCCAGAGATTGGCAAGGTTATGGATGAAAACAGAGAGAAGTTGAGGCTAAAATATGAAGAAAAAGTCTGACATTAAGTTTTCCGTTATTACCCCGGTTCATATCTGGAGTGAAGATCGTCGGGAGTGGCTATTCCGAGCCATAAAAAGTCTAAAAAACCAAACTTACCAGAACTACGAGCACATTATCATAAACGATGGTTCGACGTTGGATGTGGAAATACCCAGCGACGACCACACCGTTGTTATCAACCAGGTTCACGAGGAGAGGGTAATTGCTTTTAGTTCTGGATTTGCCTTGGCTAGGGGTGATTGGTTTGTCATTCTGGATTCAGACGACGAATTTGACCCGCAGTACTTAGAAAAATGCGTGTCTTTCATAAAGAAATATCCCAAATACAAAATGTTTAATTTTGGTTGTAAGTACATCCACAAGGATGGTGGAACCGCCTTGCGTGATGCGTTCTTGTTGCCAAAGAAAAAGGTGGGACATGAGATATTTGGAGGTGGAAACGTGGTATCTGGAACTTTCATCTGGCACAGAAGTATCTACGACGACATTGGTGCCTTTCCCCAGAGCCACATAACAAATATTGATACCACAGACATAAACTACGGCGGAGTTAGGGATTTATACATGGGAAGTCCCTATGACTTTTCTGCGTACGCTCAACTGGAGTTTCCTGAAATCCGTAAATATTACATGGTTAAACACCCAGACCATCCGAAACATTTAGTAAAAGAACTGGGTAATCCTTGGGGACAAGATTATTATTTATTTTACAAGTACACCCGGAAATACCACTCTAAACCAATTTTGGGTGAGTACTTATACTGGGTACACCCAAGATGACAGATATTTTTCTAACCACATATTTGCGTCAGGATTTCGCCAAGAAGTGTGTGGAGTATATTCGGGAAAGAACGAAAACACCATATTTACTGACGGTAATAGACAATGGCGGAAACGAGGAGTTGAAACCGTTAGTGGATAGGTATATCCCTCTTTGGCAGAATACAGGAATACACTTTGCTTGGAACGTGGCCGCGTCTTTGGCTAGTGACAAATACTTTGTTACCTCTGACCCAGACTTGTTGTGCCCAGACTTGGAACCTGACTGGTTAGGACAAATGATTAAGTTCATGGACGAACGTCCAGACTACGGAGCAATTTCCATGATGCCCCACATTTTTATCGGAGCCGTGGGGATAGATCCCTACGACCCAGAGGAGGTTAAAGACAGAAATATGTGTGGTGCTGTGTTTAGGATAATGCGTACTGACGCTGTTCGCTCTGTGTGTGGGTGGGATTTGAAGATAGAGGCTGGTAGAAACCACGAGGAAAGAACCATTTGTTCCCGATTGCAGGCTGGCGGATTTAAGACTGGTATTTGTTCTCGCATCCGTGCGTACCACATGTTTGGTGACAACTGGGGTTATCCAGAAGATTTCACTCCAGAAATGCAGAAGCACAATCCGCAGTTAAAAGATTACGTGAAGGCGTTCGACAACCAGAACGCTTACGACCCAAAAACATGGATGCCGAAAGGTTAAATATTGGGTGTGGAAACTCCCCGCACGTGGGGTATATGAATGTGGATAAATTTTATTATCCTGGTTCTCCTTATCCGCTAACAGACTACGCTCTTGCAAAAATTTGGAATACGGATAATTTTGAATCTCCGTGGGCCTTGGGTGACATGCTGAACCTTTCTTTTCCGAATGAGTTCTTTGATGAAATTATCATGGTTCACGCCTTAGAACACGTTTCCATGGACGATGGTAATTTAGCTATTAAAGAGATGGCGAGGGTATGTAAACCCGGCGGAAGTGTAGAAATAGAGGTTCCCGACCTGTTGGTTTCCTGCAAGTTGATGCAAGAATCAAAAATTGACACTCCACAATGGTATAGGGTTATGGGTTTGTTGCATGGAACGTCGGGAATAGATGGCAAGGGGCAATTTCATTTATGTGGGTATTCTAAGGATTATCTGAAATTAAAAATGTCGCAACATGGATTTGTTGATATTGTTGAGATTCCTGTGGGGTTTGGGCATGGCAATAGCCAAGAGGGACATCCAGAACCGCAGTACGATTTCAGATTGAAAGGAGTAAAGAAAAATGTATAAAACCTATTGGGATTTCTTGTCTAAGAATAACTCCCTGTACCAGATGGGGCCTCAGCCGCATCGTGATTTTATCTTGAACCTACTAAAAGAAAAGGGAGTGAATAGTATCCTGGACGTGGGGTGTGGAACGGCTCCCGTGTACGACTTAATAAAGAAAAACGAAGCCTATTCTTTCGAGTACAAAGGTGTTGATTTTTCCGAAGGAATGATTAGTTCGTGCAAGTACAATTTCCCGGAGGGTAATTTTCAGGTTGAGGATATGCGACATTTGGATGAAGAAGACAACTCTTGGGATTGCGTACTTTTGATGCACGCCCTAGACCACGTAGACGACTATAAGGTTTCCATAAAAGAAGCGACTAGGGTAGCCAAAAAGTATGTAGTTATTGCCTTGTGGTGGCCTTTGGATAATCGTGAAAAACTTAATGATAGAAACCATTTTGAAGTAAAACCCGGCGATCCAGATTGGGAAGATACCTGGCTTCACGCGTATACCAGGGAATTACTGGACGAGGAGTTCAAGAAAAACAACCTAGAAACTATTTGTTACAACGATAATGAAATTATTAGTGAGTATGGGAAAATTGGTACAATATTTCTACTTGAAAAACATGTTGGATAAACAATCTGTAACCATTATCATTCCCCACTTGGGTGGGACGCACGCGTCCGAGCACGCTCTGGATCAATGTGTAAATTCTCTGGAATCGTCGGAGCCGTCAATAAAAAGGGTAATTGTTGCCAATGGAGAAAAATGTGTCACCCACATGTCTGACGTGTGGTTGTCCAGGCAGGGTCAATGCGGAGCGGTTAATGCGGCAGTGGCCATGACCAATACTCCCTGGATTTTTATTACCAACGATGACATGATTTTTCCACTTGGCTGGTTTGATAAGTTGACTACAGAAACCATCTGTAAGGGGTCGCCGTGTATTTCTTGTAAGTTAATTGAGCCACACCCTGGAGCCCCGACATTTGAAACCTATTTCTGTGGTGGGGCAGGCGGAGATTTCGACAAGCAAAAGTTTTACGAGTTTGCCAAGAATTATGTCGGGTCGGGAGTAAGAACTGGATTTAATTTTCCCTTGTTAATCAGTCGGGAATTGTGGAATACTGTTGGTGGCTACGACATAAACTATGACCCCTGGGGAAGTAACTCGGATTCAGATTTGGAATACAAAATAAAACTTGCTGGAGTGCAACCGTTACAAAACACGGATTCTATTGTTTACCATTTTAGTCAGACTTCTGGAACATTTACTCCAGAACACCATGGTCATTGGAATCAAAATTGGCAGTACTTCATAGACAAATGGGGTTTCCCCCGAACCGACCCTGGTATCTGGGAAGCTAGTTTTGAAATACCGACTCTGGCTGAGGGAAGAATATTTGCACCAGGGTGGGAGGGAAAGTACAAATGATTGTAAACTTTGTTGGTAATACCACCATCGGCATGAGTGGAGAGGTTGCAGATGAAACGCATATTGTTCGGGAAATGAAAGACCAGGGTCACGATGTTCGGTTTATTCCTCGCGACGAATGGCGTGAGTATGTAATCGAGAAGTATCCGGAAAACAAGTACAAGGTACCAACCAACCTGAAAGCAGACATAAATATAATCTGTAAGTGGCACCATTTTTACGATGGCAGTTTTGTTAAGGCGTTGAAAGAACTTAGTGGTGCTCCGGTTATCTATTGGGTTTGGGATTACATGCCAGCAGAAAGAACCTTTCCCGACTGGCATTTGGCAATGGCTAAGGAAGCAGATTTATTCCTAAGTGGAGAAAAATCCATGGAACCTGACTATCGTGCAAATGGAATTAGGTATTATTATTTCTCTTTCGACAGTTGTGACGGAAACATAAAGACGTATTCGGAACTCAACAAGAAATACGGAGTAGTTTTTCTTGGTGGCTATACCGAACAAGGGGACAGAATAAAATACATTCAGGAAATAGACAAGGTTTCTCCAGTAACTGCTTTTGCCCCAAACTATCAGGAATGGAAAAAGATTGGAATTAGAGCAGAACCTGCCGTGTGGGGAGAGGATTTTAACCGAGTGGTAGCTGAGAGTAGTATTGTTCTAGGCTTTAGTGGAAATACCAACTGTTGGGGATACTGGTCGAATAGGGTGGGAAAAGTGCTTCGAGCCGGAGGGTTTTTGTTACACCAGTTTACTCCCGGAATGGAAATATTCTTAGGTAAGAAAATGGAGTATTTCAGTTCCATAGAGGAAGCTAAAGAAAAAGTTAAGTTTTACATGGAAAATCCAGAAAAACGTGAAGACATAGTAAAAAGAGCATTGGTTGATCCAGACGAATATACATCTAAAAGGAAGGTAGAACAGTTAATGATTCTGGCGGAGAGGTTTGTCCGCGAGGACAAAGGTAAACTATGGGGCGACAATTTGAGTTAAAAATATATTGGAATAAGTGGTTCAAAAAGACCGTGGAATTGCGTGAACACAATTCAACTACGCAAATGCACAATTGGGATGATATAAACTGGGCGTTTGGTGGGTTTTCGGTTACTGTTCCACCAGAAACGGTATCGCTTTTTATTGAGGAGGATTTGAAATCTATCTACCACAGAAACGGAATTACTCTAAAAATATTCTTGTTTGGGCACCCGGCAACAGAGGAAAGTTATCTGGATATGGTGGAAAAATCAAAGATACAGAACTTTTATGCTCAGGGTGGTTTAGCTCCCAGGGTCTACGATGTGGTGTTTCTGAGTAATGGTAAGGATAGGTATTTAACGCAGGTAACAGATTACGTACATGGAAATTTTGTTTTTGATGATTACGACCTGGAAACCTATACTCGCAACACAGAAAGAGTTGTCAATTATGGAAAAGAAAATGGAATTAACTGTGGCGATTTGGCTCATTCAAATTTCAAACAGGGATTTTTTGTGGATTTCCAGAAATTCTATTTCAATCCAAAACACGATTGTCACTTTATTAAAAACATTAAAGAAAATCTTGGGTTTGGAGATGAAACTCCATATCAGCCAGTAGAAGAACTTAGTATTAAAGGAAAAAGAAACAACAAACAACGATTTGAAATTATGCGAAAATATAACGAACAAGATGTAAAGATTTTGCCTGTAGATTTTACTGCATTAGATTTTGGTTGCAATGCGGGGTATTTCTTGCGAAAAGCATTTGATTATGGAGCTGGGTATGGTGTCGGAGTAGATAGACCAAATGTAATTAAGGCGGCAGAGAAGATTGCCATACGACTGGGATACTTCAACGCAGATTTTTTCAGTGAGGTTCCAGACCGAGAATTTGACCTAGTTTTCTATTTGTCCATGGATGCACACTTTCCTTTTTCTATGATAGCACCACTAGTAAAAAAAATAATGTATGTGGAGGGCCATGCAGGAGAGGGACACGATGAAAAAAAGTATCGGGAGATGTTAGAACATTATTTTCACAAAGTCGAGTTAATTGGCCAAGTAGACGATTGTCCACAAGGACAACCCCGTCTTTGGTTTAGAGCAGAAAAATAATGGACAAGTATTACGGTAGGCCACGGTGTAGGGGCATAAAACTACATTTGGGGTGTGGAGATTGGTGGGGAGATGGTTACTTGAACTTAGATTGGGGCACGTACGGCGGGACGGATATGCTCATCGATTTGAGAAAAACACTTCCTTTTCAAAGTTCTGTGGTGGAGGAAATTCAGGCTCACGATTTTGTAGAGCATTTTACCCCAGAAGAAATTGGTTTAATGCTGGATGACTGGCACAGAGTTTTAATAGAGGGTGGGAGAATTTTTGTTACCGTGCCCGATATTGGCACAATTATGAAAGAGTATGTTGAAAAGCCAACAGAAGCCTTGCAAGCATTTTACGGTTTGGGAAGTGAACACCGTTGGGGTTATACTAAAGATTCAATCCAGAAGTTATTTGAAAACCATAAGTTTTCTGTATCGGTTAAGGATTCCGATATACAAAAAGACCAATTTCCTAGATTGGAAGTGGAGGGACATAAATGATTCCTAAAATATTAGCCATAATCCCAGAACCGTGGTATATGAATGTATATGCCGATTACATTGCCAGGTATCTGGGGGATGAATTTCAAATTGAAGTTGGGTCTGTTCCTGCTGCTCCGTATGACCATTTTCAAGACAGGTTTCCCCAGATTCAATTAGGATGTAAAAATCCAGACGAGTATGACTTGCTTTGGCCCGTATGGCCGGGATACTGGGGTGGAATAGACAGGGAAACATATTCTCACAAAATGACTCCCGTGCTGGGTATGCCCAACGAATCTCCAATCGATGGAGTTGCCGTGGTGGGAGCGGCTTCACCAGTAACAGAAAGGTCACTAGCTGGTAAACATTTCCATTCCCTCCGTTACGGTTTAGACCCAGAACTTTTCAAGCCATATCCCATGGTTCGCGACGACGACTTATTGCACGTTGGCATGGTGGGGACTATCTACAACTGCAAACGAGCCATGAATCAGTTGTTTCCATATATAAATAACATTCCTGGAACAAGAATAATGTTTTCCACCAACCACTATATTCAGAGAATGACAGACTTGGACTTAATGGGCGGGTGGGAGGCTAGATGTGCCATTGTTGAAGCAATGAAACCGTGGGTAACCTTGCCAAATACTTACAACCGCCTGGATGTTATTTTGCGAACCGACCAAGATCCGGGAATATCTTTTCCCGTAATTGAGGCGGCTGCGTGCGGAGTCCCGTGCATTGCTACAGATTGTGGAATTGACCATATTTTTACAGAAGCCGGAGGAGGGATATTGATTAAAGCAGACAAAGTAAACTCTTTAGGTGAGGGACGTTCCTGGTACATAGAAAACGTCGACGAGGTGGGAAAACGTTTCCGCGAGGCTATTGTTTGGATGCGTGACCACCAAGAGGAACGGAAAGAGATGGGCAGAAAAGCCAGAGAAGAAATACTTAAAAACTGGACTTTGGAGAAAGTCATGCCCGCCTGGCGTGAGTTCTTCCGGGAAGGAATGAAAAATGTCAAAAAATAAACGCATTATGGTTACTGGACACCTGGGGTATATAGGTTCTGTTTTAACCAGGAGGTTGAAGGCTCTGCGATACCCGGTTGTCGGATACGACATAAAAGAGGGCAAGGATATTACCAAGATTAAGGTATCGGACTTTAAGGGCGTGGGGGTAGTTGTACACTTGGCTGCCATTGCCAGTAATCCAGCCGGAGAGGTGGACAAGGCAGAAACGTACCGAGTCAACTATTTCGGGTCTTTAAGGGTGGGTAAATTAGCAAAACAGGCTGGGGTAAAAACATTCGTTTTCTTCTCTGGTTTGAGTATATACGGCAATTCGGAAACCACTTATTCCAAGTCCAAGTTTCTGGCCGAATCAGACCTGATGAGGTTGTCGGACAAAAACTTCCAGGTGGTGGTTTTGAGGCCAGGTGTGGTTTTTGGAGCAAGCCCAAATATGAGATATGACACGGTTATTAACCAATTTGTGGTTACTAATGAGATTATTGTCAAGGGTGACGGGAGTACCATTGTCCCGGTAATCCACATAGAAGATTTGTGCGATACGGTAATTGTGGCTCTCTCCACCAAGAGTGGCTTTTACAACGTGAAGTACAGTGATTACACGGTTAAACAATTGGCAGATATAGCCAAGGCCGTTCTACCACCCAAGAA
>Ga0315273_10008450_pt1 | contig 12986 bp, 10 predicted proteins | sample YL17G02_0_MG_FD_205753 | JGI IMG/M metagenome (GOLD analysis project Ga0315273, IMG submission 205753) | Sediment microbial communities from Yellowstone Lake, YNP, Wyoming, USA - YL17G02_0 | ecosystem: Environmental > Aquatic > Freshwater > Lake > Sediment | place: USA: Wyoming | collected...
AATAAGAGCGGAGTATTATCTGGCTCTATTATTAGGGCGCCTGATAACCGGGAATGGAGCAAAGTGAAATGAATTTGAAACAACGTGGATTTGAGGATTGTGTCCTGCGAGTAAATTTGAGCAGTGGCGTGTTTACCAGGGAGCCGCTGCCAGAAGCCGCCCTGCGCCCGCTGTTAGGTGGCAAAGGATTGGGGGCATACCTGCTGCTGAAGGAGCTGGAAGCCGGCGTTGATGCGCTCTCACCGCAAAATCGCCTGATCCTGAACGTTGGGCCGCTCACCGGCACCACTGCGCCGACTGCCGGTCGTTTTGGTAGCACAACCAAGAGCCCGGCTACAGGTACTTATTCGGATTCTTATTGCGGCGGTTTCTTTGGACAGACCTTGAAATATGCTGGTTACGATGCCCTGATCCTGGAAGGCGCCGCCTCCGAGCCGCTGATCCTGTTGATCGACGATGGAAAAATTGTGTTAAGCCCTGCCGGCAACCTTTGGGGAAAGACCATCCCTGAGACCAATGAAGAGCTAATGACCATCTACGGTAAAGGATGGCAGACCCTGGTAATCGGTCCGCCTGGTGAAAAGAAGTCCAATGTCGCCAGTATCTTTAATGAAACGCGCGCCCTGGCCCGCGGGGGCGTAGGGGCGGTTATGGGCTCCAAGAACCTCAAAGCCATCCTCGCACGCGGTACCGGCATGGTGGCTGTCGCCGACCGGCAGCGCTTCGATTGGGCACTTAAGCTGGCGAACCGGGCTATCCGCATGTCCAGCAGTGTGTCCCGCATGAAAACGGACGGGACCGCCAATATCCTGGAGTACGTCAATGCCGTCGGCGCGCTGCCCACGCGTAACTTCCAACAAGGCCAGTTCGAAAACGCTGACGAAATATCTGGGACAGCCTGGCGTCAGAAATCCTGGAAGCGTGACTATGCCTGCTTCGGTTGCCCGATCGCTTGCAGCAAGGTGACCCGCGCCGTGGATGGCAAAGTCCTTGAAGGACCAGAATATGAAACCATCTATGCGTTGGGCTCCAACTGCGCCATCGCTGACCAGGACGCCATCATCCGCATGTCTCTGATCTGTGATGAATATGGGATTGATACGATCAGCGCGGGGGCAATTGTCGCATTTGTGATGGAAATGTTTGAAAAAGGCCTGGTCGCAGAGCGCGAGCTGGATGGCATCGCGCCGCGCTGGGGCGACTGCCAGGCTGCCCTGGCTTTGGTTGGGAAGATCGCCAGGATGGAAGGGTGCGGCGAATGGCTGAGCCAGGGCGTCGCCGCGATCGCCCGGCAGCATCCCGAAGCTGGCTCCTTTGCCATGCACGTCAAAGGATTGGAAATGCCTGCCTACCACCCGAATGCAGCTAAAGGCATGGCCTTGGGGTACGCAGTCTCGGAGCGCGGCGCCTGCCACCTGCGCGGCGCCCCGCTCAGCGAGGTGCTTGGTGGGGTCGACCCCCTTACTACAGAAGGTAAAGCTCACTTGTTCCGCGACCACCAGGCTGAGAGCGCCCTGTGGAACAGCGCGGTTCTTTGCTGCTTTCCCGGCTTTGGGATGAGCCTGAAAGAGCTCTGCCAGCTGGTCAATGCCGCCACCGGCTTCGATTATGCTTCGATCAAAGAATTCGAATTGGTCGGCGAGCGCATCAGCACGCTTTGCCGCTTATTCAACGTGCGCGAGGGCTTTACCCGTCAGGCCGATACTCTCCCGCCCCGGAACCTGTCCCAGCCGATGAACGGTGGGCCTGCCAGTGGTCAAACCGTGCAGCTCGACCACATGTTGGATGAATATTATGCCTTGATGGGATGGGATGCCAATGGCATCCCATCCCCTGAACGGTTGCAGTCTTTGGGATTGCGTGAGCTTATCCCCTGACTCGGTTCATGGCGTCCATGACCGCCACCGCCGCGATATTGACAATATCACGTACTTCATCACCCATCTGCAGGACATGCATCGGCGCGCCCACCCCTAACAAGATCGGCCCGATTGCCTGAGCATTCCCCAGGCGGGCCAGCAGCTTATAAGCGATGTTCGCCGCTTCCAAGGAAGGGAAAACCAGTACATTTGCGTCTTTTACCTGGCTGAAGGGGTAGCGCTCTTCGATGATCTCAGGCACAACTGCCGTATCGGCTTGCATCTCGCCATCCACTACCAAGTCGGGATGACTGCTTTTGATCAGTGCGACGGCTTTGCGGATTTTGTCCGACAGCGGATGAGGGGCACTGCCGAAGTTGGAGAAAGACAACAGCGCCACCCGCGGCTCCAGGCCTAGCTGGCAGGCAAATTCGGCTGCCAGGCAGGCAATTTCAGCCAGGTCTTCTGCCGACGGGTCTATGTTAACTGTCGCATCGGTAAACAAATAGGTGCGGTCGTTTACGATCATTATATAAACGCCCGCCGCCCGCCGCGCCCCGGAAGCAGTATGATGGATTTCCAGCGCCGGCCGGATCACCTCCGGATAATCGTAAGTCAGGCCTGAGACGAAAGCCTCGGCATCACCCATCTTGACCATCATCGGCCCAAAGATGTTTGGATCGCGCACGCGTTTGATGGCGTCCTTGAGCGTCACCCCTTTGCGTTGGCGCAGCTCGTAATAAGCTTGAGCGTATTCATCCAGCCGGCCAAAATTCTTTGGGTTGACGATCTCCGGACAGCAATCCAAACCCAGCGCCAGGATCCTTTGGCTGATCTCATCTGGACGGCCGATCAAAATCGGGATGCCAATACCTTCATCCGCCACCTGGGCGGCGGCCCGAATAATCTTGTTCTCTTCGCCTTCAGCAAAGACGATACGCTTCTTGGGTGCAGATGCCCTGGCTTTGTTCATGATGAAGTGCCGTACTTGCTCTCCCATCCCCAGGCGGAAAGCCAGCTGCTCACGATATTCGTCCAGGTCGATCGTACGCCGGGCAGCGCCTGTCTCCATGGCGGCTTTGGCTACCGCCGGCGATTCCCATAAAAGCACGCGTGGATCTAACGGCTTGGGAATAATATAGTCCGGGCCAAACTTCAGGCTTTCCAACCCATAAGCGTTCAGTACGCTATCGGGCACGTCTTCTTTTGTCAGCGCCGCCAGGGCCATCGAAGCCGCAACTTTCATTTCTTCATTGATTGCCCGCGCCCTCACATCCAATGCGCCGCGGAAGATGAAGGGAAATCCCAATACGTTATTGATTTGATTTGGGTAATCCGAGCGGCCGGTGGCGACGATGGCATCCGGGCGGGTTTCGCATGCCAGCTCATATTTGATCTCTGGATCAGGATTTGCCATGGCGAATATTAGCGGTCTTTCCGCCATGGTCTTGACCATTTCGGGTTTCAAGATATCGGCTATCGAAAGCCCGTAGAAGACATCCGCATCTCGCACCGCATCCGCCAGGGTGCGTTTATCTGTATCCTGGATAAAGCGTTCTTTGTACTTATTCATCCCTTCCGTGCGGCCTCTATACACCACCCCGCGTGTATCAACGAGTGTGACGTTCTGGCGTTTTACGCCCAGGCGCACCATCAGCTCGGCGCAGGAAATGGCCGAGGCGCCGGCCCCGGATATAGTGATTTTGACCTCATCCAGGCGTTTCCCAACCACCTCCAGGCCATTCATCAGGGCTGCGCCCGAAATGATAGCCGTGCCGTGCTGGTCATCGTGAAAAACCGGGATATCCAGCATCCCCTTCAAAGTTTCTTCGATGTAAAAACATTCAGGAGCTTTGATATCCTCCAGGTTGATGCCACCGAAAGTCGGAGATATCGCGGCTGCCACCTGGATCACGACATCGGGATCATGGCTGTTTAATTCGATATCGAACACATCCACATCGGCAAACTTCTTAAACAGCACCCCTTTGCCTTCCATAACAGGCTTGCTGGCCAATGCGCCTCGGTCGCCCAGCCCCAGGATTGCTGTACCATTCGAGATCACTGCCACCAGGTTGCCCTTAGAGGTGTATTCATAAGCCAGGTCAGGGTCCTTTTCAATCTCCAGCACTGGCACCGCCACCCCGGGGGTATAAGCGAGCCCCAGGTCGCGCTGGGTTGCCATAGGCTTGGTGGGGACGATGGCAATCTTGCCAGGTTTACCTCCCAGGCGGTGATATTCAAGGGCATCTTCGCGGGTGATTCTGATCATATTTTGCTCCTTTCATCAGAACTGAGTCAGGCATGGTTTTGGACTTCCCCTTAATAATCGCATATTTATATTCGTTTAGATAGTTCCTTTTGTCACATTTATCCGGGATGACTTGCATCTATCTTAACCCTCGCCTTGCCACAAACCGATTAATCATGTACACTCCCTTCAAATGGTTGGACCCATCTCCACTGGATCTTTGCGCCTGGACCTGGCCTTGGGGACCGGAGGAATCCCACGTGGGTTGATCACCGAGCTCTACGGGCCAGAAGCGTCTGGCAAGACTACCTTATGCCAACATATTATCACCGAAGCCCAAAAACAGGGGGGAGTGTGCGCGTTTATTGATGGCGACCACACCCTGGAGCCTCGCTACGCAACCCGCTGTGGGATAGACCCGAACCGTTTGTACGTTTGCGAACCCACTTGTGAAGAACAAGCCCTGGAAATCGCCGAAGCCCTGGCGCGTTCCGGGGGGATTGCAGTCCTGGTCATCGACTCAGCCCTCTCGCTGCCCCCTCGAAGCGAAATCCAGGGCCGGTTGGGTGAATCGTATTTCAAAGCCCAATCCCGCCTGTTATCGCTTTCGCTGCAGAAGCTTTCCACTGCCATCCGTTCAACCGCTACAGCCATTGTGCTCACAACCCAGGCTCGGCGAAATCCAGAGGACGTCTATCACCCATCTGATGCAAGCTCAGCCGGGCTGGCGATAAAGCTGCATGCTGGACTGCGTTTAGAGCTTTCCCTCCTTGATACCATTCAAAATAAAGGGGTTGTAATCGGGAATCGAGTTCATATTCGGGTCAGAAAGAATAAATTGGGGACACCTTTTCGCACCATAGTATTAGAACTATTGTATAATGAGGGTGTTATAAAAACTGGCGAAATTCTCGATATTGGGATTGAGACATCTATCATTGCCAGGCAGGGACCTGCTTTTTTTTACCGGGACTTGCAGATAGGTGAAGGGCGTGAAAACGCTTACAATTTTTTACGCCACAATCTCAAAATCTCTCAAGAAATTGAGAGCCTTATTCGCCAGTATTGGCTGTCGCCCTTCCCACTCTTGTCTTGACCTCAGGTTGGGATAGGATTAAAGGGCACATAGAGAAGTATATAATTCCGGATGCCAGCCGGTTACCAAGCATTTGCGGATTCGTGTAACGGCTGGCGAAGTAACATTTGTTGCCGCGTATTATTTTTTATCTTTTTATTCGCGGCCATGGCTTTTGATTGTAGATCGATCTCAGAGCGACGATTGATTGGATTGGTGAGAGCTACAGCCCACAGCCAATGGTTGGGGCTGATGTCGGGAAGTCTAAACATGATTAACCCAACGACATAACCGCCAGCCTCCATCACCGGAGCGGGTAATCAATGAACAGGTTACTCCGGGTGTGCAAGATGTTCATAACGCCTGTTCGCCAGCTAAATGATTACCGGGCGTTGATACCTGAGATCTGAATTACAGCGCGCAGCGATACTACGTATTGCTGCGATGCACTGGATTGTCGTATTGCAATCTATTGCCAAAGCCGTGGCCTGTCGAGGCAGGAGCACGGCTATTTATTTATTAATAGGGTTACAGAATGAGGCTATGAATCATAAGATTACCGCCCTTTCCGTACAGAAGCGCAACCACCAACGCGTTAATGTATTCCTGGATGATGAATTTGCGTTCGGGCTGACACGTTTTGTTGCGGCGTGGCTGGAGGTGGGGCAGGAAATCAGCGATGAGAAAATCACTCAGCTGCGTGATGAAGATGCCCGAGAAGCGGCTTACCAGCAGGCGATCAAATTCACCAGCTACAGGCCGCGCACAGAGACTGAAATCCGCCGGAATTTTGAGCAGCACCAGGTCTCCGAAGAATTAGTAAACGACACCCTGGAACGCCTGCGCCAGGCCGGACTGGTGAACGATGCGGTCTTTGCCCAGGAATGGGTGGAAAACCGCAATGACCTGCGCCCTCGCAGCCGGCGCGCATTGGCTTATGAGCTTAAACAAAAGGGCATCGACCCCCAGATCATTGAACAATCTCTTGAAGAAATTAATGATGAGCCACTGGCTTACCAGGCCGCGTTTCGCCACGCAAACAAATTAAGAAACCTGGAATGGCAGGATTTCCGCCAAAAAATGTACGCCTTTCTGGCTCGGCGGGGTTTTAATTATGAAGTGAGCCAACCGGTCGTCGCACGCGTTTGGGGCGAAATCCACGCGAATTCGAATGACAACCAGATAAACGAAGAGGTTTACACATGAATGGTATATTCTTATGGGTACTGGTCATTCTTCTGCCCATTGCACTGGTGGCGGGGGTAGTGATCGGGTACCTTACTAAACAAACCCAGATAGACAAAACGCAACAAATTCAGAAGTCTGAGTCAGACCGTTTGTTGGAAGAGTCCAAGGAAAAAGTCCGCAACCTGGAGATTAAAGCCCGCGACCAGGCCCTTGACATCGTTCAGAAAGCCGAGGCTGAGACCACTCGCAGGCGGGCGGAGCTCGCTCGCGAAGAGGACCGCCAGCAAAAGCGTCGCGAAGAACTGGATAACCGCGTCGACCGGCTTGAAAAGCGCGAACAGAACATCAACAAACGCCAGGGCGCTCTTGATAAGCGCGTCACCGATATTGAAAAATTGCATTCCCAGGAAATTGAAGAGCTGCAACGCATTTCTCAGATGACGATCGAGGAGGCGCGCGGCGTCCTGCTGGCCGAGGTGGAGAAAGACTCTCGCTCGGATATGGCTCGCATCATCCGCCAGATTGAGACTGAAGCACGCGAAGAAGGCGAAAATCGCGCTCGCAAGCTGATCGCAGCCGCTATCCAACGCGTGGCCTCCGACCATGTGGTGGAGGTGACCACTTCGGTGGTCACCTTACCATCCGACGAGATGAAAGGGCGCATCATTGGACGCAATGGCCGCAATATCCACGCCTTCGAACAAGCCGCCGGGGTGGACGTGATTGTGGACGATACCCCAGAATCCGTTACCATTTCCTGCTTCGATTCCGTGCGGCGTGAAGTGGCCCGCCGTGCCCTGACCAGGCTGATCCAGGATGGACGTATCCACCCGGCTCACATCGAGAAAATCTTAAAGACCGAACAGAAAGAGGTCGACCGGACGATCGTCGAAGCAGGCGAGCAGGCCGCTTATGAAGCCGGTGTGCCAGGCCTGCACCCCGAGATCATGAAGACATTAGGCCGTTTGAAGTACAGAACATCTTATGGGCAAAACCAGCTTGCCCACGCGGTAGAGACCGCCCAACTGGCTGCCGTGATTGCCGCAGAGCTGGGAGCAGATGTCGAAGTGTCGCGCGCTGGCGCCCTGCTGCACGATCTGGGGAAGGCCATCGACCATAACGTTGAGGGCACCCATGCCATGATCGGCGCAGAGCTTGCTAAGCGCTACGGTGTTAACGCCAAGGTGATCAACGCCATCGCCTCACACCATCACGAGATAGAACAGGAAACCGTCGAAGCCGCCATCGTCGAAGCCGCCGACGCTATCTCAGGCGCCCGCCCTGGGGCGCGTCGCGAGAGCCTTGAGCAATACATCAAGCGCGTACGCTCGCTCGAAGAGATCGCCAATTCCCAAAAGGGCGTTACCCAGAGCTACGCCTTGCAGGCCGGTAGAGAGGTGCGCATCTTCGTCCACCCGGAGGAAATCGATGACCTGGATTCAGTGCGACTGGCGCGCGATATCGCCCGCAAGATCGAAGAAACCATGCAGTACCCCGGCCAGATCAAAGTGACGGTGATCCGGGAGACGCGGTCAGTGGATTATGCTAAATAGAGGGTTAAGATTGGCGGCGCGGTCGCCAATCTTATAACCCATTTAAATTCCCTGTAAAAACGGATTATAGGCTCGCTCGTCCCCCACAGTTGTCTCTGGGCCGTGTCCAGAAAGCAGGCGCGTTTCGTCCGGCAGTGTCAGGATTTGGACCTGGATGCTTTCGATCAGGGTATCGTAATCACCACCGGGCAGGTCCGTGCGCCCGACGCTGCCGGCGAAAATCAGGTCGCCGCAGAATACAACCCCCGCTTCTTCACAATAGAATACCATATGGCCAGGTGTGTGCCCGGGGGTGTGGCGCGCTGCCAACCGTTCCTTGCCTAAGCGCAGGATCTGGCCGTGTGACAAGTCGATGGTTGGCTCTGGGCCAGGATCGATACGGAAGCCAAAAAGAGGCGCGCCGCCCTGGTTGCGCCAAAGCGGGTAATCATCCGGATGCAAAGCTACCGGTGGGGGCGGGCTGGAGCCGTCGGCGACCGCGGCTGCGCCACCCAGGTGGTCGAAATGGGCATGGGTCAGCCAGATATTGCCAATCCGCCAACCACGCCGCCCGGCTTCGTCCAGGATCACCTGCCCATCCCAGGCAGGGTCAATTACCGCCGCCTCGCCAGTGTGTGGGTCGCCGACTAGGTAAGCATTGGTTTGGACCGGTCCGAGAATGAATGTGACTATTTCAAGCATAGGCCATATGTGATGGGAGATTAGGGATAGCTGATGGCTGATATTATACTTTCATTCACTTGGATTTCCGGCGAAAGCGTGCTACACTGGAAGAAATCCAATGGTGTAAAAGATGAAAATGGAGGCAGAATATGGTAAGTTTCCCCCCTGAGCCATTCCGGATCAAGATGGTTGAACCGATCCGGTTGATTGACCGGTCAGAGCGCGAGGCTGCACTGCACCGCGCCGGTTTCAACTTATTCGGGCTGCACGCCGAGGATGTCTTTATCGACCTGCTGACCGACTCTGGCACCGGCGCCATGAGCCAGAACCAGTGGTCGGCCATGATCCAGGGGGATGAGTCGTATTCAGGGGCGCGCTCATTCTTTAGATTGGAAGAAGCCATCAAAGAGATTTTTGGTTTCCGCTTTTTCATGCCCACCCACCAGGGCCGGGCGGCTGAGAACATCCTGAGCGCTATGCTGGTCAAGCCGGGTCATTATGTACCTTCCAATATGCACTTCGATACCACCGACGCCAACATCCGGGCGCGTGGGGGAGCTCCCACGAACCTGATCATCGATGAGGCCTACGACCCGGCCAACCGGCACCCTTTCAAAGGCAACATGGATATCCAGAAACTGCGGGCCTTCATCCAGGAGATTGGACCCGCAGATATTCCCTTCGGGATGATCACCATCACCAACAACGCTGGAGGCGGCCAACCCGTTTCGATGGAGAATATGCGGGCCGTGGCTGCCACCTACCACGAGTTCAGCCTGCCATTCTTCATCGACGCCTGCCGCTTTGCCGAGAACGCTTACTTCATTAAAATGCGTGAGCCGGGCTATGCCAATAAAAGCCCGCTGGAGATCGCTCAGGAAATCTTCACCCTGGCCGACGGCGCTACGATGAGCGCCAAAAAGGATGCCATCGTTAACATCGGCGGCTTCCTGGCGATGAACGATGAGGACCTCTTCCGGCGGTCGTGCAACGAGGAAATCCTGCGCGAAGGCTTCACCACCTACGGCGGGCTGGCCGGGCGCGACCTGGAGGCGATCGCCGTCGGACTGCGCGAAGGCCTGGACGAGACTTACCTGGCTTATCGCCTGGGGCAGACGGCTTACCTGGCTGAGCGGCTGATGGACGTAGACGTTTGCATCATTGAGCCGCCCGGTGGGCACGCGGTCTACGTGGATGCCGGTCACCTCTTTCCTCACATCCCCCCGGCGGAGTTCCCCGGCCAGGCGCTGGCGGTTGAGCTGTACCGCGAGGGCGGCATCCGCTCAGGGGAGATCGGCTCGGTGATGTTCGCCCACCCCGACCTGCACACCGGCGAGATGGTCTACCCCAGGCTGGAGATGGTGCGGTTAGCCCTGCCGCGCCGGGTATATACCCAGAGCCACATGGATTACGTGGTCAAAATCATGACCGGGATCGCCGCACGGCGGGAAGCGGTGCGCGGCTACCGTTTCACCTACGCCCCGGAGGTGTTACGACACTTCACAGCCCAATTCGAGCCGTTGTAAGCCGCTCAGATGTGCGACGCACCTGGCAGGTGCGTCGCACATCTGAGCCTGCAATTCTTCGCTGATCACGGGAGGGACACTATGACAACCGTCAAGAACATCCTGAAAGAGAAAGGCAATGCCGTCTATTCCACCACGTCCGTTACGCCCGTTTTCGAAGCCTTGAAATTAATGGCGGAAAAAGATATTGGCGCCCTGGTGGTGGTTGAAACCGGCCGGCTGGTGGGCATCTTCTCCGACCGGGATTACGCCCGCAAGGTCATCTTGAAGGGCAAATCCTCCAGGAATACGCTGGTCAAAGAGATTATGACCTCCGATGTAATCACCGCACGCCCGCAGCAGACCGCCGAAGAGTGCCAGTCGTTGATGAACCGGATGCGCATCCGCTACCTGCCCGTATTGGATGGCCAGCAGCTAGTCGGTGTAATCTCTATCGGAGATGTAGTGAGGGCCATCATCGAAGAACAAGAGCAAGAACTGGAACGGCTTGAAAACATCAACCTGGGAAAGCAGGAGCTCGAATAACACCCATGGCCAAACCCATCCCACCACCGGAGCTCGTCTTGCTCACCTCCCCGGATTGGGTGGACTATGAATTGTTGGACAGCGGCGGCGGAGCCAAGCTCGAGCGCTATGGCGCATATACCTTCATCCGTCCGGAACACCAGGCCGTTTGGCAGCCAGCCTTACCGCCAGATAAATGGAAGGCCGCCCATGCCATTTTCCAGGCTACGGGTGAGGAAAGCGGCGGCCGCTGGCAGTTCAACCAGCCCATCGAACCGTCCTGGACTATGCAATATAAAAGCCTTATATTCCAGGCCCAGGCCTCGGCCTCGCGCCACATCGGAATTTTCCCTGAGCAGGCGGCCCATTGGGACTGGCTGGGCGAGCTGGTGCGTACGGCCGGTAGGCCGGCCAACGTACTCAACCTGTTCGGCTACACCGGGCTGGCTACGCTGGCGGCAGCCCAGGCCGGCGCCAAAGTCACCCACGTGGACGCTTCCAAGAAAGCCATCACCTGGGCGCGCCACAACCAGGTGCTCTCAGGCCTGGAGGAGCGCCCCATCCGCTGGCTGGTGGACGATGTCGAGAAGTTTGTCAAGCGCGAGCTGCGGCGCGGCTCGCAATATGATGGCCTGATCCTGGACCCGCCCAAGTTCGGGCGCGGGCCGGAGGGTCAGGTGTGGGAGTTCTTCGACGCCCTGCCGGGCCTGCTGAGAGATTGCCGCGGGCTGCTCAGCCGCCAGCCGCTGTTCATCGTCATCACCGCCTACGCCATCCGCGCCTCGGCTCTAAGCCTGTATTACCCGCTGGGCGAGATGGTCGCCGGTTTGGGAGGTCGCCTGGCGACCGGGGAGCTGGCGCTGGTCGAACGCAGCGCCAGTCGCCTGCTCTCCACCGCCATCTTCGCCCGCTGGCAGGCAGAGGCTTCGTAGCCAGTGTCAGCAACGTCGTCTGATTTTCCCGCGACCATTTGCCGAATTTGAAGTTTTCGAGTATGCTAGTGATTGGCCGTCGTAAGGTGGATTTTGTGAAGTTTCTTTCCGCCAATCACAAGCATCGTAACGGAGAGCATCCCATGAAACTCACCCATTTGTTGACCCTCAACGCCATCCTGTTCATTGCGTTCGGCATCGCTTTCGCCCTGTATGGCCCTTTGATGATGGCCTTCTTCGGAGTGCCCGAAATCCCGGAGAACAGTTTCCAGCTCTATTGGAACGTGGCCTCCTTTGCGCGCTTGTTCGGAGCAGCCCTGTTCGGGTTCGGCTTCCTGCTGTGGGCAGTGCGCGGCGTCGCCGAAAGCCAGGCCACGCCGCCTGAGACGCGCCGCGGAATCGTCTTCGCCCTGTTGCTGGCGAACCTGATGGGCGCGGTCGTGGCTATTACCCAGCAAAGCTCGGTGTGGTTAAGCCCGGCGGGTTGGGTCGCCACCGCTATATTTGCCCTTCTAACCCTGGGCTATGGTTATTTCCTGGTCGCTGGGTCCAGGCAAGCGGCAATTGCAGAGACTAAGTGAGGAAAAGCCTCAATATGGTTGTATAATCAGGGTCTAAAAAGTCATCGAAAAGGCCGGCGAAATCTACTGATTTCCGAAATCAATAGATTTCACAATCCAATCTTAGAAAAATGATGCTTTACTGTTAGACAATGCAAATTTATGATTTGTGCGTGGCCTGGAACTGGCAATACGACACAGACTTTGTACAGGCGCTTGAGATGGCCTGCCGGGCCCAGCAGCTTTCGTTATTACAAGTTACCTCAGAAAACTTGACCTCCACCCTGCAGGCGCTGGTCGATCGCGAGATCAGCTTTTACTCTCTGCTCGACCGGGCGTCTGACGCCGACGAAAGATTTAAGCTGCTCGCCCTGTGGGCGCGACAGGGAGAGGTACTGCGTATCAACCGATCCAGGAGAGCGCGCCGCGCCTGGAACAAAGCCACCATGCATGAAGAGCTGCTGAGCGCCGGGATGGATGCGCCGCACGTCATCGTCCTGCCATCCTTCAACGAGCAGCCCATTCTGGAAGCCTTAGATTTTACCTGTCTTGGAGAGTGCTTTGCCATCAAACCAGTACATGGGGGCGGGGGGATGGGTGTCTGCACCGGAGCCACCACCTGGGAAGAAGTGCTTACCTGCCGTCAGCAGTTCCCAGCCGACCAATACCTGCTGCAGTCCCAAGTTTTTCCCGCGCTGCTCGAGGGCCGTCCTGCCTGGTTCCGGGTGATCTACTGTGTGGGCCAGGTTTACCCTTGCTGGTGGGACCCTGGCACCCACGTATATACGCCAATGGATCAGGCTGAGATCAACCGTCTGAATCTGCGTCCATTGATAGATATCCCTCTCACAATCGCCTCTATCTGCCAGCTCGAG
>Ga0315273_10008452_pt1 | contig 12985 bp, 9 predicted proteins | sample YL17G02_0_MG_FD_205753 | JGI IMG/M metagenome (GOLD analysis project Ga0315273, IMG submission 205753) | Sediment microbial communities from Yellowstone Lake, YNP, Wyoming, USA - YL17G02_0 | ecosystem: Environmental > Aquatic > Freshwater > Lake > Sediment | place: USA: Wyoming | collected...
CACGCTGGACGGCGCCGCGGCGATGATGCCGCCGTCGATGATCATGTCCACCCGTTTGCCGAAGAGCTCCTCGATCATGCGGGGGTCGCTGAGGAGTTCGCCTTCCCCGTCCTTGACGCTGGTGCTGATGACGGGGGAGCCCATCTCGGCGACCAGGGCCTGGCAGATCCGATTGTCGGGCACCCGGATGCCGGTCGTCTGCCGCTTGGGGAGGATGATTTTGGGAACGGCGCGGGAGGCCTCGAGGATGAACGTATAGGGCCCGGGGAGGAGGCGTTTCATGATCTTGTAGGCGTCGTCGGAGACCCGCGCGTAGCGGCTGATGTCCTTGAGGTCGGCGCAGATGAAACTCAAAGGCTGCTTCCGGTCGCGGCGCTGGATTTCGTAGATCCGCTCGATGCCCTTCTTGTTCAACAGGTCGCACCCCATCCCGTACACGGTGTCGGTTGGGTAGATGACGATCCCGCCGCCGCGGAGGATCTCCACCGCCTTGCGGATCAGCCGCATCTGGGGGTTCTGATTGTTGATGGCGACCAGCATACCGTCCCTGTCTGACGCCGGGAATCATTCCCGGCCGTCAATGCGCGCAATTTATCAGAAACAGGGACGATTATCAATGAAAGATCTTTGACGGTCTCGTAAAAAGTCGATTTTGCCCTGTTTTGTCATTCCGTGCTTGACACGGAATCCAGCGCTTTCAGGTAGTTCTGGACTCCGGCTTCCGCCGGAGGGACCGGTTTGGTGACTTTATACGAAGACGTCATCTTTGACCGTCTTGTAATATTACACCGGCAACTAAATATAGCAACGCATGATTGACGTTTACAGGAAATACGGGCATCGCGCAGATTTAATGGTCATGTTTGACGCTCTCGTAAAAAGTCGTCATTCCCGCGTAGGCGGGAATCCAGAGAGGATGGAACTAATTGAAAATACTGGATTCCCGTTTTCACGGGAATGACAGAATATGGTGTTTTTAGACTTTTTGCGTGGGCATCATCTTTGAAAACCGCTTTTTCAATCCAGCACTTCGGGAAAATCATTCCCGGTCGTTCTTGTTGACGTTGTCCTTGCTGAGCTTGTACTGGATACTGTCGACCAGGGCCTGCCAGCTCGCCTCGATAATGTTTTCGGAGACGCCGATCGTGCTCCACATCTCCTCCCCGTCACGGGTGTCGAAAAGCACCTTGACCTTGGCCGCCGTCCCCTCGCTTCCCTCCACGATCCTCACCTTGAAGTCGACCAGTTGCATCTCGCTGATTTGGGGGTAGAACTTCGTCAGCGCCTTCCGCAGGGCGTTGTCAAGGGCATTGACCGGGCCGTTTCCCTCCGCCGCGGTCAGCTCCTCCTCATCGCCGACCGAGATTTTGATCGTCGCCTGGCAGAGGGAGGGTTTGTTCCGGGTCTTCCCGTTCGTCACGCTGAAACACTCGAGTGTGAAGGGTTCCCTGAAGGCGCCGGTAATCTTCTTCATGAGGAGCGACAGCGATCCTTCCGCCGCGTCGAACTGAAATCCCTGATTCTCCAGACGCTTGATCTCCCGGACGATCTTCCGGCTCGCGGCATCATGATCCCCGAGATCGATGCCGAGCTCCTTCGCCTTGAAGGCGATGTTGCTCTTCCCGGCCAGTTCGGAGACCAGCACCCGCTGGTGGTTGCCCACCTGCTCCGGCCGGATATGTTCGTAGGCCTGGGGGTTTTTAGCGACGGCGTTCACGTGGATGCCCCCCTTGTGGGCGAAGGCGCTCCGCCCGACGAAGGGCCGGAAGGGGAGGGGCCGGACATTGGCCACCTCGCCCACATAGTAGGAGAGATTTGTGAGCTGCCGCAGGGACGCCTCGGGGAGACACTTCCGGCCCATCTTGAGCTGGAGATTGCCGATGACGGAGGTCAGGTCTGCGTTGCCGCACCGCTCCCCGTAGCCGTTCACCGTTCCCTGGACCATGACCACCCCCGCCTGAACGGCCGCGAGCGTGTTGGCCACGGCGAGACCGCAGTCGTTGTGGGTGTGGATTCCAAGACGCGCCGCGGGGATCTTGGCGGCGGCTTTTCGGACGGCCGCGGTCAGATCGTGGGGCATTGTCCCACCGTTCGTGTCGCACAAGACGATTCGGTCCGCGCCGGCGTTGAAGGCGGCCTTCAGTGTGGAAAGGGCATAGGCGGGATTGCGCCGGTATCCGTCGAAGAAATGTTCCGCATCGAAGATCACTTCTTTTCCCCGGACCTTGAGAAAAGCGATGGAATCGCGGATCATCTCCAGGTTTTCCTCCAAGGGGATGCCGAGGATCTCCGTGACGTGGAGGTCCCAGCTCTTTCCGACGATGGCGACCGCCGGCGTCCCGGCCTTGAGCAGGGCCCGAAGATTACGGCAGTTCTCAGGCCGGATGCCCGGCTTCCGCGTACTCCCGAAGGCGGTCAGGCGGGCGCGCCGGAGGGGCTGGTCCTTCGCCATCTCGAAGAAGCGGACGTCCTTGGGATTGGAGCCGGGCCATCCCCCCTCGATGTAGTGGAATCCCATGTCGTCCAGGCGATGGGCAATCCGCAGCTTCTCCTCGGCGGAAAAGTTGACCCGCTCCCCCTGTGCGCCGTCCCTCAGGGTCGTGTCGTAGATGATAACATCCGGTGATTCCATAACGCTCTCCTTTTCCAAAATAAAAAATCCGCTATCGGTCGAACCTGATAACGGATTTGGTTGCTTTGCTCTGTGTTATTGAAACACTATCCTCCGCTCAGGCCCCTGTATGCAGGCCCGATAATTATGCCCTCAATGGCGATGATGGGGATGATCGTGTCGCTTACGTTCATAATGATTTCCTAAACCCTTCTGAAGAGGACCTATAAGCTTTTTAAAGGGATTTGTCAATAAAAAAAGTGACAACGGCAAAAATTGTGGTCCAAAACAGGGTCGACCGCCGCGGCCTGAAACAGGAACCGCTGCCCGGCATTTCAGAGGATGGGTGGTTCACAGCCCGAGATCAGGCCCGTTCGCGGGAAAAGAAGGGCGGATTTCTTCAGCCCAATGCCTTTTTCATCTGAAAATACGCCTCAAATCCCCCTCTATCCCCCTTTGCTAAAGGGGGACTTTATTCCCCTCTTTGGCAAAGAGGGGTTAGGGGAGATTTTCATTATCCTTTGTGACGGCAAGCCGTCATGAGAGTTTCATGAGTCTTCCCCCGGATCCGTTTCGCGGCCGGCGAAAAAGAGAAGCCCTGTCCCAATCCGAATGGGGACAGATTTCAAATCTGTCCCCGGATATTCTATGCAATATGGAGAAGGAAGGTTGCGAGGTCCGGGAAGACCGCCCGGTCTCCCTCCCAGCCGTAGATCAGCAGGTCGATGTTCAGTCGCTTCAGTTTCTCCCGGAGGGCCTCTTCCGGCGCGCGGGGGAGGGCGAGGAGGAGCAGGGGATCCCCGGGCAGGCTCAGGCCGTTCAGCAGGAGCTGCGTCGCCCCCGCGTGGATGCCGGCCAGGGACATCTCCGTCCGGACCTGAAAGATGGCCCGGATGAGGCCTTCCCTGTTCATGACCAGCAGGTCGCGGCAGCCGTCGTTTCCGGTCCGGAGACCTTGTCCCCGGAGCGCCTCGGCGAGGTCGCGGACGATCAGGCCGTGATCACATTCGGCGCCGGTCTCCCGTTCCTGTTCGTGGCAGCGGGCGCCGATGAGATCCTCGCGCAGAGACAGTTCGTCGAAGCGCAGCTCCGCCTGCGCGGAAGGGGCGGCGGCCGTCTCCTTGATCCGGTCGATCTTCCGGACAAACTGGGCGATCTGCCGGGCGAAGCGCTGCGAGTTCAGAACCCCGATGATGGCGATGGACGTTTCCTCGCCGCCGTCGTCCATCACCTCCCAGACCCCCCGGTAACGGTTTTCGAAGAGGCCTTTTCCGACCCCCTTCCTCCCGCCGCCTAATTTTCCCCGGTGAACGACGAAGATCCGCCCGGCGCCATCCTCGGCGAAGGCGCCGCCGGTCCGCCGGTCGATGCCGCAGAGGGGAAAGTTGATCTCGCAGGTGATCGAGATGTGGGAACCGCTCTCGGGACGGCCGATGCCGAAAGCGTTCCAGTAGCGGTGGTCCGCAATCTTTCGGGAGAAAAACCAGATCCCCAGGCGTTCCGACCAGGCGACCTTCGCCCGGATGCTCGCACCCGGGTGGCCCATCTCGACGGGGATCACCTCATCGGTCAAAGGTTTCAAACTGCGGATGAACTGCCGCCGGTGCCTGCGGATGGCCGGTTCGTTTTCTACCACTTTCAGCATGATTTTCGCTTCCCTAATCCAAACGTTTCCGGAAACGCCCGACCGCCCCGGCGAAGACGAGAACGCCGATGACGGCAAGCGCCGCGTACTGGGGCCAGAGGATGTGCAGCCCCACCCCCTTGAGAAAGATTCCGCGGATGATGACGAGAAAATAGCGCAAAGGGTTGAGGTATGTCAACCCCTGAACGAACTCGGGCATGTTCGCGATGGGGAAGACGAAGCCGGAGAGCATGAAGAAGGGGAGGATGAAGAAGAAGGTGGTCATCATCGCCTGCTGCTGCGTTTTCGATACCGTCGAGATGAACAGCCCGATGCCGAGGGTGCTCAGCAGAAAGAGGCAGGTCGCGAGGAAGAGGGCGAGGACGCTCCCCGCCAGCGGGACCTCGAACCAGTACACGGCGAACAGCATGACGAGGGCCATCTGGCCGATCGCGATGACCGTATAGGGGATGGTCTTGCCGATGATGAACTCGATGGGTTTCAGCGGCGTCACGATGAGCTGCTCCATCGTCCCGTTCTCCCGCTCCTTGATGATCGCAATGGAGGTCAGAAGCAGCGAGATCAGCATGATGACGAAGGCGACGATCCCCGGGACGAAGAAGTGCTGGCTGTCCAGGTTCGGGTTGTACCAGGTCCGGATCCGGGCGTCGATCCTCCCGTATTTGAGGTCGCGGCCATGAAGTTCGCGGAGCAGCTCCTGGTTCAGCCGGTCGAGGACCATCACTGCGTAGGAGATCCGGACGGAGGCCATGTTGCTCATGCTGCCGTCGGCGAGGATCTGGACGGCGGCCGTCTCCCCCCGGCGGATCCGGCTGCTGAAATCGGGGGGGATCCGGATCCCGAGATCGGCCTTCCCGGCAAGGAACAGCTCCTCCATCCCGCGGGAATCGGCCGGCCGGTGGGTGATCCGGAAGATCCGACCCGCGGTGAAGGCGTCGGTTAGAAGCCGGCTCTCCCGGGTCTGGGCCTGGTCGATCAGCGCGACACGGATGTCTTTGATATCGTAGTTGACCACGTAGCCGAAGACGAGGAGCTGGATGAGCGGCGCCATCACCAGGACGACGCGGTTCTTCCGGTCGCGGAAGAGCTGGATGAATTCCTTGCGGACCATTTCCCGGATTCTGAGCCAGCTCATAGACCCTCCCGTTTCAGGATGATGACGTTCAGCGCCGCGAGGACTGCAAACATCCCCGTCAGGATCAGCAGGTCGGGCCAGAGGTGGGCGAACCCCAGGTCCCGGAGGTAGATCCCGGAGAGGAGATCGATGTAGTAGGTTGCCGGGACCGCATAGGTGATGATCTGGAGGGCCTTCGGCATGTTGATGATCGGAAAGACGAAGTTCGACAGCAAGAGCGACGGGAGGTAGGTGAGCAGGACGGCCATCTGGTTCGCCACCATCTGGGACTTCGTGACCGACGAGATGAGGAGACCGAGCGTCAGCGCGACCAGGATGTAGAGCGAGGAGGCGAGGATCATCAGATAGAAGCCCGCCTTCATCACGACGCCGAAGAGAACCTGCCCCATGAGAACGGAGACAAGGACGTCGATCAGCGCGATCAGGAAATAGGGGATCGCCTTGCCGATGAGGAATTCCTCCGCCCGGACGGGGAGCGACCGGATCGTCTCCATCGTGCCGTTCTCGTACTCCCGGGCGATGACGAGCGAGGTCAGCATCGCCCCGACGATCATGATGATGATCGCGATGATCCCCGGGACGATGAAATTCCGGCTCTCCAGGTCCTCGTTGAACCATACCCGGATGCGCCCTTCCACGGGCGGCCGGATCTTCTCCATCCCCTGCCGGTCGAGGAAATCGGCGAGGAGCTTCCGGTTATAGCCCTCGATGAAGGCGGTGATGTAAGAGCGTGAGATCCCGGCGAAATTCGGATCGCTCCCGTCGAGCAGGATCTGGACGGCGGTCTCCCGGTCCGCCCTGAGGTCGGCGGTCCAGCCGGCGGGGATGATCACCGCGAGCGTCGCCCGGCCGTGATCGAGCGCCTCCGTGACGGCCCGGGTGTCGGGGAGGTGGGCGGTGATCCGGAAATAGGGGGAGGCGCCGAGGCGGCGGATGAAGTCGCGGCTCAGGTCCGTCTGTTCCTGATCGACGACGACCGTTTCGATGTGCTCCACATCGAGGCTGAGCGCGTAGCCGAACAGCAGGATGAGGAGCAGCGGGATGGCGAAGGCCAGATAGAGGCTCCGGAAGTCCCGAAGCAGGTGGTAGATCTCCTTGCGGGCTATCGCCTGGATATTTCTCGGATTCACGCCTGGTTTCCTTTCCCTGTTTCGAGAGTTTTGAAAAATACCCCCACTTTGTCATTCCCGCCCCCGTTTTCGCGAGGGTAAACTCCAGTGGGAATCCAGAAGATCTTGAAAGGACTGGATTCCTGCTTCCGCAGGAATGACGATTTGAAGAATTTCAGGAGTAATTCAAAACTCTCATTTCGCCATCAGCGCCACGAAAGCGTCGTTGAGGTCCGCGTCCGGCTTTCCGGGACAGGCCTCGAGGATGATCTCGTCCGGGCTTCCCGCGGCGACGATCCGTCCCTCGTTGATCATCACGATCCGCCCGCAGTGGCGAGCCTCATCCATATAGTGCGTCGTGACGAAGACGGTGATCCCCTCCCCGGCGATCCGGCCGATGAAGTCCCAGAAGTGGCGCCTGGTGATCGGATCGACGCCGGAGGTCGGTTCGTCGAGAAAGAGGATCTGCGGGCGGTGGAGGAGGGCGCAACCGAGGGCGAGGCGCTGGCGCAACCCCGGCGGGAGGTCCCGCGTCAGGCGGTCGCGCGCCTCCGCGAGCCGCGTCATGTCGAGGACCCGGGCGCTCCGTTCCGCCCACTCTTTCTCCGGCACGCTGTACACCCCGAGGTAGAAGCGGAGGTTTTCGAAGGGGGTCAGATCCTCGTAGAGGGAGAACTTCTGGGACATGTAGCCGATTGCGTGCTTGACCTGCTCCGCCTCCGTGACGATGTCGTAACCCGCGACCTTTGCATCACCCGACGTGGGGGTGAGGATCCCGCAGAGCATCCGGATCGTCGTCGATTTTCCGGAGCCGTTCGACCCGAGGAAGCCGAAGATCTCCCCCGGATGAACCGAAAAGGAGATTCGGTCCACGGCGGTGAACGCCCCGAAACGCTTTTCGAGCTCGCGGACGACGATGGCCCCCGTGTTGTTGTTACCGGCAAGGGTCATGATGGCGGACCTTCCCGTCCCGTCTTGAAGGCGTCCTGCGCCAGGTCCGCGTCCGCCTCCCGGATCCTCTCGATGATTGCTTCCTCCAGGTTCGGGAAGCGGGAGCGGATCTCCGCGGGGGTCGCCGTCGCCAGGAGTTCCGCCCGGTGCATGAGGCCCAGCCGGTCGCACCGCTCCCCCTCGTCGAGGTAGGCCGTGGAGACGAGAATGGTCATCCCGTTTTTCCGCATCCGGCCGAGGATCTCCCAGAACTCCTGGCGGGAGACGGGATCGACGCCGTTCGTCGGTTCGTCGAGGATGAGGAGTTTCGGCTCGTGGACGAGGACGCAGGCGAGGCCCAATTTCTGCTTCATCCCGCCGGAGAGCTTTCCCGCCGGCCTGTCCGTGAAGGGGAGGAGGTTGGAGAAGCCGAGGTAGAGGGCCTTCCGCGCCTTCCGCTCCGTGCCGCGGATCCCGAAGATGTTCATGAAAAAGTCGATGTTCTCCTCGACCGTCAGATCCTGGTAGAGGCCGAAACGCTGGGGCATGTAGCCGATCCGGTCCTTGACTGCCGCCCGGTCGGCGACGACGTCCAGGCCGTCGATCGTGATCCTGCCCGTGGCGGGTTTGAGCATCGTCGCCGCCATCCGGAGGAGGGTGGATTTTCCCGCCCCGTCAGAGCCGACGAGGCCGAAGATCGCCCCCCGTTCAACCGCGAGCGAGATGTCGCGGACCGCGTCGGTCGCGCCGAAACGGCAGGAGACCCCCTCGATCCGGACGAAGGGGCCGCTTGCAGGGAATTCATGCACGCCACCGGCTCCCTGCGCTCCCGGAGCGTTCCTCCGGTCCGACGGGAGCGGCGGTTCCGCCCGTTTCGCCCCAGGCTGGGGACGCGATGCGGCATCATGGATGGGGACACCTTGCGGCAAGGTGTCCCCGTTTCCGTCAGCGTAACCAGGCATCGGCGGGCATCCCTGACTTGAGTTCCAGATCGGGGTTGGCGAGGGAGACCTTGACGAGATAGACCAGCTTCACCCGCTCCTTCTTCGTCTGGATGATTTTGGGGGTGAATTCCCCCTCGGGGGAGATGAACGTGACCGTGCCGGCGAAAGTCTTATCGGGGAAGGTGTCCACGCGAACCTCCGCCTTCTGGCCCGGTTTCACCTTGCCGATTTCCGTCTCGTCCACGAAGATCTTCAGATCGACCGTCGCGAGCTGGGAGAGGGTCAGGACCTCCCGTCCCGGCGTGACCACCTCGCCCGGCTCCACGCTGCGGCTGGTGATGACCCCCGGGCCGGGCGCCTTCAACTGCGCGTAATCGAGCTGGATCGACACCTGATCTGCGGCGGCGCGGGCCGCGGCGATGCTGGAGCGGGCCGCCTCGACGTCCTTCCGTGCGGCATCGATCCGCAGGAGGTTGCTCTGGGCCTGCTTCAGGACGGCCTGACCCTCGGCCAGCCGCGCCTCGGCGGTGCGAATCGTCTCCTCCCGGCTCCCCTCCTTTGCCAGGTCGTAGGTCTCACGGCCCCGCTCGTATTCCCGGAGGGTCGTGTCGTGCCGGAGACGGACGGCTTCCCACTCCTTCTCGGAGACGGTTCCTTTCTTAAAGAGGTTATCGTAGCGGGCCAGATTTTTCTTTGCGTCCTCTAACACGGCGGCGGCGCTCTGCATCGCCTGTTTCGCCCGTTCGACCTCCTGCGTCCGGGTGCCGGCCTTGAGTTCGTCCAACTGCGAGGCCAGCGCGCGGACGCCCGCCCCGGCCCGAGCCGCTTCGGCAGGCAGGGTCTTTTCATATACCGCAAGCAGGGTCTCCGCCTGTTCCCTGCCTTTGAGGGATCGGTCGACGTTGGCCTTCGCCTGTTCGAGACGGGAGAGGAACTCCGCCGGGTCCATCTCGGCGAGGAGCTGATCCTTCGCGACGGCCTCTCCCTCGCGTACGAGGACCTTGATGATGCGGCCGCCGGCCTGGAACGACAGGTGGGACTGGGTGGCCTCGATGGTTCCGGAGTAGAAAAGCTCTCCCTTCCGCGCCTTCTGCTGGCCGCAGTAGACGAAGAGGCCCGTGCCGATGAGGAGCGTCAGCACGACAATGATGACGATGCGTTTCTTCAAGGGACACCTCCTCGAGGTTGAGATAGATTATCACATACCATTTTCTCGTTGAAAAGGTAAGTTTCCCTTTTTATTTGTTGAAAATTGCGCCGCTTTTCCGTAATATGCGGTCCATACTTTCTCATTTCTTTCTCGCAGTCCCCGGAAGGGGACGAAGTTATTCGCCTTGTCACGCGCGTCGTTAGGTTCGATGTTTTCACGAAAGACCATAAAGTCAGGATTTTAAGCCCGGAAGGGCTACCGTCATACCTAAATTCAACAAAAGGAGGGAATCATGGGACAGATCTACGGCGGTCATCTGGTGGCGAAGGTGCTCAAGGAGGTGGAAGGGGTTTCCACGGTCTTTTCCCTGTCGGGAGGTCACATCGACCGGATCTACGACGGCTTTTTCGAATACGGGATCAGGATCGTCGACGTCCGGCACGAGCAGGCGGCGGCGATGATGGCCCACGCCTGGTCCGTCTTCGGGGATCATCCCGGCGTCTGCCTGGTCACGGCGGGTCCCGGCTACACGAACGCCCTGACGGGCCTCGTCAACGCGGCGCTCGACAATGTTCCTCTCGTGCTGATCAGCGGGACGGCCCCCGTCCGGGACTGGGACCGCGGCGCCCTGCAGGAGATGAACCAATCGGCGATGGTCCGCTCCGTGGTGAAGTGGTCCGGCATCTGCCATGACATCAAGCGGATCCCGGAGTACATCGCCAAGGCCTTCCGCCACGCGGTTGCCGGCCGTCCCGGCCCGGTCTTCCTCGAATTTCCCCCGGATATCCTGAACATCCGCGTTGATGAGGCCCAGGCGCCGTTGCCGGCGAAGGGGGGCCGCATCTATCGGTCCGCCGCGGATGCACAGGACGTGAGGAAGGCCGCGGAGATGATCGACCGCGCCGAGAGACCCCTCATTGTCGGGGGGAGCGGCATCGGATTCAGCCCCTGCGATGCGGAGCTTCTCGCCTTCGTCGAGAAGACAGGGATTCCTTTTCTTCTCCTCAACAACGGCCGGGGCGCCGTGCCCGACGAACACTCCCTGTCGCTCTGGGACGGGGGGCAGATTGCGCTCCTGACCGCGCTCTCGATGGCCGACCTCGTCGTCGTCCTCGGGATCCGTTACAACTGGATCCTCCTCTTCGGCCAGACCTTCCCCCAGGCGAAGGTTGTCCGGGTGGATGTCGACGCCACGGAGATCGACCGGAACCGCGCCTCGGACGTCGGCCTCGTCGGCGACATGGCCCTCGTGCTTTCCCAACTCAACGCCATCGTAGGGAAGCGGGATCACGGCGGCTGGCTCAAGACGATGAAAGATCTCTACCTGCCGGGCGTCGCCGGTGAGGTCGCCATGCGGGAGAACCCCTCCCAACCGATCCACCCCGCCCGTCTCGTCGAGATGGTCCGGCGGACGGCGCCCAAGGATTCGATCTTCATCGTGGACGGCGGCGACACCGCCTACTTCGGCCTCATGGGTCTGCGGGCGCAGGCGAAGTCCTCGGTGCTCCCCGGGTCGGGGGGGCTCTTCGGTTGCCTCGGGACGGGGGTGCCCTTCGCGCTTTCGGCCAAACTGGCGCAGCCGGGCAGGACGGTCGTCCTCGTCAACGGTGACGGCTCCTTCGGCCTGAATGCGATGGAGTTCGACACAGCGGTCCGCCACAATATCGCGATCTGCTGCGTCATCTGCAACGACCAGGGTTGGGGGATGATCCGCCACGGCCAGGAGATCTGCTACGGGAAGGAGCGGGTCGTGGGCTCCTGCCTCGGCGTCGTCCATTACGAGAAGATGGTGGAGGCCCTGGGCGGATACGGCGAATTCGTCACGAAGGACGAGGAGATCGCCCCGGCGCTCGAACGGGCTCTCCAGTCGGGGAAGCCGGCCTGCGTCAACGTGATGACCGATCCCGCCGTCACGAGCATGGCGACGCTCCTGTTTGTGGATTCTTTGACGATGGAGAAGAAATAGGGGAGGTTTCATGAGATGAAAGCGCTGCGATTTGCGGTCTCGGTCCCGCAGTTCTTGACCCTGAAGGCTCTGGGCGTCCTTTTTCCGGGGCTCTACTATCGGGGGCCGCTCTCGACGGTCCATCTGGACGAGGTTCCGGAGCCGACGCTCCCGTCGCCGGAGTGGGTGAAGATCCGGACGCTCCTCTGCGGCTTCTGCGGATCGGACCAGAGCCTCATCTTCCTTCGGGATTCGCCGACCGCCTCCCCCTTCACCTCCTTCCCCTGCATCCTCGGCCACGAGTTCTCGGGGGAGATCGTGGAGGCGGGAAGCGGCGTGAAGAGCTTTCACGTCGGGGACCTCGTCACCGTCGCGCCCCACCTGAACTGCACGACCCGGGGGATCGACCCGCCCTGCCGGAGCTGCCGGATGGGGAAGCCGGCGATCTGCGAGAACATGGCCGAGGGGCGTCTCGCGCCGGGGATGTTCCTGGGCATCTGCCGGGAGGTCGGGGGCGGCTTCGCCCCCTTCCTCACCGCGCACGAAAGCCAGCTTTTCCGTCTCCCGGAGGGGGCCTCCCCGGAGACCGGGGCGATGATCGAGCCCTTCGCCGTGACGCTCCAGGCCGTCCTCGAAAACCGGCCGGAGCAGGGCGACCGGGTCCTTGTAATCGGCGGCGGCGTGATCGGGAATCTCCTCGTCCAGTCCATCCGGGCCCTCGGGATCGCCTGCAACATTACCGTCTCCGAACCGTCGAAAGTGCATGCGGAATGGGCGGCCAAGGCGGGGGCGGATCAATTGATCACCGACGGCGACGTCTTCGGCCATGTGTCGGAGCTCACCGGGGCGCGGCGCTACAAGCCTATGCTCGGGCAGGACCTCTTCATGGGCGGCTTCACGAAGGTCTTTGACGCCGTCGCGACGTCGGAGACCCTGCGGACGGCGATGCGGGTCCTCTCCGGCGATGGTACCCTCAGCATCGTGGGGATCGGGGACGAGGTGAAGCTGGACCTGACGCCGCTCTGGCTGAAGCTCCAGACGATCAAAGGGGTGTACAGCTACGGCTTTCACGAGATCGACGGGAAAAGGCGCCACGCCTACGACCTGGCGCTCGATCTCGTCCGGGAAGGGAAGGTGAATCTCGCGGAGATGATTACCCACCGCTTCCGCCTCGATCAGTATGAGGCGATGATCGAGATGAACCGGAACAAGGCGGCCCACCGGGCGGTCAAGACGGCGGTGTCGTTCATGTGACGGCAGGAAAAACGCTCTTATTATCTTAATGGGAGAGCCGCCGAATTGTGCGAGATCGATGCCGGAGAAGTCCGGGAGCGATGCAGGAGGGAGGCGAGATGAACCGTCGGCAATTCTTACGCTACTCTGGCTGCTGTGGCCTGTCTTTGGCTTTGGGGAATCTCATCTCCTGTGCGGAGACCACCCGCAGCCTGAAGGCCACGGCGCTTTTCGGAGACATCCAGATCATTGATGCCCATTCCCATCCCGGTCAATGCTCCGC
>Ga0315273_10008453_pt1 | contig 12984 bp, 9 predicted proteins | sample YL17G02_0_MG_FD_205753 | JGI IMG/M metagenome (GOLD analysis project Ga0315273, IMG submission 205753) | Sediment microbial communities from Yellowstone Lake, YNP, Wyoming, USA - YL17G02_0 | ecosystem: Environmental > Aquatic > Freshwater > Lake > Sediment | place: USA: Wyoming | collected...
AACAGATACAGCACAGTTGTCTTTATTTGATCCAAATAACAAAGACCTTGAAGGTGCGGATGAACCAAATCTTTGCGGACAATAAACTAATAAACAATGAGTAATAAATGTAGAGTTAAGTATATAGATAAAAACTTCAGTAAGTTCCCTGAACTTAGGGAAAGACTCACTGACATCTATCATGATATTTGGAAACAAATCACTGATTCTAATTTATTTAGACAGTATGGAAGTGGACCAAGTGCTACATATTTATTTTCTTCTAAAGGAACAGAACAGAATAGAAAACAAACAGAGCTTATTCAAAAGATAAACAAGTCTGTAAATGCTCCAGAAGGAACTTCTGTAATTCAAGAGAAGCTTACTAAAGCAGGGAATAATAGCAAGGTGATGATAAGTGTATACCCTGTAGCCCAACAGGAGTATGATAAGATACAACAATCAAAACCTTCTACACAAGGAACTTTATTTCAAAAAAAAGGAACAGAGAGTTCAACAGCATCTCCTAAAACACTTGCTCTTGTTAAGGATTTTGTAAAGAGAATAGGTGTAGACATTAAACAAATGCAAAGCATTGTTGTAAATGGTGAGAAGCAAAATGCAAATGGTGCAGCTTTAATCATGCAAAATCTTATTCAAGTGATTGAAGGAACAGAAGGTGTGAGTCTTTCTGAGGAAGCAATGCACTTTGCTGTTGAGATTATAAAACAAACAAACCCAAGTCTTTATAAAACCCTTCTTAAGGAAATAAACAACTATGCTTTATATAAGCAAGTGTTAGCTGATTATGGATCTGATCCAAACTATCAAGGTAAGGATGGTAAACCAGACATCTTAAAACTTAAAGAAGAGGCTATAGCAAAGATATTAGTGGAAACAATCATTAACCAAAATGAAGGAAGTACAGAGAAACCAGAACTTCTTGCTAAGACACAATCTTTTTGGTCTTCTATGGTGGAATGGTTTAAAGGACTGTTTATGAAGAGTGGTTTTGATAGAGCTGCTATGGACATTATCTCTGGAAAAGAAATAGGTACAGTGGAAGATATTAGAGCTGAAGAGGGTAAAGTGTTTTTACAAAAGAGCAAACAAGAAGATGCTATTGATAAAATTAGAGAGATAGATTCTAGACTTACAAAGAAAGAAGTATTAATAGATGGAGAAAAACAAGATCGTTATTTCTTAGATGGTATTACACAGATAGCTAGAAGGGTATCTGATGAAATTAAAGATTGGTATAAAAGAAGATTTAATGGTGGAGAGATTCTTAAGACTGAAGAAGCTAAAGCTGTTGATGATCTTAAGATGGAAAAAGGAACAGCAGGACATGCTGACTTTGAATACTTGGTAAGAGGACTTAATGATGGTAGAGGTGGTGTTCTTGTTGATGAGAATGGACTATTAAGAGCTGATGAGGATATATTAGATGATTCAGGATATGTTCCTCAAATGGACCCTAATGATCCAGATAGAGAGGTGTATGAAACACTTAAAGAAAATCTTTTAGAAAGACTTAAATCTTTTCCACAAGGAACTGTGTTTCTTTCTGAGATGCAAATATTTGATCCTAAATCAAATAAAGCTGGTACAATAGATCTTATGGCTGTCACTCCTGAAGGAATAGTTAATCTTCTTGATTGGAAGTTTATGGCTATTGCAGATAGTGTAGAAGAAATTCCTTGGTATAAAGTGGCTGCATGGAAAAACCAAATGGATCAATATAAAACAATGTTGATTAATGCATATGGTATTAAAGAGGAACAGTTTAACCAAACAAGAATGATTCCTATTAAAGTGAATTATTCTGAAGGAAATATTAAACAAAGGATTCTTCCAAAACTATTAGGAATAGAAATAGGTGCTGTAGATCCCAAAGATATTACAGATGCATATCTTGTTCCTGTAGGACTAGAAGAAGAAAAAACAGGAAATTATGATGTAGATGCATTGTTAAAAAAGCTTAATGCAGACTATAGAAAACTATCTGAAAAAACTGTACTTCCTTCAGAAAAGAAGAATAAAGCTGAACAATTAAATGCTTTATTTTCAGCTATCAGACAATTACAAATGAGGCAAAACCTCAAACCTTTATTGGAACAAGCTAAGGTGTTTAATTCTACCATTAAATCTTTGATGGAAAGATATGAGAAAAATTGGAAAGGTAAAGATCCTAAATCCTTCTCTGAGAAAGAAATAAATGCTTTTACAAAAGAATTTGCTGATGCAGAAAAAGCATTAAGAACCTATACAACATTAGATGTTGACCTTTCAGATCTTTTCTTGGAGAATGAAGATGCAGAATTAGAAAGTGATCTTGATAAAACTGTAAAGATAGCTAGAAAATTAGAAAGTGCACTGGGTAGAATAAATACAGATTTTGTAAGAGATTTTATTGGTAAAGCTGAAGGGGTGGAAGATGTTGTAAAAGAAGAAAAAATAATTAGTGGACTGGCTAAATGGTGGAGCGATACAGCAACAATACAACTTAACTCTGCAAAAATATTATTTAGAAAAGCATTCAGAGCACTTACACTTACAACATATGATACTGTTGACCAAAGTAAAAAGCTTCAAACTCTTAAGGATAAATATAATACATGGGCTAAAGGAAAAGGATTAACTAATAAAAACTACTTTAATATTCTTAAAAAGAAAGGAACAAATGAATTAATTGATGAATTTCAATCTGAATTCTATAAGGAATTACAGAAAAGAATAAATAGTAAAGATCCAGATCTTTTTAAATGGGTTAAGGAAAATATAAATATTTCTGAATACAATGCTTTCTTAAAAGAAGAAACTGCTAGTGAAAAGACAAGAATCATAGAGAAATATAAAGATAGAGAACAGTCTGAGGAGAATAATCAAAAGATGGAGAATGAGCTAAATAAAGTGGATAAGTTGTACAACACCTCTACACCAACTGCTGCTGGATGGTATCAGTATGAGCTTATTAAAAAGTTTCCTAAAGAGAAATGGCAAACAGCAGAATGGAAAGAATTACATGCTCCACAGAATCAGGCAGCTCTTGATTTCTATGATTACATTAGAGAAAGAAATAAATATTATCGCTCTATAGGATATTTAGGAGGAGGAAAAGATAGAACATTCCTACCTTGGGTGAGAAAGAGTCTTGTTGAAAAGATTGTAATGGGTGGAAAAATCACTCTAGGAGAACAGATTTTAAGATCTATATCAATGTCTGAAGGAGATGTTGGATTTGGTAAAATAGATCCACATACAGGAAAGCCTATAGACACTATTCCTAAATACTTTATAACAGAATTGCAAGAAGAAGCTAGTGAAGATCTTTTTAAGAACATGGCTTTATATAATGAGATGGCTATTAAGTTTAAATATCTATCAGAAATTGAAGATCAAGCTCTTGCACTAATTGATTTAGAAAGGAACAAGAAAACAATAGCTACATCTGTATTCTCTAGAACTAAGTATACAAAAGAAGGTAAACCAGAAACTTCTCCAGACAATAGTAAAAACACTGAGCTTATAGAAAGCATGGTGAAAGGTATTATATATGGACAGAAATATCTTCAGAATGATAATTTTGATCAGGCACTTGCTACATTTCGTAAGCTTGGAGAAAAAGTGAATGCAAAAATAGGATTTAAACTATTTCCAGAAGGACTAGAAGGAAGAAAAGTTTCTTTGAATAAGTCTATTGATACATTAAATAGAATGTTTCAAACAACTACAATGGGACTAAATCTTACATCAGCAATCTCAAACTCATTTGGTGGTACAGCTCAATCTATAATTAATTCAGGAAAGTATTTCACTCCATCTGATTATTTAGCTACAGAAGCTTGGATAAATAGTAAAATGATTGGACTTGGAAATACAGAGTATCAAAAGAAAACAATAGGAGCACTAGAATATTTTCTTCCTTTAACAGAGAATTATAACAGAGAGTTTGCTAAAAAACTTTCCTTAAACAAAATAAATCAAGAGAACATTCAAGATGCAATGTTTATGTTGATGAGACAGTCTGATAAACACGTTCAAACAGTGAACTTCTTTTCTTTTCTAAAGAATTCTATTGTGCAAAATGGAGAAGTGGTGAATGTTAGAGAATTCCTTAAAAAGTCTCCTGAGTATATAAACTTTTACGAAGGAACTATGGAACAAAGAAAAGCTAGAGAAGCTAAGTTTGAAGAAGATGTTAAAAGACTTATAGAAGAAAAAGGTGTTCTTAAGGTAGGAGAAATAGTTGATAATGAGTTTGTTATACCAGGTGTTGACAGAAGAAGTGAAAGTGTTATTGTTCTTAGAAGAAAAGTACAACAATTAACTAAGGATGCTCTTGGTAATATGACAGATGATAGCAGAAGACTTATAGATATGAACATCTATGGAAATTCATTCATGATGTTTAAACGCTGGATCCCTAGACTTGTAGATGTGAGAGTGGGAGGTCTTAAATATAATTCTGCATCAGATGCTTATGAGTGGGGTAGAATGAGAACTGTATATGGTATGCTTTCTTTAGATCTTATTAAGAGTGTAAAAAGATTGAGAAACACACTTATAGGAAATGAAAAGGGTGTTGAATACATGAGAGAGATGTGGGAAAAGAAAAAAGCAGACTATGAGAGAGAAACAGGAAAAGTTCTTGATATGACTGAGTCTGAGTTTATGGATCTTGTAAGAAGAAATGTTAAAAGTCAACTTCGTGATACAATGTTCTTCTTAGTAATGATTGGTCTTTTTCTTGCACTTAAAGCTAATGCTCCTGATGATGATGAAGATCCAGCAGTTAAAAATCAATATAAGTTTATGTTGAGAACTGTTGATAAACTTAAAGATGAGATTGCATATTTCTACAATCCTGCAAATCTATTACAACTTGTATCTAGAGGACTATTTCCTTCTGCAGGACTATTAAATAACTTTGGAAAGGTTGTTGAAAACTTTATGTTAGAAATATTTGGACTTGTGTTACAGAATGATGAATGGGTGGAAAGTGCAACACCTATAAAGTATTTAATGAAACAGTTCCCTGTATCAAATCAACTTGTACAATATCTACCATTATTTGCTCCAGAATTAGCTAAAGATCTTGGTATTAAAATACAATCTCGATCAGGATTTATTAAATAGTATAGCTATATTATAGCTAAATTTTAATTCACATCCATTGTCAATACATTTAAATAACTTAATTTTACAATATTATGAGAACTGCTGCAATTTGTCCAACTTGTGCTATATACACTAATGCTGTTTGTGTTATATATGATGATATATATTTAACAAATATAGATGTTTCCCCTTTGGAATCATTAGATGTTATATTAGGAAAAATTAATAACAACTTAGTTCCTAAAACAGGAATACTACCTCCCACTATAAGTGCTGTATATATAGGACAGTTATATGTAAATACAGCTGTTCCCACTCTTTATTATGCTAAATCTATAGGTTTAGGAGCTGCAGATTGGAAAGCATTAATTAATCTATAACATATTATTTTATTATTATTATGGATGTAACTTGTTCAGCAACTCCCTGCCCTATTTTATTAAATTCTAATTGTGTTTTTTATGAAGCACAAAATTTAATATGTACAAACATTGTTACAAATGACACTGTTCAAACAGCATTACAAAAAATTGATCTTGCTATATGTAATATAGTGTTAGGATCACAAGGTCCACAAGGAGTGCAAGGAGTACAAGGAGAAACTGGTGTTCAAGGATCTCAAGGATTAATAGGTATTCAAGGATTAATAGGTGCACAAGGCACAATAGGTGCTCAAGGTGTAACAGGTATTCAAGGATCTCAAGGTACTACTGGTTCTATAGGTGCTCAAGGTACAACAGGTTCTACAGGATCTCAGGGAACTGTTGGTTTACAAGGACTTACAGGAAACACTGGATCACAAGGTGCAATGGGTAGTCAAGGAACTCAAGGTACAACTGGTCCACAAGGTTCAACTGGTAATACAGGTAGTCAAGGACTTGCAGGAATACAGGGTGTTCAAGGAGTTCAGGGAATAAATGGTTCACAAGGAACTCAAGGAATTATAGGAAATCAAGGTGCTCAAGGTACACAGGGTTTAACTGGATCACAAGGAGAAACTGGTATTCAAGGATTAATAGGACTGCAAGGTATACAAGGGATTATAGGTGATACAGGAGTTCAGGGAGCAACAGGTAATACAGGAAGTCAGGGATCAACTGGTTCAACTGGAAGCCAAGGTGCTGTAGGTGTACAAGGCAGTACTGGAAATACAGGATCACAGGGTAGTCAAGGAGTACAAGGAATTGTAGGTTCACAAGGGACAACAGGTTTACAAGGAATACAAGGAACTACTGGTTTACAAGGTGTACAAGGTGCAACTGGTCTACAAGGTGTTCAAGGAACTATAGGTAACACAGGTTCACAAGGATCTACTGGTAGTACAGGTTCACAAGGAGCTGTAGGTAGTCAGGGTACTACTGGAAATACAGGATCACAAGGTTTTACAGGATCTCAAGGTATTCAGGGGTTAACAGGTATTCAAGGAACTACTGGTTCTCAGGGAACAACTGGTTCACAGGGTACAACAGGCATACAAGGTATACAGGGTCTTGTTGGTATTCAAGGAGTTCAAGGTATAACAGGCAATATTGGATCACAAGGAACCACAGGAAATACAGGTTCACAAGGTACTTCTGGTACAAATGGAAGTCAAGGAACTCAGGGTATACAAGGTACTTCAGGCTTAAATGGAGCACAAGGAACAACAGGAACTCAAGGAGTTGCAGGAAATTCTAATGCATTTTTTAACTACCAAGCAAAAACTACTATAACAACTGGGGATCCAGGATCAGGTCATATTATATGGAACAATGCAACACAAGCATCTGCAACATCTATTAGTGTAAGTGAACTAGATCAAGCTGGATCTAACTTAGACTTATTTTTATCAAATATTGGAATTGGAAGTGTTGTAACATTACAGGATCAATCTTTACATACAAATTATCAGCAATGGACAATTACTAGTAAGACTGATAATACAACATATTGGACTTATGGAGTTACTTTAGTTACATCAACATACTCTTTTCCTAATAACCAGCAAATGTTACTCATTATTACCTCGTCTCCAACTGGAGCTCAAGGTACAACTGGTAGCCAAGGAACACAAGGAGTACAAGGATTAATAGGAATACAGGGTAATACAGGTAGTCAGGGTAGTACAGGTTCTACTGGTAGTCAGGGAATTACAGGAAGTCAAGGGACAACTGGAGCTACAGGGTCTCAAGGTGTACAAGGCATACAAGGTGTGCAAGGATTACAAGGATCTATTGGTATACAGGGAATTCAGGGTATTACTGGATCTCAGGGTAGTGTAGGTTCACAAGGTGCAATAGGAACAACTGGATCACAAGGAACTACAGGTGCACAAGGAAGTACAGGATTAACAGGTAGCCAAGGTGCTACAGGATCTACTGGTAGTCAAGGTGCTATTGGTACTCAAGGTGCTACAGGATTAAATGGATCTCAAGGAGTTCAAGGAGTTCAGGGTACACAGGGAATCATTGGTAATACTGGTGCTACAGGTAGTCAAGGTACACAAGGAATTCAAGGCATACAGGGTATTATAGGAAATACAGGATCTCAGGGTTCTACAGGTAATACAGGATCTCAAGGAACCACTGGTTCAACAGGTTCCCAAGGTACAACAGGTAGTCAGGGCACTATTGGTACAACAGGAAGTCAAGGATCTACTGGAAGTCAAGGACTTCAAGGTGTGCAAGGACTTGTTGGTTCTCAAGGTATAACTGGAACACAGGGTTTAACAGGTGCTCAGGGTGTGCAAGGTATAACTGGTAATACAGGTTCTCAAGGTAGCCAAGGAACCACTGGTTCAACTGGTTCTCAAGGGATACAAGGAATCCAAGGTATTATTGGTAATCAAGGAACAACTGGTGCAACTGGATCTCAGGGTGCAATTGGAAGCACTGGTACTCAAGGAACTGTAGGAACACAAGGTTCTACAGGAACTACTGGTAGTCAAGGAGCAGTGGGATCTACAGGAAGTCAGGGTGTTACTGGAATACAAGGAGTTCAGGGAACAACTGGTTCACAGGGTACAACAGGTATACAAGGTGTACAAGGTCCATCAACAGATGAATTATGGACTATAGCAGAATCCTCAACAAGTTTTACATCTGATGGAGATGACACTCATTATTACATTGGAAATTCAGATTGTGGGTGGAATGGTTGTAATTTAGATGTGATATTTGATTCTGAAGAAGGTGAATATCTACCAGGCAACAATATCAATTGTGGTATAAAGAATCCATTCACTTTACAAGGAGGAGATATTGTTACTTTATGTGGGATGTTTGGTGGTGTTGGTGAGGTAGGTGAGGGTGACGCTTTTTATTGGTATGTATCTACCTTTAATTGTACTGATTATGACCCTTCACTCCAAGGAATTAGCCCTCTTACACATAGGTTTAATGATGTGGTTGGTATGTATGCATATGCTGCTGAGGAGTTTAGACCTTTTAATTGTTTTTCAGAATCTTATACAGTACCTATTATAGATTTTACACCCATCAACGAATGTACTACTAACTGGCTTGTAGGATTTTCTACTAATGTACCTCCTGGCGATGTATCAAGTTGGAAAGTTACTTGGAGTCTTCATGTTAGAAGACCTGCGTAATATTTTTGGTTGCTTTATAATTTTTGCTTATATTTGCTGAAAAACCAACAATATGGATAATTTATGTAAAAAGGCTCTTGAGAATGGAGGGTCTGTAAACTATTTAATAATACCATCAACTCTTACAGAAGGTATGGGATTAACCAATCCTTCCTTATTATATCAAGATGGTGCTTATTTATTAAACTTAAGACACGTTCAATATTCATTATATCATAGTGAAGGAAATCAAAAATTTCAAACTGTATGGGGTCCCTTATCATATCTTAACCCAGAAGATGATGTAGTGCTAAGAACAACTAATTATATATGTGAGCTAGATGCAAATACTTTAGCTATTGAAAAAACTCAAAAGGTGGATACATCTAAATTAGATGTTAAACCTGTATGGGAATTTATTGGATTGGAAGATGCTCGACTTATATACTGGGATGATAATATATATCTATCAGGAGTAAGAAGAGACACTAAACCAGATGGTGAAGGAAGAATGGAATTATCTATTATTGAATCTGGAGCAAAAGAAATCAAAAGAACTAGAATAGAACCACCAACTCATTCTTATTGTGAAAAGAATTGGATGCCTATTTTAGATATGCCTTTTCATTATGTTAAATGGACTAACCCTACAGAGGTTGTAAAGGTTGATCTTAAAACAGGAACATCTGAAACTGTATGTACAATAAAACAAAAGACCATTTTTCCAAGAGATATAAGAGGTGGATCACAAGTTATCACTGTAGGTGAATATAGAATTGCTCTTACACATGAAGTGGACTTATGGAAAAATGAGCAAGGAAAGAAAGATGCTCAATACTATCATAGATTTATTGTATGGGACAAGGAGTGGAACATAGTTGCACACTCTGAAGCATTTAAGTTTATGACAGCCTTTATTGAGTTTTCCTGTGGTTTAGCCTTTGATGGTAATGACTTTATCATTCCATTTGGTTTTCAAGATTCCACTGCCTTTATTTTAAGGTTACCAGTACATACATTTGAAACACTAGTGAATGTAAATTTAGATTTAAATATAAAATATAAATCTAAAGGAACTACACCAAGTAAAATAGAAAAATTTATATTAGATCCTTTTAATGCATCTAATAATTTCCTTTTAGGAGAATTCTATTTTGAACAAGGACATACAGCATCTGCACTATCATTTTATTTAAGATGTGCAGAATATGGTAAATCCAATCCTGCAATATATGAGTCATTACTTATGGTTGCCAAATGTTTAGCTGTACAAGGTAGAAGAGGAACTACAGAAAAAGGTTTATGGTTAAATGCTGTAGCTTTTGCACCAGAAAGACCAGAAGCTTATTTATTCTTAAGTGAATGGGCAGAAGCAAGAAAACAATATCATGATGCATATGCATATGCTGTACAAGGAATAGCTAATGCTAATAATGCAACCACCCTCACTTCAAATGTAGGATATGAGGATGTATATCAGTTATATTTTCAAAAAGCTGTAACAGCATGGTGGATTGGAAGATCTCAAGAGTCTAGAGATGAGTTTATTAAACTAGTAAACCAGGGTCAAACTCTGAATGATAAGTATAAAAAACTTGTTCAATCTAATATAACTTCATTAGGTTCTGGACCAGATCCATTCTTAAGATATCATAAAGGATTTTATGAACAACTAAAATATAAGTTTCCAGGATCAGAAACTATTGAGAAAAACTTTTCTCAAACATACCAGGATATGTTCACTCTCACCATGTTAAATGGTAAAAGAAATGGAACATACTTTGAGATTGGTGCAGCAGATCCATTTCATGGAAGTAATACAGCTCTTTTAGAACAATTTGAATGGACAGGAACCTCATTAGAAATACTGCCACATGAAGTTAAAAAGTTCAAAGAGCATAGAAAAAATGAGATTATTTTATGTGATGCTACAAAGTTTGATTATTCTATACTTAAAGGTCACATTGACTACTTACAGGTTGATTGTGAACCACCATCAACTACTTATGAGATCCTTACAATGCTACCTTGGGATCAATGTACTTTTGGGGTGATTACGTATGAGCATGATCACTATACAGATGTAACAAGATCGTATAGAGAAAAGTCTAGAAACTTCTTATTAGGTAAAGGATATTCACTTATAGCAAGTAATATTGCACCAAATGAGACTAGTTGTTATGAAGATTGGTGGGTACACCCAAAACATGTAGATAAGAAAATAGTTAAACTTATGCTTGCAGGGGATGATACAATTAAAAATGCAGAGAAATATATGCTCAATACTAAATAGATATATTAATGAAGAAAATTATGTTAATTATATAAATTAATTTTATAGATGGAAAATTTATTTGAAGAATCAATAAACAAAGAACTTAGAAGTATGGATCAGCGACTGTACGAGTTAGAAGAAAAAATGAATTCTATTGATACTAAATTATCTCAAGTGGTGGATGCTATTTTAGGAAATCCTTTAACAAAAACTGGAGGTTTTATTAATGATATAGATGTATTAGAAAACAAAATTGAAAAATTAGAGATAAAAATGGCTAAACAGGAAGATTTTAAAAAGAAATTTTATTGGGCAGTGGGAATTATATCATTTTTATTATTAGCAGGTCAATATATATCAAGTATTTATTCAAATGTTAAACGTTAATTATGAAGGAATCTAAGTTTGATTGGAGAGGATATTGGAAACCCACTCCTATAAAAATAAGAAAAATAGCAGATGCAATTGCTTCTGCTTGTGTATTTTCTGGAGGACTCACTTCTCTTAATGGACATCCTCTTGCAGGAACAATAATCTTTATTTCAGGATTTTTAGCAAAAATGTTATCAAATTTTTATACCAATGTTGAAACAACTACCTAGTATTATAATAATTTTTCTTGTATTAATTATATTAATTCAAAGATGTAAAAGTGGAAATAATACTTCATTAAACATTAACACCCATGATACAACTACAAGTATTAAATATGTATATGTAAAAGATAGTGGACATTCTAAACCTATATATATTAAAGGAGGAAGAGATACAATATTAGAAAATACAATTGAATATGTTCCTTCTGAAGAATATTCAGATCTTTTAGAACAATTTAATGATCTTAAAATTGCATTACTATCTAAAAATATATATAAAGATGAAATCCCTATAGATACATTTGGAAATATAAAAATTACAGATACAATACAAAGAAATATGGTTGTTGGAAGAGGATGGACTACAGATATAAAAGTTCCTGAGAAAACTATTACAATTACAAATAATATATATCCTAAGCCTAAAAGACAATTGTATGTAGGAGGAGGAATATTTCTTTCTCAAAATGAACCTGTTAGGCAGATAAATATAGGACTTTTATTAAAAAACAAGAAAGATCAAATATATAGTGTATCTGCAGGAATAGATTTAAAAGGTACTCCAGAATTTGGAATACATTCATATTGGAAAATTAAAATCAAATAATAACCTATGAGTAAAATAACAGTAGAAGCTTTAAAAATAGCTGAATCTCAAATAGGTGTACATGAAGAGGGTGGAAATAACAAAGGTGTTAAGGTGGGTGAATATCTATCTTCTGTAGGACTACCTCAAGGATATGCATGGTGCCAAAGCTTTATTTATTGGTGTTTTAAAAAAGCTTCAGCTAATCTTGCTGCAGCTAACCCAGTACCAAAAACAGCAGGTGTATTAGCTCATTGGAATACCACCATATATGGTAAAAAAGTAGCCACTCCTCAAACAGGTGATTTATTTGTGATGGATTTTGGTAAGGGTATGGGACATATTGGATTTGTAAGTAAAGTTGATCTTGTAAACAAAACATTTGAAACTATAGAAGGTAATTCAAATGATGAAGGATCAAGAGAAGGATATGAAGTTGCACATAGAACTGGTAAACTCTCTCGTAAATTTAGCAGTGTAAAAGGATTTATAAGATATTAAAATATTAGTTTATGGCAAAATCTACAGGAGATGCTAGAAAAGTTTTATTTGGAAAGAGAAAAAAAGGATCTGCAAAAAAAGCTTTTAATAAACATTCTCCTCGTCCTAAGAAATATATAGGACAAGGAAGAAAATAACAATCACAGATAAAATGGTTTAATACTAACAATTAAAATAATAAAAAATGTCAATTTCTAGCAGACAAATAGGATGGGGCACAGAAGAAAATCTCTTGTGGCAGATATCTAAGCAATTAGAATATCTTACAGGGGTGACTTACAATGCATTAAATACACCACATTTATCAAATGTTCTTGAATACACTGATAATGCAAATGCTATTGCAAATGGATTAATAGAT
>Ga0315273_10008454_pt1 | contig 12984 bp, 12 predicted proteins | sample YL17G02_0_MG_FD_205753 | JGI IMG/M metagenome (GOLD analysis project Ga0315273, IMG submission 205753) | Sediment microbial communities from Yellowstone Lake, YNP, Wyoming, USA - YL17G02_0 | ecosystem: Environmental > Aquatic > Freshwater > Lake > Sediment | place: USA: Wyoming | collected...
TCGGAAAAGTCTTAGTGGTTTCCCCGGGAAGCATGATCTTTTACCACAAAGCTACCGGGACACAAAGGACCACTTGATGCGGGAGGCTGTGGCCTGGCATAGATCTAGGACTACACAAAAAAACCAAACCGCGAAGACCTCGAAAACCGCGAAGAAAATGCATTAATTTTTTTCTTCGTGGTCTTCGTGGTTCAGCTTTTTTTGCTCTTCGCGATTTTCTGGTCCAAAGCGGCGACGAGCAATCAGAGCCCCGGGGGGGATGCAATCCAGGACCGGCTCAGATAATCGGTGAGGGTCAAACCGATCAGGAGGGCCAGCCACAATATGCCGGCGAAGATGCAGAGAGCGATGATGCGAGGGCTGTAGCGAACGTGCATGAAAATGAGCAGGACAAGGGTAGCCTTGCAGGCGGCAATCACGAGGGCCGCCACGATGTTGAAGGGACCGAGATCGATGGTGGCCACCCAGACGGTCGTCACCGTCAGCACCATGAGTGTCAGGAAGATGGCAAAGTACGTTTTCTTTTGGACGATGTGTTCGCTCATTTGTGCCGGTCGATCAGATAGAGCAAGGGAAACAGGAAAATCCAGACAACGTCGACGAAATGCCAGTAAAGGCCGGCCAGTTCGACTGGAGCGAAATGCTCGGAGGAATAGCAACCGCGCCACGCCAGTACCGCAACCGTGCTCAGCAGGCCGATCCCGATGACCATGTGGAGAGCGTGAAGGCCCGTCATGATAAAGTAAAAAATGAAGAAGAGCTCCGCCTGCTGCGCGTATGGCCCGGGAAATACAAAATCGGGCCCGGGAAAGTGGTTGTCCAGATACTTGTGATGGTACTCCGCACCCTTGATCCCCAGGAATGCAACGCCGAGCACCATGGTCAGGATCAGGAAGGCCACGACAGCCTTCCGGTTTCCCAATTGAGCATAGTGGACCGCCAGGGCCATCGTCAGGCTGCTCCCGATCAGCACGATCGTGTTGATCGTGCCCATGACCAGGTCCGCCTCGTGGCTCGCCACGGCAAAGGCCGCCGGATATTGCCAGCGATAAATCGCATACGCCGCAAAGAGACCGCCAAAGAACAGGATTTCCGTCACCAGGAATAGCCACATTCCCAAGCTGCCCGCCGCGTGCTGCTGCTCCAGGTCGTCGAAATGATGGGCCAGGCCCGCGCTACGATCGGGCAACGGTTGCTCCCTCCTCACCGGAATAGTCATAGGCTTCTTCGGTTACCACGGGCGTCGTCTCAAAATTCTGAGTGATCGGCGGAGACTGCGTCTGCCATTCCAGGCCCTTGGCATTAAACGGATTCGGACCGGCAGCGGGACCATACTTGATCGACCACAAGAGGTAGATCACCGGTATCAGGTAGCCTACCCCGAGAACCGAGGCGCCTGCCGACGACAGGACGTTGAGCGCCTGGAATTCCGGCGGATAGTGGTAGTAACGCCGCGGCATCCCCATGTACCCGAGAATAAACTGCGGGAAGAATGTCAGATTGAATCCGACAAATACGAGCAGCGCCGCCAGCTTGGACCAGCCTTCGGGATAAAGCCGCCCGGTTATTTTGGGCCACCAATAGTGGATACCGCCCAGATATCCCATCAGCGCTCCCCCTACCATGATGTAATGGAAGTGCGCGACCACGAAGTACGTGTCGGTGACGTGCACGTCGATCGCCAGGGTGGCCAGGAAAAGCCCGGTCAGCCCGCCCATGGTAAACAGCCCGATAAAACCGAAGGCGTAGAGAATCGGAGTGTCGTAGACGATGGACCCTTTGTAGAGCGTCGCCGTCCAATTGAAGACTTTGATCGCGGATGGTACGGCCACCAGAAAGCTCAGGATCGAGAAAACGAGGCTGGCATAGGTCGACATCCCGCTGACGAACATGTGATGTCCCCAGACGAGGAAGCCGAGGACGGCGATGGCGATGCTCGAATAGGCGACAACCTTGTAGCCGAAGATCCTTTTACGCGTGAAGCAGGCGATCAGTTCGCTGACGACCCCCAGCGAGGGAAGGATCATGATGTAAACCGCAGGATGCGAATAAAACCAGAAGAGGTGCTGGAAAAGCAGTGGATCGCCGCCGAGCGCGGGGTCGAAAATGCCGACGTGGAAGGCCCGCTCGAGCGCCACCAGGGCGATGGTAATGGCCAGGACCGGAGTGCCCAGAATCTGGATGATGCTCGTGGCATAGTGGGCCCAGATAAATAACGGCAGCCGGAACCAGGTGAGCCCGGGCGCGCGCATCGTGTGGATCGTGACCATGAAATTCAAACCGGTCAGGATCGAAGAAAAGCCCGCAATAAAAATGCCGAGCCCCATGACGATGACGTGCGAATTGGAGTAGGTGCTGCTGTAGGGGGTATAAAATGTCCACCCCGTATCGACGCCGCCCGAGACCGCCGCGGAAATGGCCAGTGCGCCTCCAATGATGAATATGTACCAACTCAGCAAATTGAGCCTGGGAAAGGCGAGGTCGCGAGCGCCGATCATCACGGGTACGAGAAAATTGCCCAGCACCGCGGGGATCGAGGGAATGAGGAAGAAAAAGATCATCATCATCCCGTGCATCGTGAAGAGTCGATTGTAAGTCTCGGCCTGGACCAGGTTTCCGGAAGGCGTCAGCAGTTCGAGGCGGATCATCACCGCGAAGATGCCGCCGATAAAAAAGAAAAGCGTGATGGAGATCAGGTAAAGAAGCGCGATCCGCTTGTGGTCCGTGGTCAGAAGCCAGGACTTCAAGCTGTGATCCACATTCAAATAATCCACTCGTTTTTCCGGGATTTTGGATTCGGATTCCATGGTGTTATCCATTTACTGCGTCGTGCTCCTTTCGGCCTTCTTCAGGGACTTGAGGTAGGCGACCAGCTGCAGGAGCTGCTCCTCGCTGACCTGGCCCTGGAACGTGGGCATGAGCGGCTGATACCCTCCGACGATTTTCGCCCGCGGGTTGAGGATCGACTCGCGGATGTAGGATTCATCCGCAACAACGGCCTGACCGCTGTCGAGCTGCACCTTTTTGCCGAGCAACCCTTCCAACGACGGCCCGCGGCCTCCTCCCTCCGAGCGATGACAGCTGCTGCAGCCCAGGCGCTCGAAAAGACCCTGACCGGTCGTCGCCATCGATTCACCGGTCGATCCGCCCGACAGCCACTTTTCGTATTCCGCCGGTTCCATCACGTAGACCCATCCGCCCATCGCCGAATGCTGATTGCCACAATACTCGGCGCAAAACAGGTGATACTTTCCGGCCCGGGTGGGCTGAAACCACATCGAGGTATAGCGTCCGGGCAGCACGTCCTGTTTGACGCGAAATGCCGGCACGTAAAAGCTGTGAATGACGTCTTCCGAGGTCATCACGAGCCTTACCGGCATGCCCGTGGGAACATGCAGCTCGTTGATCTCGCGCAGGCCCTCCGGATGCTGGATTTTCCACATCCACTGCTTGGCCACGACATAGATCTCGAAGGACCCGGGCGGCGTGCGCGCGTTGCGCAGGAACAACAGCGATCCCCAGCCGAACATCACCATGGTGAGTCCGAGCGGGATTACGGTCCAGAGCACCTCCAGGACCGTCGAGCCGTGAATCCGGGCGGCAGCCATGTTACCCGGACGGCGCCGGTAACGGATCGCAAAGAAGAAAACCAGCGAGAAAATCAGGACCGAAAAGATGCCCGCAACCGCGACCAGGAAGAAATAAAGCAGATCCACCCGTCCCGCAACGCTGGATGCCTGCTCAGGGAACAACGGCAGTTCAGACCACATGGTTGATTCTCAATATTCCTTTGGATGCCCGACAAACCGCATTGGATCGGGCGTTCTAAAGCCCCTTCGGCGCCAGCCGGGTTCGACGCTCGCGCCGGAACATGATCAATAGAAAACCTGCAATGGCGATCGCCGTGGCGCTCCCGAGCAGGCGGATGATCGCCGTTATCGCTACTCCGTACCTGCCCGTCTTCGGGTCATAATGAAAACAGTAGAGCAGCACCTGGTCGGCCAGCGTCCCGATCTTCCCATCCGCCGCTTCGATCAGACCCAGGCGAAGATCCTGACCCGCATATTCGATTCCGTAAAAATAGCGCGACATTCTGCCTTTCGGCGTGGCGATCATGATGCCGGCGGCATGAGCATACTGTCCGGTGTTCGGATCATAGACATATCGATAACCTGCCGCCTGCGCCACCTTCCGGATCGACTCCTCGTCTCCGGTCAGAAAATGCCAGCCCTGCTCCGCCCCGGCGCGGCCATAATCGCGCAGGTAGTTCGCTTTTTTCGCCGCCGCCAGATCCGGCCCTTCACGGGGATTAATACTGATGTTGACGACCTCGAACTGGTTTCCAATGTCGAACGGGATGACGCGCAGGCCCTTGGTGAGTCCGTTGAGAACCAGCGTGCACAGCATCGGGCATTCGTAATAGGCGAAGGAAAGAATTACCGGCTTCTTCCCGAAATACTGGCCGAGCGGAACGCTTTTCCCCGATTCGTCCCGGAACGTCACGTCGAGCGGCAGCTGTTCGTTCAGCCTCTGATCGATGTGGATGTCCTGAAGGATGGGCGGCTTGAGATTCTGCGCCACACCGGCAGGGGCAATAAAAATAACCACCAAGACACCAAGACACCAAGAAAATAAATTTTTCGTGTCTTGGTGTCTTGGTGTCTTGGTGGTAGTGGTTGTTTTGTTCTTCATTTTGGGCTCCTTGCGGGAACCGCGCCCGGAATCGATTTCGCGCCCGCCTCGGGCTTGGGGGGCAGGCCTTGCTCGACAATCAGATCGATGGCGCGGTCCACCGGAATCCGCACCACGCCGTTCGCCCGATCGACCCAGCCGTAAGACGCGAGCACCTTCGCTTCATCAGCACGCAGCTGTTTGAGATCCTGCTGGGGGTAGGCCTGCAGCCGCGGCGCCGGCGGACGATGCTGCGGTTCCAACAGAGGAGAAAGAGAGGCATCCGGATTTTTGTTCTCGGTCCCCTTGAACACGAGAACCGTGGTCCCGATCCCTACGGCGCCAATGAGCGCTACCAGAAGCAGTCCGAAGAAAAAGACCTTGCGGACGTTGATATCCTTTTTCTCATACCCGACACCGGCCGAGCCGAGGGGCTGATGTTCACTCATGGGATGCCTCCCCCTGGAGCAGCGGATCGTTTAAGGGAATCAACGGCCTGTTTTTCAGCTGCCACAAGAAAACGGCCAGCCAGATTCCTCCCATGCCGACGGGCGCAGCCGCATCCATCCAGCTGAAATTCGCAGGAACTTTGCTTTCAGCGGGCACAACCGTCCAGAAAAGATCCAGCAGCCGGATGACAAAGAGCGCCGCCGCCACGATGCCGAGAGTGCGCGCTTTGCGTTTGACCCCGCGCGAAAGGAGGATGAGGAACGGGATCGCGAAATGGAAGAGGAGAAGAACGACGGCAACCACAGCCCATCCCCCCTTGAGCCGATGCGCATACCAGGTGATTTCCTCGGGAAGATTCCCTGCCCAAATGATCAGGAATTGCGAAAACGAGATGTAGGCCCAGAGCATGACAAACGCCAGCAGCAGGTTGCCCAGATCGTTCAGCCGTTTGCGGGTGATCACTCCGGCAATCGGCTCGCGGTCGGCAAGCACCATCGCCACCGCGATGGTGAACCCCAGCGCCGAAAGCACCTGGCCGACAAGGAAAAGAGCTCCGTAGGCGGTGGAGAACCAGTGCGGCTCGAGGGACATGGCCCAGTCAAAGGATGCAAACGTGGCTGTAAGAACATAGACCACCAGGCCGGGTGCGCTCAGGGCGCGCAGGCGCCGCACGACATCCGGACTGCCGTTCCGGTCCTGCTCGGCTGACCAGCGGTTGAGGAACCAGGCAAAAAGCATCCATACGGAAAAATAGAAAATCGTGCGCCCGATGAAAAACGGCATGTTGAGGTACAGGGCCTTGTGCTGCAGGAGGGGATCCGCGGAAACCGCTTCCGGACGCGCCCAGATATAAAGACGCGGCAGGCCGAAGAGGATCGGCAGCGAAAAAAGAGCCATGAGCGTCAGGGTCCGGGTTCCGGATTCCAGCAGGCGCCGGATGATGAGCCCCCATCCGCCCGCGACGAGGTGCTGCAGCATGAGCAAACCTGTGCATCCGAGAGCGACACCCACCCAAAACAGGAATGCCAGGAGATAGGAACGCAGGAAGCGTTCAGGATCGGGCGCGTACAGGGCCCCGATGGAGAAGGCTGCAGAAACAGCCAGCCCGACGACCAGGGACAGGACCTGTACACGGTCCATCTGTTGTCGAAGTGTATCGTTCATCTCGTCGCTTCGAGCAGTTTGGGGCGTTCCTCCGGAGGAACATCCGAGATTTTAGCCGCCTGACTCAATTGAAGAGCGCGAACATAAGCGGTGATCGCCCAGCGATCCTCGACCGGGATGCGAGAGGCGTAACTCGGCATGGCTCCGAAGCCGCTGGTGATGACGTCAAAAAAGTGGCCGTCAGGCGCCTCCCGCAGGCGATCGATGTGATAGGAAGGCGGGCGACGCAAGCCCCGCTGAACCACCATGCCCGATCCGTCGCCGATGCTGCCGTGACAGGGCGTGCAGAAAATCCCATACCGCCCTTTGCCGCGTTCCAGCACCTGTCGCGTAACCTTCAATGGCAGATCGCGGATCAGGACACCGTTCACCTTGCCCGCAAAAAAGCTTGTATCCAGGCGCAGATACCCCCGCGCGATGGTTCCTTCGACCGGCAGCCGGGCCGCACTGCCGTCGACAAAAAAATCGCTTTCGGCCAGAGATTTGTATTTGGGCTGCTGGGACATGTTCGGAGCGCACCCCCCTGCCAGCAAAGCCAGCCCCAGGACTCCGAGCCGGAGAGGTCTGCACCCGCTAGGTCTCCGTGAGTTCATGTCACGGTTCCACATCCGACACCTCGACGGCCTTCAGGCTCTTCAAAAAGCTTCTGGTCTTCTCGTAGTCGAACCCCGGATCCGCAGCCTCGATACAGAGAAAGAATCGATTGCGCGACGCCCGAGAAAATCCGGGAACATTGAACACCGGGTGGTAAGGCCTCGGCAGGCCGTTCAGGGCAATCATGCCGATCACGGCGGATAGCGCCGAGAATAAGATCGTGAGCTCGAACGTGACCGGGATGAAAGCAGGCCAGCTGTTCAGAGGACGCCCGCCTATGTTCAACGGATAATCGATCACCGCGACGTAATACTGCAAAAAGAATCCCGTCAACGCCCCGGTGATTCCTCCGCAGAGGACAATCCAGGGCAACCAGGTGTGGTGGAATCCCACGGCCTCGGAAAGTCCCTCGACCGGGAAGGGCGAATAAGCGTCCATCTTCCGGTAGCCCGCGTCGTATGCGTTTCGCGCCGCCGCGAGCACGTCGTCGGGACTCTCGAATTCGGCCATCACCCCATACAGACCCTGCTTCATGTCAACACACCCCAACCGTATTGCGGATTGCGGAATGAGGATTGCGGATTGAAAACGGACCTAAGACAAGGCATCGATTTAAATCCGAAATCCACAATCCGCAATCCGCAATCCAGATCATGCGTTGTTCCTTTCCTCCACCTTTTGCACCAGCGCCCGCATTTCGAATATGGAGATGGCAGGCAGGAAGCGAATGAAAAGCAGCAGCAAAGTCATAAACAGGCCGATGGTGCCCAGGAAAGTCGCCCAATCCCAGATGGTGGGGCAGTACATCCCCCACGAAGAAGGCAGGAAGTCGCGGTGCAGGCTGACCACGACGATGACGAAGCGTTCGAGCCACATCCCGACATTCACGACCATCGATATGAGCCAGAGCATGAGAACGCTGTTACGCACCCTGGGAACCCAGAGCAACTGCGGAATGGCGATGTTGCAAAGGATGAGCGACCAGTACATCGGAGCGTACGGACCGTGCAACCGATTCAGAATCGTGAACTGCTCGGTCGGATTGCCGCTGTACCAGGCAATGAAGATTTCCATCAGGTAACCGTAAGCCACGATCAGACCCGTGGCCAGCATCACTTTCCCCATGTTCTGCAGATGCCGCATGGTAATGAAATCTTCGAGCCCGTAAAACTTTCGGATCGGAATTGCCAGCGTCATCACCATGGCGAAACCGGAGTAGATCGCTCCGGCGACGAAGTAGGGCGGGAAAATGGTGGTATGCCAGCCGGGCACGATGCTGATGGCAAAATCGAAGCTCACCACGGTGTGCACCGAAACGACCAGCGGGGTTGCCAGACCGGCGAGCAGCAGGTATGCCGTTTCGTACCGGTGCCAGTGCTCCGCCGACCCTCTCCAGCCCATCGCGAGCAGCCCGAAAATCCACTGAGATGCCTTTTTGGTCGCCCGATCGCGCAGCGTCGCCAGATCCGGGATCAGGCCGACGAACCAGAACAGGAACGAGACCGTGCCATAGGTGGAGACCGCGAACACATCCCAGAGCAGCGGGCTGCGAAACTGCGGCTGGATTCCCAGCGTGTTGGGATAGGGGAACATCCAGTAAAACAGCCACTGGCGGCCGGTATGCAGCAGCGGAAACAGGCCCGCGCAAGCGACCGCAAAGAGGGTCATGGCTTCGGCGAACCGGTTGATGGAGGTCCGCCACTCCTGGTGCAGGAGCAGCAGAATCGCCGAAATCAGTGTTCCGGCATGACCAATGCCTATCCACCAGACGAAGTTGATGATGGCGAATCCCCAACCGACGGGGATGTTGATGCCCCAGATCCCGGTCCCTTTAATCACCACCCATGCGATCGCGCCAAGCAGCATCATCGTAAACAGGAACGCGACGCTGAAGACGGCAAACCAGGCCAGGGGCGTCTTCTGGGTGAGAACTATGGCTGCGATCTTATCCGTAACGGAGGCATAGGTGTAACCGGGCGCGAGTATCGGGTGCGCCGGAACCAAGACCACCGATTTTTGAGAGCTGTCCGAATTCATCCGCTATTCCTTCTCGAGCGCCGGGTTCGGATTTCTGAGCCTGGCCAGATAGGTAGTGCGCGGTCGCGTGTTCAACTCGGCCAGCAGCCCGTAACTCAGCGGCTGGGATTTCTCGCGGGCGATCCGGCTCTCCGGATCGTTGATATCGCCGAACAGAATGGCACCTGTGGGACAAGCCGCCTGACACGCCGTGACGATCTCACCGTCGCGCACCGGGCGGTCTTCTTTTTCCGCCTGGATTTTCGCCCCATTGATACGCTGCACGCAGAAGGTACACTTTTCCATCACCCCCCGCCCGCGCACCGTCACGTCCGGGTTGCGCTGCAGCTTCAGGCTGGGTGTTTCCCAGTCGGAGAACTGCAGGAAATTAAAGCGCCGGACTTTGTATGGGCAGTTATTGGAGCAGTAGCGGGTTCCGACGCAGCGGTTGTACACCATCTGGTTGAGCCCCTCCGAACTGTGCGACGTCGCCTGGACCGGGCAGACAAGTTCGCAGGGAGCGTTTTCGCAGTGCTGGCACATGACCGGCTGGAAATGGCTCGAAGGTTTGTCGAGGTCGCCCTTGTGATAGCGGTCGACGCGGATCCAATGCATCTCGCGCCCGTTATTCACCTGGGCCTTCCCGACGACGGGGATGTTGTTTTCCGCCTGGCACGCGATGGTGCACACATTGCAGCCGATGCAGGCGCCGAGATCGACGCTCATGCCCCACGCATGACCTTTGTACTCGAAACCGGGATAGAGGGTCAGGTCGCGCGGCGGATCTTCCCCCATTTCTTTGACGAACTCCGGATGGCGCTCAAACTCGCCGATGGTCCCTTCGCGCACGGGGTTCCGGCCTTCCATGCTGTGATGATTCTGGGTGCAACCCAGTATCATTTCTGCCCCGGTTTTGCGCAATTCCGCCCCCCGCCCGAACCAGAGCGCACCCGAACCGCGCAGCGGATATACATTGAATCCCGCTCCGTCCCCTACCTTCCCGGCATTGGTGCGCCCGTATCCCAGATGCAGCGTCACACAATCCGGCGGTTGCCCCGGCATGATCCATACCGGGGAGCGCACCACGCTCCCCCGGTAGCTTATTTCTACGACTTCCCGCGCGTGCAGGCCCAGCCGCTCGGCTGTTGCGGGGCTGATGTGAGCGGCGTTGTCCCACGTCAGCTTGGTGAGCGGTTTCGGCAGTTCCTGGAGCCACCCGTTGTTGGCGAAACGTCCATCCCAGATGGTGGGGTCGGGCCGAAACACCACCTCCAGGCCTCCGGATTGGGAGGCAGGAGCCTGGGGAGGCCCCAGCGACGCCTGACCGCCGGCAGAGGCGGCCTGACCGGTCTGCTCCGTTCCAAATTCCCGGTTTTCGATGCCCTGCATCCATTTGTCGTTCGGAACAACCGATTTGGGGGGCAGGGCCGAGCCGGCGACAAATCCGTCATGAAGAGAAACCTGCCAGAACTGGTCGAAGTCCGAGCCGGGCCTTTTCGTCTTCCAATAATCTCTTACGCTGTCATGATCGGAAACTCCCGATTTTCCGAGCAGCGACGAAAGAATTTCGTGAGCCGACTTCCCTCCGTAAAGGGGCGCAATCAACGGCTGCATGATTGTGACGGTGCCGTCATAGGCTCGCGCATCGCTCCATGCTTCGAGGAAATGTTTTTCCGGTATGTGCCAATTGCACAGCCGCGCAGTCTCATCCGAGTAGAGGCCGAGATGGAACTTCACTTTGACCTTGCCGAGGTTCAACGCGAAGTCGAAATCCGAGGGAGCCGTATAGACCGGGTTGCCGCCGAGGATGACGAGCGTGTCGACCCTGCCGGCCTTCATATCCTCGGTCAACTCGAGCAGGGAACGCGTTTGGTCCACCGGACGGGCTTCGGCGGGATCGGTATGGATCACCGTGCTGCCGAAATTCCCCAACGCATAGTTCATGGCCTGCGCGAGCGCATGAAGAGCGGCCGGCTGATATGCTCCGGGGATGACGAGACTCCTGCCCCGGTGCGCTTTGAGATCGGCCGCTATCGCGGATATCCACGCGGCGTTTTCGGAATGAGCGGCATCGGGCGCCACTGCCAGGCCGATTTCCTTCGCGATCGCCTTTGCGATGCTCCCGACCTGTGAAGCCCGCAGGGCAAGCCTGTGATCTGCGACCGCCCCCGTATTCGACGGGGTACATTCCACGGCATAGACACGGTTCATGCCCTCTCGCCCCGCCTGAGCCTGCCGTCGGGCGGCCCAGTCCTTGGCGTAGCGCATGTGGCCGGGTCCCGTGTTCAGGAAATCCGCGTCGAGCGAGAGAATAACGTCCGCCTTGGAAATGTCGTAAACGGTGTGCACCGGCTCTCCGAGTGCGAGCACCGCGCCGTTGCGGGCGCCGTCCCCTCCGGCCGGCTCATACTGATGCCATTTCGCCAGGGGCATATCGGTCAGCAGAGCCTGGATCTGTGAAGCCAGCGTAGGAGACGTGACGGTTTCGGTAAGGATGCGGAGGCCCGCGCCCTTCTTGAGCAGTTGCGCTTCACGCGCTTCGCCCAGGGCGGCGAGCAGGGAAATCCAGCTGCCGATCCGTCCGTTGTGAACCACCACCTGCGACCGATCGGGATCATAGAGTGTCAGCACGGATGCCTGGGCGAAAATATCCGTGGCGCCGAGGCTCGCGGGGTGCTGGGGATTGCCCTCAACCTTGGTGGGTCGCCCGAGGTGGCTTTCCACCAGGAGTCCGGTCGCATAACCGCCGAACGTCATCGCTGTGGCATAAAACAGAGGCTTGCCGGGCACGAGGTCCTCGGGAGCGCGCACATAGGGGACAATTTTCTCGAACGGAGGGCTGGCACAGCCGCTGAGGCCGGCCAGAGCGAGCGACGCGCCGATCAGCCGCAGGGCGTCGCGGCGATTGATGCTATCCGTCCACCCGGCCGCCTGGCGCGGGAACTCACTGTGAAGAAACTCGCGGAATTCCTCGGTATCCGCCAGCTCTTCAAGGCTGCGCCAATATTCCTGGCCGCGCGCACCCTGAAGCCGCGCGCGAATTTCCGCCAGATCCGGAGCCTTCTTCCCTGTGTCTTTGTCGCTCATCGGTGGCACGTGTAACAATCCGTCAGCTTCTGTATCTGGTATTCCTTCAAGAGTTTCTGCCCCGCTTCCCACTGATTGGCCGGGGGCTGCCATTCCATATTAAATATCTGATCGCGCGGCCGCACGAAGCGCTCAGGAGCGCGGTGGCACTCAAGGCACCACTCCATTTGAAGCCGGCTGGTACGCCACATCAAAGGCATCTGATCCACCCGGCCGTGACAGGTGGAGCAACCGACGCCCTTGTGCACATGAATGCTGTGATTAAAATAAACGTATCCCGGGAGTTCATGCACTCGGGTCCAGCGGATCGGGGTGCCGTTCCTGAAGCTGGCCCGGACCGGCTCGAGCATCGGGCTTTCCGTAAAGAGCTGCGCATGACAGCTCATGCAGGTCTCCGTCGGAGGAATGCCCGCGAAGGCGGAAGTTTCCACCGAAGTGTGGCAGTATCGGCAGTCTATCCCGACATCACCCACGTGATGCTTGTGGCTGAAGGGCACAGGCTGCTCTCTCGGAACGCCTACTTCGGTGACATAGTCCGATCGGCTGAAGGTGGTCGCAAACCATCCGAGGCCGGCCACCAACAGAACCAGACCCGCGAGGCTAGCTTTTGCCAGGGAATTTGCACTAGGTTTAAAAATCTGAGCCATCGATCAGGGTAGAAATCCGAATATAAGCTAAGCAAGCAGACCGAACGGCCCGAATGCTCCGAAGATATCCCTAAGATGTACCTCAAACCAACCCGGCGCGAGAGCTGCCGGAGACGCCTACGATCGGCCGATAAAACACATGCTGCCAACGGCTTCCGATTGTTCCAATTACTGTACGCTCAACCCGATTTCTGAGCGATGGCGGTAAGTATATCGACCGCTGGCGACCTTGTCAAAAATTCATGGGCGTAAAATTAATGGCTCTATCCGGATTTCCCCACAGCTTTTTGAGTGCGCCGAGTAACAGCGCAGCAAACTCAAACCTATTAACGCTCGGATAATTTGACCTAAGGTG
>Ga0315273_10008456_pt1 | contig 12982 bp, 9 predicted proteins | sample YL17G02_0_MG_FD_205753 | JGI IMG/M metagenome (GOLD analysis project Ga0315273, IMG submission 205753) | Sediment microbial communities from Yellowstone Lake, YNP, Wyoming, USA - YL17G02_0 | ecosystem: Environmental > Aquatic > Freshwater > Lake > Sediment | place: USA: Wyoming | collected...
CTCACCCTCCCGCTCGGTGCGCACAGCATACACCACTTGATAACCTTCGCGCCACTTACCAATCATGTCGAGGATCACTTCAGGGGGGTCTTGCAGGTCGGAATCGATGATAACCACCGCCCGGCCGCGGCTGTAATCCAACCCGGCTGTGACGGCGATCTGGTGGCCAAAGTTGCGCGCAAAGATCACCGGTCGCACGTGGGCATCCTGGCGAGCCAGCTCCCGGATCATATCCGTGGAGCCATCCGTCGAGCCATCGTCCACCAGGATAAGCTCCCAGGTCTCGCCGGTCTGTTCCATGGTCTCATTCATCCGCCGGTACAGCTCGGGGAGGTTGCCAGACTCATTGAAGATTGGAGCAATGATTGAAAAAGTCGGTGGCATATATCTCTTTCATTGTTTATTGATTTCCCAATCTTTCATACAATACTTTCCCTTCAGCCAGAATATGACTTAAAAAGGGACGCTCCCGCACTTCATTAAAATGTTTCCGGTCGTAAGCCAGAATATCCACAGCTTCGCCGCTTTGGATATTCTGATAAACCCAGAGAGTCAATGCACGTGGTGAAAGTCCTTTATCGAACAAAACCAACAAATCTATATCACTGAACAATGAAATTTGACCGCGGGCAAGCGAGCCAAACAGAATTACTTTAACCGCGCCCAGGTCTTCCATCTGTTTCACCAGGCACTGGACTTCGGCCTCCAGCCGTTTACGATCGTCGATAGTGGCGCGCATCGTTAAGCTTAGGTCTCCGCGTTTATTTTATCACCCTCTTAACCGCCGCCAGGGTAGGCTCAATAATCGGGGCCTCGACCACTGCCTGCATGGCTGCTTTCACATCTTTCAGACCGCTGCCAGTATTGAGCACCAGCACCGGGTCGCTCGATCCGATCAAGCCCTGCTGAACGGCCTTAACCAGCCCGGCGTAAGACGTGGCGCCGGCCGGCTCGGCGAAGATGCCCGCCTTCCCCAACTCTGCAATAGCAACCAGGATTTCGTCGTCGCTCACCAGCACGTAGCTGCCGCCAGTCTGGCGGGCGGCCCGCACAGCGCGCACCCCATCGCGCGGCAAATCCACCGAGATACTGTCCGCCAGGGTTTTAGCGCTGACCGGTGTGATCGTCTCCGTGCCGGCGAAGAAAGCGTTGGCAATCGCCGCCGAGCCTTCGGCCTGCACGCCGTAGATGCGCGGCATTTGCTCCAGCCAGCCCAACGCCATCAGATCCTTGAAGCCTTTGTGCAGACCGGAGATGATATTGCCATCGCCCACGGAAACGAAGACGTTTAATCTCCAATCTCTATTCTCAAATCTCTTTTCACGGGTGAAAAATTCCCAAATCTCCAACGCGGCAGTCTTCTTGCCTTCGGCCGTAAACGGGTTATAACCGGTGTTGCGGCAGTACCAGCCGAACTCCTGGGCGGCCAGGATGGTCAGGTCGAAGGCGTCATCGTAAGTGCCGTCCACCAGCAGGACCTGCGCCCCGAAGATCAACAGCTGGGCAATTTTAGCCGGCGGAGCAGTGCGCGGCGCGAAAATGACCGCTTTCTGCTCCACTGCCGCCGACATGCCAGCCAGCGCCGCTCCAGCGTTGCCGGTGGAAGCTGTCACCACCACCTGCGCCCCAATTTCACGCGCCCGCCCGACTACCACCGCGCTGGCGCGGTCCTTAAAAGAAGCGGTCGGGTTGCGGCTTTCGTCCTTGATCCATAGCGATTCCAGGCCCAGGCGGGCAGCCAGGCGCGGCGGTGAAAAGACCGGCGTCCAGCCGGCTGCGCGCAGCGGAGTCCCTAAACCTCCAGGGTCTGGCACCGGCAGGAGCGGCAGGTAGCGCCACAGCGAGGCTTCCACCCCCGAAGTGATGTCTTCTGGCTTGTAATTCTTACGGATAGCGGCGTAGTCCAGAACCACATCCAGGTTCCCGCCGTCTTTTGGGCAAGTGTACTGGACCTCATTAAATGCATATTCTTGCTCGCACAGCGAGCAGTGGTAACCAAGAAATTTATTCACAGATTTCCTTCCTCAAACTCAACTGATAAATTAAATCGTCTCGGCGGATAAATCAAGGTTATTCTTGATCAAATGGCACCCCCAGGGAGGCGGGCGGAGAAGTACGCAGAGCGCGTAAAATGCGCGTCAGGAAGCGGCGGGCATCTTCGGGCAGACCAGCTAGAGTCCTTTCCACCCACTCAGTGTTGCCAATATTAACTAATAGCAGCGTCAGGATCATCAAGGGGAAAGGTGCCACCTGCAACACCTGGGAAGGGATGTTCGGCAAGCTGGGTTGGAGCACCAGACCCAGCCATTGTAGAAGAGCAAACAAATAGGCGCCCAGAGCTGCTCGCAGCGGATTCCACCCCCCAAATATGGTAAGCGCCAGTGCAATCCAGCCGATGCCATCCAATCCTGAAATCGTGCCCTTCCAGCCCGCTTTGACGCTCAGCGAGTATGCTGGTCCAGCCAGCCCGACCAGTGCTCCACCCAGGATGGTATAAAAATAGCGCATCCGGTTAACATTGGCGCCGCGCACGAAAGCCGCCGCCGGTCGCTCCCCCACTCCTTGTAGCACCAGACCGGCCCGTGTTTTGAAGATCCAGATAAAGGCGACAAATATGGCTACGTAGCTGAGATACGTAACCATATCCTGATTAAAGAACAACGGACCAATAATAGGGATCTGGCTCAACACCGGGATTGGTAAAGCCGCTACGCGCGGCCCAGAAACTCCCATCACCGGATTACCCAAGAAGTAGGCCAGGTCCCGGCACATCAACGTCAGTACAAAACCCACGGCTACTTGCGATTGCTTGAGGGTGATGCTGGAAAACGCCACCACCAGTGCCACGCCCGCACCCACTGCCATACCTGCTAAAAAGCCCAGTAACAGGCTGTCTGTGCGCACGGCGGTAGCAAACCCGGCCATCGCCGAAAGCAGAATGCTCCCATTGACCGACAGGTTGATCACTCCAGACCGTTCAGTCAACGTCTCGCCTATTGTAGCAAAAATTACCGGCGCAGCCGCCGCCAGCACACCCGCTAACCCGATCAGTATAATATTGCTGCCCATCGGTGCTCCTTTATGCTTTGTGTATTTTTTGCTGTCTTTCCTGCCATCGCTGGCGCACCCCGCCCATCATCAAGACAAATAAGACCAGGGCGCCTTGCAACACACCCGAAAGCGATGAGTCAAGCTTCAAGACAATGGGTAACTGGATGCTACCAATGTTCAATGCGGCGAAAAACAAAGCTACTGGAACCGCCAACAATATCTGGTAATTGGCCAGCATCGCTACCAAAAGACCCAGGTAGCCATAACCGCTGGATATAGACGGGATTAAGCGGTGGTATACGGCGGTCACCTGCACTGCTCCGGCCAGCCCGGCGAAAGCGCCGCAGATCATGAAGGCTGACATCATATAACGGCTGGTAGGGATGCCCAACATAAACGCAGCGCGCATATTCTTACCAACCGCTTTAAGGCGTAGCCCAAAGTAGGTGCCTTGCAACAGCCAATAAACCACTGCCACTCCAACCACGGCGATCAACAATGCCCACGGGCTCAATCGAAAACCGCTGATTAAAGGTAGCCATAAATGTTCTTTAAATGGCTCAGTACCGCTCATCGAGCCTATGCCGGGGCGTTTCCAGGGTCCGAAAATCAGCCAGATGGTCAGGGCTGTGGCGACGAAGTTTAGTCCCAGGCCGCCAAAGATTTCGTTCACACCACCGAACGTTTTTAGCGCGCCAGCTAATGCCGCCCACAGAGCCCCACCCAGCATACCCGCCAGGATGGCCAGGATCAGGATCAACGGTGTGGGTAAAGATGTGCTCTGTAGCAACTTTAGCAGCCAGGTGCTAAAAATCGCGCCCAAGGTGATCTGTCCTTCAATACCAATGTTCCAGAGCCCGGCCGAGAAAGTTACCAGCAAACCCGTCGTAGCCAGCATGAGCGGAATCCAGGAAACCAGCACATCGGAAATCTTGGTTGTAGAGCCAAATGACCCGATCAGGATGTTACGAAAGGCTTCCAGGGGCGGCGCGCCCGCCAATAAAAGCACCAATGTGGTGAATAACAGCGCCAGCACTACTGCTGCAACCTGGAATGCGAGATTGGTCCAAAAAGATTTGCTTTTTAACATGCTACCATCCTTTGCCGCCAATCAGTTGACCGAGCTGCTCCACGGTTGTCTGGGTGGCATCCAATGGCTGCGAAACCTTGCCAGCGAAGAACACCAGAATGCGATCGCTGTAATCCAGGATTTCGTCCAGATCGGATGAGATAAAGAGGATCGCCGTCCCCTGACGACAACGCTCTTTCAATTTACGCCAGATATAGATGGCAGACTCTACGTCCAGGCCGCGTGTTGGATGTTCCATCAAGATTAAAGATAGAGGCGTCTTCATCAACGCCAGCAAGGCTCGCTGCTGGTTACCGCCAGAAAGCGCTTCTACGGTTGTATCGGGAGTACCTCGGATGCTGAATTCGACAATGCGCTGCTTGGTTACCACCGTGGCTTCCTCGCGGTTCACAACCATGCCCTTCTGCTCGCCAGCCAGGATAAAATGCTCGGTCAACGATAACCCGGGGATGAGACCTTCTTCCATCCGCGAGGCCGGCACATAGGCCACGCCCTGGCGGGTGAAGGTGGGGTAATTCTTCCCGGTTAGATCCGTCTCGCGCACCACAATCTTGCCAGCCACCGAGCGGACCAGGCCGGCGCAGGTACGCAGGAAAATGCGCTGCCCACTGCCTTCCATGCCCGCCAGGCCGATTACCTCTCCCTCACAAACCTGTAAGTCTGTAGCATTAATGCGCATACGATAATCTTCAATACTCAAACCGTGCAAAGTCATGATTGGCGACCCAGGCTTAATCTCCTGGCGAACTCCTATACTGATTGTCTTGCCAAACATCAACTTTACGAGATCGTCGATGTTATATGGCGGGGCAGCCTCCCCAACCAGTTTTCCTTGCCGCAGCACTGCTACCCGACCGCACAATTCTTCTACGTCCTCCAGCTTATGGGAGACGAAGATAGCTGTCTTGCCTTGCTCCGCCAGCAGACGCAGAGCAGCAAACAGCTTGACTTTCTGCAAGGTGCTGATTCCGGTGGTCGGCTCATCAAGGATTAACACGCGTGCTCCTAACCAGAGCAGGCGTAAAATCTCCAGCTGCTGCCGTTCGCCCACCGTCAATGTATCGATGAAAGCCTCCGGATCGATCGAGAAATCGAACTGCTTTTGAAGGTCGGTGAAGGCGCGCAGGGTTTCCACGCGGTCCGGGAAGATCCGGCTTACCCAATTCCCTCCGGAACTACCCACTATAAAATTGTCGATCACTTTCATCGGTGGAAAATCCAGCGGGTCCTGGTGCAACATGCCGATCCCGAATTTGATTGCATCCGCTGGAGAATGAATGTGAACTTCTACCCCATCCAGCAGGATTTGACCCTGATCCGCATGGATAAACCCAGAAAGAACCTTCATCAGCGTGCTTTTACCCGCCCCATTTTCACCCAGGATGCCCTGGATAGTGCCGGATGGAATGCTAAGATGAATATCGTCGTTAGCATGGACAGGTCCAAAGAATTTGTGGATGCCGATCAATTCAACATTCATAGGATACCCAAGAGGTGTTATATAGTCTCTTTGAATTGGGGGGGAAGGGAGTGTGTCCCTTCCCCCCTCCTCAATCAGTTAGTCCGGGCTTAGCTACTTGGAACGCTCTGGCCTTCAACGCCTTTCAGTAATTGTGGCATATACCAGATCTGTTGGTCAGTGGCGGCTTCGCCATCCTTCAGATAGACTGTGCCATCCTGCAGGCTAAGCGGACCCTTCCATAGCTTTAGTCCGTCCGCCAATTCCTTAACGAAACCATCCAGCTTGGCGGCATTATCCGCAGACAACCCTTTGCCCTTGATAAAGCCGGCGCCAGTAGTGTCCACGTTATTGATGTCTTTCCAATCTGGGAGAGTCCACAGCCATTCAGGCTTGAACTGGCCAGCCATGGCCGACTTGATCATCTGGACATAAGAAGGACCCCAGTTGAACCAGGGCGCGCCCAGACAGCTATTAGGAGCTTCGTCGCAAGCGCCAGGGTAGTCATAGCCAACTGACCAGACCTTCTTGCCAGCCGCTTGAGCTTTACCGGCCTCAGTGACTGCTTCAGTGGTGTCCAAGCCCGACATCAGCACATCGTAGCCGCTGTTGATGAAGTCATTTGCAACCTGGGTAGGATCAGAGGTAACGCCTGGGATGTTGAACCAGAATCCGATCCAGGTGACCTTGAACTTGAGATCTGCGGGGTTCTTTCCCCGGATTTTCTCCCAGCAATACTTAGCGCCAAGATAAGCGGAATTGACAAAGCGCCTGGTTTCGTCATTGATCAAAGGTCCGATATATCCAATCTTACCGGTTTCAGTTGAGAGAGCCGCTGCACAGCCTGCGATCATTTTTGTGTATTCCATTTGCGGCATGACATTGGACACATTTGGCAGGTTCAGGAAGTTCTTGCCATCTTTCCAGGCCATATCGCCAGAAGCGTGAATGACTGGAATATCTGGGTGCGCTTTGGCGAATTCGATTGCGCCGTCCTTCAAGTCATCCGAATTAAAGATGATCACCTTGGCGCCTTTCGAGACCAGATCTTCCGCCAGCTGCTGGGGTGTCGTGCCTGGCCGATCGGCTGAATTAACCTTATCGATGTAGATCATCTTCGCGCCGGGCACATTCTTTTCGACATATTGGCCGCCTTCGTAGTGAGCCTGGCTCCAGCCGCGGTCATTATAAGGGCCAACCATCAGTAGGCCAAAGGGAAATTCCTTTGCTGCCGCAGGGGGTTGTGTAGGCGCCTGGGTAGGAGCTGGTGCTTTCGTAGGCTCTACGGGGGGCTTGGTCGGTTCCGCAGGCGGCTTGGTCGGCGCGGCAGGCGGTTTAGTGGGCTCAACGGCTGCCGGCTTAGTGGGCGCTTGCGTTGGGGTCGCGGCTGGCGCGCACGCAGACAGCACCAGCACCAATACCATCAACAGTGCAGTAAATCGCCACATTATTTTGTTGTTCATATTTAAATTTCTCCTCATTTTCTCCTCAGAGTTTACAACCAGAATGGTTCGGACAAAATATTTGGTCTTGTTATGCGATTCTATTGGATTATGCACCTCCTTTCAATACTTCCGATAGGACCTGAGCGGTAATCGAATAACGTGTCAGTTCTTTCCACCAAATCCTACACAAACAGGTCAACAAACTTAGGCAATTGGCCGGGTTTTAGCTCGACCAGGCCCTGGTTAGAAAGGTGCAACTCTTCAAGCACGATCAGGCCCAACAAGCTGATTGTCATCTCGACCGAATCGTGCAGGCAACCGGCTTTCTTGATTGCCTGTTCGAGCGACTGGAGCTGCTTCGATACTACCCCCACAGATTCGAGCGACATCAGCCCGCCCAGAGGCAGCGGCATCAATGCTTCCACCTTTCCATCGACGACCACACAATGTCCGCCGCCTACCCGGATCAGCTCATTGGCTGCCAGGGCCATCGCCGCATCATCGGTACCAATAACCTGCATATTGTGGCAGTCGTGAGAGACGGTAGAGGCGAAAGCTGTGTTGGGATTTAAATTTAAGCCGGTCACAAAGCCCTGTCCCTTGGTTTTAGTCACGCCTTCTCTTGGCTCGTGCCTGTAGAAGATCGCCACTTTGGCGATATCACGAATGAGGTCCGCTTGCAATTCGCCCTGCACTGGCGTAAATTCAACCATTTCTTCCGAAGTGTGCACCATGCCGGGGAAGATCCTCATCACCCGCACCTGCGTCTTATTCGCCGCTAGGACACGGAAATCCTCCTTCGAGAGCGGTTTGACATATACAGAATGCACCGCCCATTCCGGGTAGTTATAGCGCGGGAACTCCAGCACCATTTCCCCGTTCTCGGCTACCAGCACGCCATCCGCGTACACTTGGTCGATAGTCACATTCACCAGGTCGCTGACGATCAAGATGTCAGCAGCCCGGCCGGGAGAGATTGTGCCAATCCAGCGCGCTTTCTCAAGCAGCTGCGCGGCATTAATCGTCACCATTTGGATCGCCAGCATGGGCGAAACACCTTGTTTGATGGCGTCTCGCACGACCCGGCTGAGATGGCCCTGCTCTACGATGGATTTGGGAGTAACGTCGTCAGTCACCATCGCGAAGAAGCGCGTATCCAACCCCGGGTTTTCAGTAATAGCCTTGATGGTATTCGGCATATCCAGCCAGGCTGTCCCATAGCGCTGCTGGGGATAGCAGCCCAATTCGGCCCGGCGCATCACCGACGCAGCTGTGGTGCCTTCATGGCAGGCCGTGATGCCCGAAGCCACAAAGGCGGGCAGCCCTTTCTCTAACTCTAGGGTCGAATAGTGCCCGGTCAAAATAACACCTGCCTCCAGGGAAGCAGCCAGGATGGCGTGAACATGCGGGTCGCCATAGATGACACCCGGGAAGTTCATTTGCTCGCCTTGCAACTGCGCCCAGCCCTCTTTGTAAGCCTGGGCGACTTCCTTGGCCGTAATGATCGAGCCGGCATCTTCAAAGCCAGGGATCGATGGTACGCATACTGGCATAGCTACCAGCACTTTCAACGGCAGGCCCTGAGCCGCCTTATGGAACATCTCGACTGCCCGCACCCCAAACACATTGGTGATTTCATGGTTATCGCAGGCGATAGTCGTGGTGCCATGCGGGAGAACGGCTTCAGCAAAGCTCACCACATCTACCATACTGCTTTCGACATGGTCGTGAGTATCAATAAAGCCTGGCACCAGGAAACGCCCGGCCGCATCCACTACTTTGGTATGTTCACCGACCTGGATGTGGTTACCCGTGCCGACATAAGCAATAATGCCGTGGCGGACTGCGACATTAACCCCGTCTTGTATGCGTGCCACGTTCACATTAACCAGGCGACCGTTGCGGATGAGCAGGTCAGCCGGTTGAAAGCCCATAGCCGTTGCCACAACGTCTTGAGTAACCTCGTTTAACATCCGTCTTTGGTGGATATAACCGGTGGATTGCAAAGTAGTCATTTAACAATGCCTCCTCTTAAAAAAGCAAATTCTAGTTAACCGATTTTAGCATATCCCTAAAATCTCGGGGTGTCCATTGCCCCTCGTCTTTCCGCAAAGGTGACAGTTGTCAGGATTATGTTCGCTTTGTCGATCATGCTGTCTTTGCGATATACCTACCTCATCTGGCATCATGGATTGACGCCAGCTATCATCATGCCTAATTGCTCTGTAGTCGCTTCGTCGCGATTAACGACGCCCATTATACGACCCTCATCCAGGCCTCGGAGATCAGCAAGGTGACAGCGCCCTGGCTGCGTTGGGCCATCAGGCGCAAGGTTTCGTAAACAGAGGCGGGGGAATAATAATCTCTCCACACGATACATGTCTCCTTGTGAATGGGCATCAACAACTTCAAGCGGAACGCTGCAAAGCTTCTTGCTTCGAAATGCCCGCCATCATCAAACCGATTTGCTCGACAGTAGCCTGATCGCGCTCAACGATGCCGATGAGACTGCCTTCGTACATCACGGCAATGCGGTCGGACAAGGCGCGCACTTCGTCCAGGTCTTCCGAGATCAGCAGGATCGCCGTTCCCGCCTCGCGCTGTTCGAGCAGGCGTTGGTGAATGTATTCGGTCGCCCCAATATCCACGCCGCGCGTCGGCTGGGCTGCGATCAAGACCTTGGGCTGGCGCGACAATTCACGCGCCATGATCAGCTTTTGAATGTTGCCGCCGGACAGCGTCTTAATCGGGGTATCCAGAGACGGCGTCTTGACGGCAAATTTGTTGACCAGTTCACCGGCATGAGCCGACATCTTGCGGAAATCCAGGAAAATGCCGTGCGTGTACTTGGGCGAAGCGTGCTCATGCAGAAACACATTCTCCTGCACAGAAAAATCACGGATCGCGCCATCACGCATACGCTCTTCAGGGATGTAGGCCTGTCCGGCTTCCATCCGCGTGCGGAGCGAAGCGTGTGTTATATCCTGCCCGTCAATGGCAAACGTGCCGCCAGTGGTCTTGCGCAGTCCAGCCAGGCATTGCGCCAGCTCGCGCTGTCCGTTGCCCGACACGCCCGCCAGTCCCAAAATCTCGCCCGCGTGGATTTCCAGGTCAACACCACGCAACGCTTCGACGCCCCGGTCGCCCATGGCGCGCAGTCCTTCGACCTTGAGGCGGACTTTTCCGGCGACCTTGGGCTGCGGCGCGAGCGGCTGGACTTCGCGCCCCACCATCATTTTGACCAGGTCGTCGCGTGTGACGTCTTTAGCGGAGCAGGTGCCCGCCATGCGCCCATCACGCAGCACCGTCACCCGGTTGCTGATCGCCATGACCTCATGCAGCTTATGGGAAATAAAGACGAGCCCGTGACCTTCACTCACCATCCGCTTCAAGGTGACAAACAGATCGTTCACTTCTTGCGGTGTGAGTACCGCCGTTGGCTCGTCGAGGATGATAAATTTCGCCCCGCGATAGAGCGCCTTCAAAATCTCGACACGCTGCTGCTCACCGACGGCCAGTTGCCACACATACGCCCCCGGGTCAACTTTGAGTCCATATCCCTGTGCCAGCTCGCGGATGCGCGCCGAGACGCGGTCCAGGTCGAGCACCGGCTCGCGCGTGGAGCGCAGGCCGAGAGCCACGTTCGCCGCGACAGTCAGCGTGGGCACGAGCATAAAGTGCTGGTGGATCATGCCGATACCGGCGCGGATAGCATCGGCCGGCGAGTGGAACACCTGCGGCTTGCCGTCAATGAGAATCTGGCCTTCATCGGGCTGATACAGGCCGTACAACTGCCGCATCAATGTGCTTTTACCAGCGCCATTTTCGCCGAGCAAGGCGTGCACCTCGCCGGCATTCACGTCCAAACAGACCTTGTCGTTCGCCAGAACGCCAGGGAAACGCTTGACGATGTTGCACATCTCAATGCGGCCGATGTTCTGGTGCGTAGCGGATTGTCCCGCAGATGACATGAAGGTACCCCTCCTTCCCCTAGAGACTGTCCCACCGGCTAGCCCTCTCCCTCTTCCCATGTCGGGAGAGGGGGAGGGTTGGGAGATGAGCCACGGTAGTGGTAAGTGGGTAGGCGCTATCTCCATAGCGCCTCACCATACTACGGGTTGACCTTAATGCTGCCGCTCTTGATGCCTTCGATGGCGGCGTCACCAGCCTTTTTGACTTCATCGGGCAGCTTATAGCCTGCGTTGTACAGCATCTTTAAACCGGCGTTCTTGAGCTGCAACACATACTTGTCGCCACCCAGTTTGCCGGCCTGGTGGTTCTTGATCATCTCTTTGATCATCGCCGTCCAGTCATACTGCTGGCTGGCAACGACGAGATTGGGTGCGAGGCTTGACTGGTCTTGCTGCGTGCCGAACCACAACACGCTGCCATTATCCTTAGCCGCGCCGATCGAGCCGACGACCGACTGCGACGAGCCGGTGAGCGCGTCTGCGCCCGAGGCGATGTGCGTTTTAGCCGCTTCGGTCATCAGCGCCACGTCGGAGAACGAGCCGGTCCAGGTCTTGGAGACATTGATGGACGGGTCAACTGAGGTCACACCCTGGACAAAACCGTCAATGTAGGTCTTGGCGTCACCCACTTCTACCGGGCCGGTCACGCCGATTTTCTTGCTCTTGGTCAGCATAGCGGCGAGTACTCCGTTAACGTAGCCACCCTCTTCAGCGGCTGCTGTGTAGGCGTGCACGTTCGGCAGACCGAAGGTGTTGACATCTGTGCCCCAGGCAAACGTCGTTTTGGGAAAGTCCGTGGCGATCTCTTGCACGGAGGTGCCATACTGCGAACCGTGCGCGATCACGATGTCGAAGCCCTGACTGGCATAGTCACGGATCGCAGCGGCCGCGTCGGGCACTTTAAACATATTTTCTGAATACTTGAGTTCGAGGGCAGATTCGCCGCCCATCTCGGTCTGCACAGTTTTGAGCGCCGACCACATCGACTGGCTGAAGGCCATATCCGTTATGGCGCTGGGCATCACCACGGCGATGCGGATCTTATCCTTGGCGACGGGCGTGGCCGCTGGCCCGCCACATGCAGCGGTCAGCAGCGCGATCACGACGATAACGATTACTATTCGAGTCTTCATTTTCTGTCTCCTTATGTCTCCATATGTGATTTTGGATTCCCCGCAGCGGGGAATTTGCGACTTAACTTTCGCCCCGTTCATAGGGCACGTTCAATCCAGCCGGCTGGCGTGCTCGATTCATCGTAAAAGCCAACGCAGCAATAGTCAACAGATACGGAAGCATGACGGCCACGTTGGAATTGATATTGACGCCCAGCACCTGCATCCACAATTGGAACGCATTGACCGTGCTGAATAGCAACGCGCCGCCCAAGACGCCCACCGGTTTCCATCCGCCAAAGTATACCAAAGCCACGGCGATAAAGCCCATACCGGCCGTGAGGTTTTCTTGAAAGAGCTTGACCAGCGCGAGCGACAGCGCCGCGCCGGCCAGCCCCGCCAGCATCCCACCCAGGCACACGCTCATGTAACGCACTCGATCCACGTTCACACCCAGCGAATCCGCTGCCGCTGGATTCTGCCCCGCCGCCTTGATTCTAAGCCCCCAGGTCGTCTTTTCCAGAACCCACCAGGCCGCCGGCACGAGCAGGAACGCCATGTAGACCATCACATTGTTATTGAAAAAGATTTCGCCTAAGATGGGAATGTTACCCAGGAGCGGAATCCTGATGGCTTGAAAACCATCGACGGTCTTGACGGTGCCAATCGTGACCTTGAACAACAGGGTCGACAGGCCCAGCCCGAAAATGTACAGCCCAATGCCGCTGATGCCTTGCTCGGCTTTGAGCGTGACACTGATCACCGACATGAGCAAGCCCATCAACAGCCCGACGACCATTGCCGCGAGCACACCCAGCCACAGATTGCCGGTATTCAGGACGACGAAAAAGGCC
>Ga0315273_10008457_pt1 | contig 12982 bp, 15 predicted proteins | sample YL17G02_0_MG_FD_205753 | JGI IMG/M metagenome (GOLD analysis project Ga0315273, IMG submission 205753) | Sediment microbial communities from Yellowstone Lake, YNP, Wyoming, USA - YL17G02_0 | ecosystem: Environmental > Aquatic > Freshwater > Lake > Sediment | place: USA: Wyoming | collected...
CGCTCGACGCTCGCCTGTCGATTCATGCCGGGTTCGGCCGCCGCGCTCATGCGGACGGCTCCCACCGCTCGAACACCGCGTGGAGGTCGGCGGCGCCGGTCGTTGTGGCGAGTTGCTCGCGAAAACGCGTTTCCGAGAACATCTGGGCGAGTTCGGACAGGAGTTGCAGGTGCTGTTCGGTCGCCTGCTCCGGCACCAGGAGCACGAACACCTGCGCCACGGGTTTGCCGTCGGGAGCGTCGAACGGTATGGGGGACTTGAGGCGCACGAACGCGCCCTGGGCTTCCTTGAGGCCCCGGATTCGCCCATGGGGAATGGCGATCCCCTGACCCAGCCCCGTCGAGCCCAGTTTTTCGCGGGCGAGGAGACTGTCGACGACAACCTTGCGCTGCATGCCGCGGTTCGCCTCGAAAAGGGCGCCAACGGCCTCGAACAGGCGCGCCTTCGACCCCGCGTCGAGGTCGAGCAGGATATTCCCGGCCGGCAGCAATTCGGCGATCTGGCTCATCGGAAGCGAAAAATGGATCGTGGCGCGAAGGTTGGTCACCGGCGCTACGGCGCCGCAAATGCAAACCGGCGGACCTTCCGGCCCGCCGGCACGTACGCCGCCACGATCATACGCCAGGCTCCTAGCCCGAAGCGGCGCCAGGGATGCCCGGAACCGCCGGGGGAGCGGCCTCGGTGGCCGCGACGTCGCGCTTTATCGCGGCGCCGCCGTGCCGGTGCAGCGCGAGCTTTTCCTTGTGCTTCAACACCTGCCGGTCGAGCTTGTCGGCCAAGGCGTCGATCGCCGCGTACATGTCGGGCTCGACGGCCTCGACGTGGATGTCCTTGCCGCGCGTGTGCAGGTTGACTTCGACCTTGTGCCGCAGCTTTGCCACCGACATCACGACGTTTACGTCGATCACGTGGTCGAAGTGACGCGTCACGCGATCGAGCTTGGCGACGACGTAGTCGCGGATTGCGGGCGTGATTTCCAGGTGATTGCCGGTGAGGTTAAGATTCATCAAGCTCTCCTCGATGTGCGCAAACGCGCGTCATCACGGCGCCTTGCGCAGGTTGACCGGGGGTATCTGCAACGCTTCCCGGTATTTGGCGACGGTACGCCGGGCGACGATGATGCCCTGCTCGCCCAGGAGGTTCGCGATCCGGCTGTCGGTCATCGGCGTCTTCATGTCCTCGGCGCCGATCAGCTGCTTGATGAGCGCCCTGATCGCGGTGGCGGAGGCCGCGCCGCCGGTGTCGGTGGCCACGTGACTGCCGAAAAAGTACTTGAGCTCGTACGTCCCGCGCGTCGTGAGCATGTATTTTTGCGTCGTCACCCGCGAAATCGTCGACTCGTGCAGGTTCAACATGGTGGCGATCTCGCGCAGGACCATCGGCCGCATCGCGACGTCTCCGTGCTCGAAGAAGCGGCGCTGCCGCTCGACGATGGCCTGCGCCACGCGCAGGATGGTTTCGAAGCGTTGCTGCACGTTTCGTATCAGCCACTTGGCTTCCTGCAGCTGCGCGGAGAGCTGCTGATTCGACGAGTCGCGGTTCCGGGTGAGGATGTCGGCGTAGATGCGATTCAGGCGGAGCTTCGGCATCGCGGACTCGTTGAGCGCGGCCACCCACTTCCCGCGGACCTTCTTCACGACCACGTCGGGAATGACGAAGTTCGCCTCCGACTTGGCGAACGACGCACCGGGCTTGGGACTCAAGCTCATCACCAGCGCGCGCATCGCGCGCACGCCGACGTCGTCGGTGTGCAGCACGCGCTTCAGCTTGGTGAAATCCCGGGCCGCGAGCAGCGGCAGGTGCTCGGTGACGACGGTGAGCGCCTCGGCGCGGCAGGGCGTCGACTCCGGCAGCGCCTTCAGCTGCAGCGCCAGGCATTCGGACGCATCGCGCGCGCCGACGCCCGCGGGCTCGAAACTCTGCAGGTAGCAAAGCGCGAGGGAAAGCTCGTCCGGGTCGATCGCCAGCTCTTCCGGGAACAGCTCCGCCACTTCCTCGAGCGAGGTGTGGAGGTAGCCGTCTTCGTCCAGCGCGTCGATCAGCGCACCGACCAGCTGGCGGTCGCGCAGAGGAAGCTTGAGCACGGCGAGCTGCGAAAGCAGGTAGTCGCGCAGCGTGCTCGTCGCGACCTGCTGCGGATAGAATCCTTCCTCGTCGTCGTCGGACGCGCCGGAGCCGCCCCAGTCGGAGTCGCCGCCGGAATAGTCCTCGAAGTCGGTTCGCTCGACCGTTTCGGTCCGCTCGCGCGGTTCGCTATCGGCTTCGTCGCCCCGGACATGGTCGTCGTCGCGCGCCGGCGTGTCGGCGGCCGTGGTCGTGGTGACACCGGCAAGCTGGGCCGGGGTCGGCGCCGGATCGTCGTCGCCCTCGGCCTTCTCGAGGAGGGGGTTCTCCTGCAGCATCCGCTCGACCTCGGCGTTCAACTCGACGGTGGACAACTGCAGCAGCCGGATCGACTGCTGCAACTGCGGCGTCAGCGTGAGGTGCTGGGAGAGCTTGAGCTGGAGGGTCTGCTTCATCCGTTACGCGATGCACAGGGTCTCAGAGCCGGAAATGCTCGCCCAGATAGACCTTCCTTACGGCCTCATTATAAACAATCTCCCCGGGCGCGCCGGAAGCCAGGACCCGGCCCTCGTTGATGATGTATGCCCGGTCACAGATGCCGAGTGTCTCGCGCACGTTGTGGTCGGTGATGAGGACGCCGATACCGCGTTCCTTGAGGAAGCCGATGATCTTCTGGATATCGAGTACGGCGATCGGGTCGACGCCCGCAAAGGGCTCATCGAGCAGGATGAACCGCGGCCGGGTCGCCAGCGCGCGGGCGATCTCCACGCGGCGGCGCTCGCCGCCGGACAGGGACAGCGCCGCGGCGTCGGCGAGATGCGAAATCGAAAGGTCGTCCAGCAGCGCGGAAAGACGGTTGGCGAGGGCGTCGGAATCGAGATCCTGCAGTTCCAGGATCGCGCGCACATTCTCGGCAACGGTCAGCTTGCGGAAGATCGACGCCTCCTGCGGCAGGTACGAAAGCCCGAGCCGCGCGCGGGTGTGGATCGGCATCCGGGACAGGTCGGCGCCGTCGAGTTCGATGCGTCCGCCATCGGCGGCGACGAGCCCCACGATCATGTAGAAGCACGTCGTCTTGCCCGCGCCGTTGGGTCCGAGCAGCCCCACGACCTCGCCGCTCGCGACGTCGAGCGAAACGTCGTGGACGACCGTCCGGGCCTTGTAGCGCTTTTCGAGCTTCGCGACCGAAAGATGACTGGTCGGGCGCGCGTCGTCTGCCTCGGGATTGGCGTTCACTTGGCCGCGGGCGGCGCGAGTTCGCCGGCCGGCTTCAGCGCAACGGGTGATTCGGCTGCCGCAGCCGGCGCGCCCTTCGCGCCCGGCTTGCCCGCATCCTTCGCATTGTCCTTGCCCTTGCCCGGCAGCCCGGGTTCGGACTTCGGCTGGAACATGCCGCGCACACGCGTGCCCGGCCCCGCCGGATCGGGGTCGGTTCCGGCACGCCCTTCGGCCTTGAACAGTTCGGTCGCGGCGTTGTACGAAACATAGTTGCTGCGGATCTCGTCCTGCCCGCGCTTCAGGATCGCGCGGTCGAAAAGCTCGAGAAACTCCTTCGAGCCGTCGTACTCGATGCGTTGCGCGTAGGCTTCGTAATACTCGTCGAAACCGTCCCGCTTCTGGCGGAACGCGACCGGGTTGCCGTAGGCGGTGGCCGACAGCGAGTTGTCGGCGTTCTGCTTGAACACGATGCGGTCGGCGCGGATTTGGAGCGTGCCCTGCGTGATGATCACGTTGCCGGTGAGCGTTCCCCCGCGCGCCTGCAGGTTGGCATCGCCGCTGTCGCCGGAAAAGTTGATCGGCTTGTCGCGATCGGTGGCCTCGGCGAACGCCGGCGATGCGATGCCGAGCGCCGCGAACAGGGCGACCAGCGCCTGAGCGGCTGTCCGGGCAGCGCGCAGGGAAAAGAGGCGGGAACCGCGAGCGGTGGTCATTTCGGAAGCCTGGCGGGCTGCAGCGTTCCGCTTACCGCGGACTTGAGCTTGATCGTGTGGGCTTCGTTGTCCAGGATCATCCCGACACCGCGGATTATTCCATGCGGCTCCTCGATCGTCACCGGCCGGTCGGTTTCGGCGCGCGAGCGCTTCGGAATGACCCGCAGCATGTCGGTCGTGAAGGTCGCGGGACCGATAGGCGAACCGTCGCTCGGGGCCTTCGGCGCGGCCGCATCGCGCGTCGCGCGGACGTTGCCCCGCAGCGTCACGATTTCGCGATTCCCCGAAACCGTGCCCTCGTCGGCGTTGACCGCCAAACGCGGCTTGCCCGGGTCGGTCAGCGTCAGCGACGGGAGGACGAGGTCGACGCTGTCGTCGTCCGGATAGTGCTGCGCGCGCTTCGCGGTGAGGGATTGCAGCACGCGCCCGCCCGCGTCGAAGCTCACTGCGCTGAAATTCTCGATGTAGAGATCGGGATCGTGCCGCGCGGCTCCGTTGTTGCGCGGGGTGGACGACGCCACCTGCGCGTCCAGCCAGTAAGTGAGCGCGGCGAGGCCGCCCAGCAGCAGGACGGGTGACCAGGCAACCAGTCGATCGATGCGGACGCGTGCTGGAAGCATCGGTCAGGCGCCGAACGCCGCATGCTGGGGATCGAGGACTCCCTGCGCGGAGAGGATGAGCTCGCAGAGTTCGCGCACGGCGCCCTTGCCGCCGTCGTGCTCGGTCACGAAGTGCGCGCGCGCCCGCACGCTGGGCGGCGCGTGCGGCACGGCGACCGCGAGTCCGCAGCGGACGAACACCGGGACGTCGGGAAGGTCGTCGCCGACGTGCGCGCACGCGGCCGCCGGCAGTCCGAGCTCCGAGCGCAGCGCTTCCCACGGCGTCAGCTTGTCTTCGGCGCCCTGCACGATACGGGCGACCCCGAGCGAGCGCGCGCGATGCATGACCGCCGGTGCGCTGCTGCCCGTAATCCAGGCGACGGTGAGCCCCGCGCGCATCAGCATCTTCAACCCGACGCCGTCGAGCGCGTTGAACGCTTTCGATTCGCGGCCGTCGTCGTCGATGTAGATCCTGCCATCCGTCAGAACGCCATCCACGTCGCAGGTCAGGAGCCGGATGCCGCGCGCCTGCCGCACGAGCGCATCTCCCATCACACGACCCGCGCGCGGAAGAGGTCGTGCAGGTGCAATGCGCCGACGAGTCTCGAGTCATCGGCGACGACGAGCAGCGCCGTCACCTTGGGCACGGCCTCCATCAGCTCGACGCAGTCGATCGCCAGCCGGTCGGGACCGATCGTCCGCGGCGTTCGTGTCATGACGTCGGCGACGTTCACGCTGGCGATGTCGCGTGTTCGGTCGAGGCAACGGCGGAGGTCGCCGTCGGTAAAGATGCCGGCGACCCGGCCGGCGCCGTCGACGACCGCCGTCATGCCCATTCCCTTGCCGGTCATCGCGACGATCGCCTGTGACAGTGTCGCGTCGATACCGACGATCGGCAGCGCCTGGCCGCTCACCATCACATCCCGGACATGCGTGAGCAGGCGCCGCCCGAGCGGGCCGCCGGGGTGCGAGCGGGCGAAGTCCTCGACCGAAAAGCCGCGCGCGTCGAGCAGCGCGAGAGCGAGCGCATCGCCTAACGCCAGCGTTGCCGTGGTGCTGGCCGTCGGCGCGAGACCCAGCGGGCAGGCTTCGACGTCGACCGCCGCATCGAGATGCACGTCGGCCGCCTGTGCGAGCGATGACCGTTCGTTGCCGGTCAGCGCGACGATTTTCGCGCCCTGGCGTTTGAGATGCGGCGTCAGCAGCACGAGCTCGTCGGTCTCGCCCGAGTTCGACAGCATCACGACGACGTCGTCCGGCGTGATCATCCCGAGATCGCCGTGCGAGGCTTCCGCCGGGTGGACGAAGAACGCCGGCGTGCCGGTGGAGGCAAGCGTCGCCGCAAGCTTGCGCGCGACATGACCCGACTTGCCGATGCCCGACACGACGACGCGGCCCCTGCAGCGGAGAATGAGGACGACGGCGGCGACGAAGGCGTCGCCCAGTCTCGCGGCCAACGCCGCGATGGCATTGGCTTCGGTCGCCAGCACGTCTCGGGCGAGCGAGAGCACGCGCGCCGGGTCGACCCCGACGCGGCTGGGGGGCGCGGCGGGAGCGGCGGAGGCGGTGACGCGCATGCCGAGGAGTATAACCCCGGGCACCCGGGCATCCCCCGCGACGCGCGCGGAACCCGTTCGTCGCCGTGCTACATTCGACGACACTCCTGTCCGCCGTCGGACAGGCCACCGTCATGCCCGACCGATGCCGCAGACAATGCAGCTGATTCTCGTCCTGCTCGGCGCCGCCGTCGTCGTCGTCGTCATCTGCAGGCTCGTCCGGCTGCCGCCGATCCTGGGTTATCTGCTGGTCGGCATGGTCGTCGGCCCCAACGCGCTCGCGTGGGTGCCCGCCACCGCCGAGACCCGCCATCTCGCCGAGTTCGGCATCGTCTTCCTGATGTTCTCGATCGGCCTCGAGTTCAGCCTGCCGCAACTGAAATCGATGCGGCGCGCCGTTTTCGGACTCGGATTCGCGCAGGTGGCCATCACGACGGTCGGCGCGATGCTCGCGCTGCATGTGCTGGATTACGGTTGGCCCGCGGGTTTCGCGCTGGGGGGCGCGCTGGCGATGAGTTCGACCGCGATCGTATCCAAGATGCTCGCCGAACGGATGGAGCTTGGCACGCCGCACGGCCGCGACGCGATGGGTATCCTGCTTTTTCAGGACCTGGCCGTCGTCGCCTTCCTGATCGTCCTTCCGTCGTTGTCCAAAGGCGGCGGCGAGCTCGCCATGGATCTGGCGTTCGCAAGCATGAAGGCGCTGGTCGTGCTGGTGCTGATCCTGTTCGCCGGACAGAAGCCGATGCGCGCGTGGTTCCACCTGGTCGCGCGCCAGCGAAATTCCGAGCTCTTCATGCTGAACCTGCTGCTGATCACGCTTGGGCTCGCCGCGCTGACCGAGCTCGCGGGTCTGTCGCTCGCGCTGGGCGCGTTCCTCGCCGGCATGCTGATCGCCGAAACCGAGTACCGCTACCAGGTCGAGGAGGACATCAAGCCGTTCCGCGATGTGCTGCTGGGTCTCTTTTTCGTCACGGTCGGGATGGCGCTGGATCTTTCCATCGTCGCGCGGAACCTGCCGTGGGTCCTGCTGCTGCTCGTCGTGCCCGTCGTCGCCAAACTCGCGTTGATCGTCGCGCTGTCACGCGTCTTCGGCGCGCCGCCCGGCACGTCGCTGCGCACGGGCTTCTACCTTGCGCAGGCCGGGGAGTTCGCGCTGGTGCTGCTTGCCGTCGCCGTGAACCTCCAGCTCGTGTCCGGCACGATCGCGCAGGTCGTGCTCGCGGCGATGGTGCTGTCGATGCTGTCGGCGCCGCTGCTGATCCACTTCGCCGATCCGATCGTGCGCAAGCTCACCGCCAACGACTGGCTCGCGCGCGCGGCGCAGATCACGCGGATCGCGGCGACGACGATGGCGCGGCAGAACCACGTGATCGTCTGCGGCTTCGGGCGCAGCGGCCAGAATCTCGCGCGGCTGCTCGAGACGGAGGAGATTCCGTTCATCGCGCTCGACGCCGATCCGCAGCGCGTGCGGGAAGCCGCGGGCGACGGCTCCTCGGTCGTCTACGGCGACGCGGGGCGCAAGGAAGCGCTCTTCGCCGCCGGCCTCGCGAAGGCGCGCGCCGTGGTCATCACATTCGCCGACACCGCCGTCGCGCTCCGGATCCTGCACTACGTCCACGACGAGCGCCCTGAGTTGCCGGTGGTCGTGCGCACGCTTGACGACAGCGAACTCGATCGCCTGCTGGACGCGGGCGCCGCGGAAGTCGTGCCGGAGGTGCTCGAGGGAAGCCTGATGCTGGCCACGCATTCGCTGCTTCTGCTGGGAGTGCCGCTCAACCGGGTGCTGAAGCGGATCCGCGCGATCCGGGAAGAGCGGTACGGACTGTTCCGCGGGTTCTTCCACGGAGCGTCCGACGTGGCCGACGCCGCGGAGAACCTGCAGCCGCGGCTGCATTCCGTGCATTTGCCGGACCGCGCGCATGCGGTGGGCAAGGCGCTGGCCGCGCTCGAGCTCCAGGGGAAGGTCGAAGTCACCGGAGTGCGGCGCAAGGGCGCGCGCTCGCAGCGCCCGGGTCCGGATTGGGTGTTCGAGCCCGGCGATGTCGTCGTCCTGCTTGGCCGGCCGGAGGATCTCGCTCTCGCGGAGCAACGGTTTCTGGAGGGATGACAGCAGGAACCTGCCGGACCTGCCTTCGCGCATGCGCCGGAGGCAAGTCCGGCAGGCTCCGCGACCGGGCACCGGCCGTCGAAGCGGTCTGCGGCCTGTTTGCAGATCCCGCGACCGGCCGGCAGACATTGTGAGCGACGGCACGGGGCGCTACAATCGCGCTCCCTCGTGCCCGAGTACTTGCCCCCGTGTCCGACACCTGCGCGCCGACGTCCGTTGCGGACGCCGCACACCCCGATATCGCCGTCGAACTGGCCGATGTGACCTTCGGCTACGACCGGCGCCCGGTGCTCACCGGCATTTCGATGACGATTCCGCGTGGCCGGGTGGTCGCGATCATGGGCGGCTCGGGCTGCGGGAAGACGACGATACTTCGCCTGATCGGCGGTCAGCTGAAGCCGGCATCCGGCCGGGTGATGGTCGCGGGCCAGTCCGTGCCGGATCTCGACCGCGAGGCCCTATTCGCGATGCGGCGCAAGTTCGGCATGCTGTTCCAGTTCGGCGCCTTGTTCACCGACATGTCGGTCTTCGAGAACATTGCGTTCGCGCTGCGCGAGCACACCGACCTGCCCGAAGAGCTCGTTCGCGACCTGGTGCTGATGAAGCTGCATGCGGTCGGGCTGCGCGGCGCCGCGTATCTGATGCCGTCCGAGCTTTCCGGCGGCATGGCGCGCCGGGTGGCCCTTGCCCGCGCGATCGCGCTCGACCCGATGCTCGTGATGTACGACGAGCCGTTCGCGGGACTCGACCCGATTTCCCTGGGCGTCGTCGGGCAGCTGATCCGGCGGCTCAACGATGCGCTGGGCATCACGTCGGTCGTGGTGACGCACGACGTCTACGAGTCGTTGAAAATTGTCGACTACCTGTATTTCGTCTCGGAGGGCAAGGTCGTCGCGCAAGGCACGCCCGCCGACGTTCGCGGCTCCGGTGACGCATTCGTCCGGCAGTTCATCGACGGCGAGCCGGATGGCCCCGTGCCGTTCCACTACCCCGCGTCGCCGTACCGCGCGGAGCTGTTTGCCCGTGTTTAGCGCGGTCGCCACCGGCTTCACCGACGCCCTGCGCCGGCTCGGCAACGGGTCGATCGCGGCGATCCGCAGGCTGGGCTACGCGTCCTTGTTCGGCGTCGCCGTCGTCCGGGAGACCCCGGCGGCGTTCGCCCGGCTTAACCTTACGCTGCGCGAGATCTACTTTTCCGGAGTGCTTTCGCTGATCATCATCCTGGTCTCCGGCCTTTTCGTGGGGATGGTGCTCGCCCTGCAGGGCTACGACGTCCTGCAGCGCTACGGCGCCGACGAGTCGCTGGGCGTCCTGGTCGCGCTGTCGCTCGTGCGGGAACTGGGGCCGGTGGTCGCCGGCCTGCTGTTCGCGAGCCGCGCCGGCAGCGCGATCACGGCGGAGATCGGTTTGATGAAGGCGACCGAGCAGCTGTCCGCAATGGAGATGATGGCCGTCGATCCGCTCGCGCGGGTCGTCGCGCCGCGGTTCTGGGGCGGCGTCATCTCGATGCCGCTGCTCGCGGCGCTGTTCTCGATGATGGGCGTCTTCGGCGCGTACCTCGTCGGCGTTCGGCTCATCGACATCGATCCCGGCGCGTTCTGGGGCAACATGAAGGCGGCGGTCGATTTTCGCTTCGACATCGTCAACGGAATCATCAAGAGCATCGTTTTCGGCATGGCGGTCAGCATGATCGCGGTGTTCGAGGGTTTTGACGCGAAGCCGACTGCCGAAGGCGTGTCGAGCGCCACGACGCGCACCGTGGTCGAGAGCTCGCTCGCGATTCTCGCGCTCGACTTTGTCCTCACCGTTTTCATGTTTCGCGGCCTCGGCGTATGAACCTCTCTCGCTCCACCCTCGATCTCTGGGTCGGCACCTTCGTCGCGATCGGCCTCGGCGCAATTCTGTTTCTCGCGCTCAAGGTCGGCAATCTGGTGAGCTTCGGGTCGGTGCCGGGCTACCGGATCGAGGCGCGCTTCGACAACATCGGCGGCCTCAAGGTGCGCGCGCCGGCAAAGGCAGCGGGGGTCGTCGTCGGTCGCGTCGAGAGGATCAGGCTCGATCCGGCCACCTATCAGGCGGTCGTCACGATCAAGATCGACCATGGTTTCCAGTTCACGACGGACACGATCGCTTCGATTCTCACGTCGGGGCTGCTGGGCGAGGTCTACATCGGGCTCGACGCCGGCGGCGATGCGAAAATGCTCCCGGACGGCGGAACGCTCGCGAAGACGCAATCGGCCGTCATCCTTGAAAAACTGATCGGACAGTTCCTGGTCGACAAGGCCGCCAGCGGCGGTGGAAAGTGAGCGCCCCATGATCGCGCGCGTCCTGTCGAGGTTTCCCGCTGCGGTGATGCTGGCGGCGGCGCTCTTGTCCGGCTGTGCGGCGACGCCCTCGCGCGTGGACCCGCTCGAGCCGATGAACCGCGCGCTCTTTCAGTTTCACGACGTCGTCGACACCGCCGTCGTGAAACCCGCGATCCAGGCGTATATCGACATCGTCCCCGAATTTTTCCGCACGTCGGTGTCCAACGTTTTCAACAACATCGATGACCTCATCTCGGCCTTCAACGATCTGCTGCAGGGCAAGCTGGACAAGTTCGGAAACGACATGGGCCGCGTGATCCTCAACACGGGCTTCGGCATCGGCGGCCTCTTCGATCTCGCATCGCAGGTCGGCATCGAGCGCGGCAACGAGGATTTCGGGCAGACCTTCGCCGTGTGGGGATTCGACCAGGGGCCGTATCTCTTCGTGCCGTTCCTGGGGCCATCGAGCGTTCGCGACGGCGCGGGCTGGATTGCGCGGGTCGCGGTCGGGCCGGTCGGCTACATCCCGGATATTCCGGTGCGCAACACGCTCTACGGCTTCGGTGCAGTCGATATCCGCGCGCAGTTCGTGGGGGCCGGGGAAATGGTGGATACCGCCGCGCTCGATCGCTACCTTTTCATCCGCAACGCGTACCTCCAGCGGCGCCGCTACCTTGTCTACGACGGCAAGCCTCCCCCGGAACCCGAGGAACCCTAGATGAATTCCCCCCGACCCGCCGCGCGTCGTCTTGCGGCGCTCGTTCTCTTCATCGCCATGTCGCTGCTGCAAGGCGCCGGCGTGGCGCGCGCGCAGGAAGCGCCCGACGTCATGGTGAAGCGCGTCGCGGAAGACGTGCTCGCGACGATCCGGGCTGATCCGGCGATCCAGGCCGGCAGCGAGACCCGGATCCGCGAGGTGCTCGAGACCAGGCTTCTGCCCAACTTCGACTTCATGCGGATGACGGCGCTGGCGATGGGGAAGAACTGGCGGGCCGCGACGCCCGAGCAGCAGAAGCGGCTCGCCGACGAATTCCGGGGGCTCCTCGTGCGAACGTACTCGGGCGCGCTCAATCGGTATCGCAACGAGACGATCGAGTACAAGCCGCTGCGGATGAATGCAGGCGACGCCGAAGTCACGGTCCGTACCGCGGTGATGCGCGCGAGCGGCCCCCCGATCCAGATCGACTACAGCCTGGTGAAAGCGGCGGACACATGGAAATGCTCCGACGTCATCATCGGGGGCGTTTCGCTCGTCACCAACTATCGTGACGAGTTCAACGAGCAGATAAGGAACGGCGGCGTGGACGGCCTGATCAGGACGCTCGCCGACCGAAACAAGGGCGTCGCCGCGAAATGAGGGCCGAGCGCGGAGTGCCGGACGAAGTGGGGGCGGGTTTTGCCGGGGACGAAACCGGTGCGCGCTGGACCTACGCGGGTGCCCTGACCTACGCCAACGCGGGGGCCGTGCTTGCCGCGACCGCGCGATTGCCGCTGCCGACGACGGGCGAGATCGATCTTGCCGACATCGACGCGGTGGACTCGACGGCCGTTGCGGTGCTGGTCGCGCTCAAGCGGCGCGCGGCCGGAGAAGGCGGGCCGTTGACGTTCGTCGATGTTCCCGCGGCGCTCACCGCGCTCGCGGAGCTTTACGGCGTCGAGGAAGTCCTCGTCGCCTGACGCGTTCGCGCGCGGGGCGCGCCCGCAGCGCCGCAACTCCGTTTCGCCCTCCTGCCCGTCCCCAGCCCGTGTCGATCGCCGTCGAAGTCGTCAACGTCGCCCGCCGCTTCGGCCGCGTGCAGGCGCTCGACGGCGTGAGCATGGCGGTGGAGGAGGGCGAGTTCTTCGGGCTGCTGGGACCCAATGGCGCGGGGAAGACGACGCTGATCTCCATTCTCGCCGGGCTCACCCGCGCCGATGCCGGCAAGGCGCGGATCCTCGGTCACGACGTCGTCACCTCCTACCGCGCGGCGCGGCGCGCGCTGGGCGTCGTGCCGCAGGAACTCGTGTTCGACCCGTTCTTCACGGTGCGCGAAACGCTCGAGATCCAATCGGGCTACTTCGGCCTCCGCGACAACCGCGCGTGGATCGACGAGCTCCTCCACCACCTCGACCTCGTGCCGAAGGCCGACGCGAACATGCGTTCGCTGTCCGGAGGCATGAAGCGCCGCGTGCTCGTCGGCCAGGCGCTCGTGCACAAGCCATCGGTGATCGTGCTGGACGAGCCGACCGCGGGCGTCGACGTCGAGCTCCGGCAAAGCCTGTGGACGTTCATCCGCAAGCTCAATCGCGAAGGCCACACGATCATTCTCACCACGCACTATCTCGAGGAGGCCGAGGCGCTGTGCGGGCGCATCGCCATGCTCAAGGCCGGGAAGGTCGTCGCGCTGGACACCAAGCAGAACCTCCTGTCCCGCTT
>Ga0315273_10008459_pt1 | contig 12981 bp, 23 predicted proteins | sample YL17G02_0_MG_FD_205753 | JGI IMG/M metagenome (GOLD analysis project Ga0315273, IMG submission 205753) | Sediment microbial communities from Yellowstone Lake, YNP, Wyoming, USA - YL17G02_0 | ecosystem: Environmental > Aquatic > Freshwater > Lake > Sediment | place: USA: Wyoming | collected...
GCCTGGAGATCCAGCGGGAGCAACGCGGCCGGGAGGCCTGGCTGTGGATCCGCCCGGCCGATGCCCGGCGCTGGCTGGCCACCCTGTCAGACCCGGGTGCTGCGCTGCCCAAACCCACTACCAGGAGGGCCAGGCAATAATGGAAGAGTCTTCCGAAAAGAAGAGAAGGGGAAGGCCGCGGGTATGGCATGGCATCGACAAGATCCGAAGCCTTCATCTCTGCGAGGCCAAGACTGATCGTGGCATCCAAGAATTTCTCTGGTCGGCCAAACCACTCCAATACCTCAAGAAGGCACAGGCGAAAGACCCGGCCGGTATGGCGTGGGTTGCCTTCTACACCGACGGGGCGCAGGTCTTCCACCGGGCCATCCTGTCCGCACTTGGCCGGCTCCAAGACGAAGCCGCAATCCTGGAATGGGCGAAGACCATCGCAGAGAACAAGACCCCCACCAGCCGGGCCGTTGCGGTGCTGCGCCAGGTGAGAACAGGCAAGCAGACCGAGCCGAGAATGCTGACCCTGCTGCTGTGCATCGAACAAGCGGTCAATCACTACATCCACGGCCACCCAACGACGACCCAGGAAATGATCGTCAAGGCGCTGCGGGACTATGCAGACGGCCTCGCAGACGAGGAGGAGGACTGAACATGGCACTTTTCAAGAGAGCACGCGGTTGCTGTGCCTGCGGAAAGGAGCTTGGCGCCACCACGGGCAAGTCCGTCAAGGCGCTGACCGTGACCTGCACCTGCGGACAGACGACCAAGCTGGAGGTGTCCAGGGAGTGGTGGGCCAGCTACAGGGATCCCGATGGCCAGCGGGTGCGGATCAAGGGCCTGGTGACCAAGGAAGACACGTTGATCATGCTGGACGGGATCAGGAAATCGATCGCCGCTGGCACCTACAGCGGGCCCCGGGCCGCCCGCGGCGACCGGATGACCCTGGCCGGGCTGGTGGAGGCATACTTCGCCGCCCTGGCCACCACCAGGAAGGCGTACAACCTGCACCATTCCAGGTTGCGGACTGACCGGGTGGTCGCCGCCATCGGCAAGAACCTGCTGATCGATGACCTGACCTCCCGGCACGGGGACACCTACCGCGAGAAGCGCACGGCCAAGGGCACCTCCCCGGCAACCATCAACTGCGACTTGGCCAACGTGTCTGCGGCGATGCGCTGGGCCCGGGACAAGGGCTTGACCGTCAACCGGCCAACCTTCCGCATGGCCACCCTGCACAATGCCAGGACCCGGTTCTTGACCCGGGAGGAGGCCGCCACCCTGATCCAGAAGGCCACCGAGCTGCGCCCGGTCCTGGGGCACCTCGTAAGGGCCGCCCTGGCATCCGGGGCAAGGTTGGGCGAGCTCACGGGCGCTGAGTGGTCCTGGTTGAACCTGGAGGCCGGCTTCCTGACCGTGCCCTCGGAGAACAGCAAGACCGGCAGGGTGCGGAACATCCCGGTCAATTCGGACTTCCGGCAGGTGCTCCTCGAACGGCGGGATCTCGCAGTACCAGGTGCCCGCATCTTCCACCAGGAAGGCCGGCGCTGCATCGAAACCACGGTTGCCGCATGGTTCAGACGGGCGGCGACTGCGGCCGGGTTGGGCGATGACGTGGTGTTCCATTCGCTCAGGCATTCGGCGGCGAGCTGGGCGGTCCTGGCCGGGGTGCCCTTGCACGTCGTCGCCAAACTCCTGGGGCACAGCACAACGGCGATGACCGAGCGCTACAGCCACCTGAGCCCCCACCACGTCCTGGAGGCCGCCGACCACCTGCTGCTCGCTCCCCCTGCCCCGCCCCCGGAGCCCAAGGCCGAACCGGAGCCGTGTCACCAGGACGCCACCGGGGTTCTGGTGGCCCTGAAACCCCGTGCAAAAGCCGTTGGTTAGCCAGCGCAGAGAAGGAAAAGGACGTGCCCTGAAACATGTTATCACTTTCTCTCACTCTTTCTCACTGACCATGCGCAAACCCGCGCCCAGCAAGGCCGGGAGCACTCTCTATCTCTATCGCTTTCTCTCACTTTCACTCACCTAAAAACGTGTCACCAGCGTGACTCCAGCGAGATCCGTGTCACCAGGATGACACCAGAAACCGCCTGATACGAATAAGGCACCAAACCTTCCTTGGGCACTTGGCTGCGACCACCAGGATGCCCCTCCTTGCCAGCGGGGACGCACCAGGAGGCCACATGAACGATTCGCTGGTGGGGGGTGGCCGGTTCTTCGTATCCAGGGGCCCGGGGGCAACGAAGGGCTGGAAAGGGCGCTATTGCGTCGGCCGCAACAACAACACCACCGCCCGGCCGGGTTCAGCACCACCAACACATCGTGGTTGACAACCAGGTGGTCGTGGAGCACGATGATCTGGGGCGTAGGGCCGGCCTCATGAACCGGCACCGACGTTCGGGCATCCCACCCGGACCGCCCCGTTTTTCTCCACCCTGGGAACCCGCTACGGGAGGCGGGACATGCGGAAGACCTACAACACCCCGACGATCATCGAATGGCCCCCCCGGCGCCCGCCGCCCTGGTTCCACGAGACCCCTTTGTTGACCTGTCTGACGTGGGCCGAGAATCATCTACCGCCCGGCTGGAAGATCGGCATTCGGAAAATGCGGGCCGACACCTGCTGCGGAGAATACGGCCGACCGGATCCGCGTGACCCGCCCTGGTGCCCTGTGACAATGCCGGAGGGCAGTAGGTTCAAGGGGCCGCGCTGGGCGGGGTGCCCGAAAAGTCCGGAGTACACGTTCCGGCACGAAGCCGATCGGTCCGACTGGTGGAAGCTCGCAACAAGGATCGCCAACGACAACCCCGAGCTGCACCAGCGACGGATGGAGGGATTCCAGCGGGCCCTGGACGCGGCCAGCCTGGCCGGGATGCCCGCAAAAATCCGCAAGCGATTCCTGCGCGCCCTGACCAGCAAGAAACATCGCGGGATGCCCTGGTGGTCAACGGGCGATCTGCCGGACCATGACTGGGCGCGAGAACTCAGCAAGGCCTGGTGGAAGGACGAGGAGACGCAGTTGGCCGAGCGGGAGTGGCGGGCGATCTACGAACCCGCCAGTAGCGCCCTGCTGCGAGGGAAAGGCAGGGGGAAGCGCCCGGGCCATCGGGGAAGGCCGCGAGCCGTGCCCGGTCCAGTGCTGCGCTGGTGGCGTTGCGAACTACAGCGCGCCGAGTGGATCAAGGGTAGTACTACGCGCCGAAAATCATGGTTGATGGAAATTGGCCCCGCCGAAATGGCCGCCTGCGCGGCGACAGGGTTGCCCGAGGATCCCTCGATGCTTGGGGACGCGCTGCGGCCCGCCCGCCGTGATTGGAATCGCCCGCCTGACAGGAAAACAACTCCCCGGTAGTCTGCCGGTACGGATTCCGACAATTTACCACGTCAAGACCTTGGCGCCGCACTTGCGTATCCTGCCCGCATGGACTGGCAACAAAAATTGCGGATGTTCCTTTACGGTTCAGGGCTGACGGTCGCTGGACTGGCCAGGCTTCTTGGCTTGTCGCGTGGGACGCTCTACCGGTGGTTTGAGCGCCGCAGGCCGCCGGGCAAGATGCGCCGCGAGCAGATCGCACAAGTGCTCGGCATTTCGCCCGAGACGATCTGGTCTGACCTGCCCGCCGATAGGGGCCGCCCATGACCAACCTCGACCAGCCTGCCCGGGACTTCAAGACCCGCGTCCCCCTGCCCGTCGCCGCCCTGGAACTTGGAGTCAAGGCCAGCGCGATCCTGAACGCCCGATGGCGCCTGTCCCTTGGCAAGCCCTGCTCTTGGTTGGGCCGCCTGCCATGGATCAGGGCAGGCTCGGGGAAGAGGGACCGGCTGTACATCATGCGCGCGGACCTGGACCATGCCCTGCACGGCGACAAGGCCGACCTGGTGCAGGTGCCCAAGGCCGAGATCCTGGCCATCGCCGATCACGTCGCTGGTGCCTTCCCTGAAGACGCCGCCCGCCTGCGCGCGCTCGCAGACCCCATCAAGGAACAAGCGACCCCTTCTCGCAGGCCCGCCCGCCCGCGCCTGGTAAGGACCAGCGCGATCCAGCCGAGGGACGGTGCCCCCGGGGTGCCCGAATGATCCGCCGGATCAGATTCGTCCTGCCGACCGATGGCCCCGAATGTGCGGACCGTCCAAGGATCAATTGCAGGTGCGGCAAGGTCTTCTACCATCCCGGACGCCGGATCAAGTACTGCTCCAACAAGTGCAACGACAAAGCATCCGCGGAGCGCCAGAAACTACGGCGGGCCCTTGCCCGGCAGAAGGCTTGCCAGTCCTGCGGCCGACAATTCACGGCCACCAGGGCAGACGCCAAGTTTTGCGGATCCACCTGCCGGCAACGCGCCCATCGTCAGACCGTCACGGATGTTCATAGTCGCGCTACACGACTTTGTTTACCCGTGACAGCACAAGAGGATCGACCATGACCATCTTCGATCTACTCGCCCGCCTGTTCTGGGCGGCTGGCCTTGTGGACTTGGCGATCTGGTTCGCCTGGTTCGGATGGATGCTGGAAGGTGGGGCGGGCCATGCCTAACAACCGTGCCCTGTGGGCCAAGCACCACGCCAAGAACGGCCTGTCAGTATTTCCAACGGCCCGCGACAAGGTGCCCCTTGTGGAGGACTGGCCGAACCTGGCCACCACGGATCTAGCACAGATCGATCGCTGGTGGGCAGAGCACCCAGAAGCAAACATCGGGTGCGCCATTGGCCGAGCGAACCTTTGCGTGATCGACATTGATCCGCAGGGCGGCGGGACCTTGATGGACCTGCCGTTGACATTCGATGAACGGGATACGGTAACGGCCATCACCGGCCGCGGCGGGAGTCACCTCTACTACAAGATGCCCGCCGGGGTGCGGATCACGAATGCACGCGGCACCCTGCCGAAAGGGATCGACGTTCGCGGCGACGGCGGATATGTCGTGCTGCCCGGCTCCATCCATGAAAACGGGAATGCCTATCGCTGGGAGGAGGGCTTCGGCCTTCATGAAAAGACCCCGCTGGTGCTGCCCGCCTCGCTGCTGAAAATGCTGCCCGCAGGGAATGGCACCAGGCCCGGGCCATCGCCGAAGATCCCGGACAGGATTCCCAAGGGGTTGCGGGAGGCAACGCTATTCAGCGGGGCGGGTGCGATGCGCCGCAAGGGGTTCAGCGAGCGCGCCATCCTGGCCGCCCTGGAGGTGGAAAACGAGGACCGCTGCGATCCGCCCCTGTCCACCCGGGATCTGCAACGGCTTGCCCGATCCGTTGGCCGATACGAGCCGAAGTGTCCACTGGTCCCCGCCGATGAGGCCTCCCGGTCATGACCAAGATCAACCTGGCCACCAACAGGATCGCCAGAATCCTTCAACTTGTGCCGCCTGCCAAGGTGAGCCGGGAGACTGTACCCATGGAACGGATCGTCAACGCTGTCCAGGGTGCGGCACAGGCAGGCAGACCGCGGAAATACGAGCGGGTGCGTCGGCTGCGGGAGCTTGAGCTACTGGCCGAACGGGGCGCCCTGCCATCGGTGCGCCTGGTGCTCACCACGATCCAGGCCTTCGCGGACAAGCACGGGACAAAGGCGCGCCCTGGCATCCGAGAGCTGGCCTTCCTGACCGGCCACGACAAAGGCACCGTCTGCCGGGCGATCGCCAAGCTGGAGGCCCTAGGGTTTCTCACCACGATCAAAGCGCATGGCCGGGCAACTAGGTACCGGGTAACTGTACCCACCACGCGTACAGTCGAGGACACCAACTGTACGCACTCACCCCCCAAACTGTACGCATTGACCCCCCAAACTGTACGCACCGTGCGTACCGATCAGTATGATCAGTATGATCACAGCGATCAGAACACCGAAGATCTCACATCTACCAAGAAAACATCGGCCACCACCACCAAACCCCGAGGGTGGGATCCACCCAAGGGGTGGGAGGACCCCCAGTCATGACCAACCCGAAGCCCTTATGCAACCCCGAGGCAGAGCAGGCTGTGCTGGCCGCTGTGATCCGGGACAACGGGATCCTGACCAAGATCCCGAACCTGGCCCCCGGCGACTTCTACGTTTCCAACCACCAGCGGATCTTCGAGGCCATGTTGTCCCTGTGGGCGGAGGGCACGTCCGTTGACGCCCTGACCGTCCAGGACCGCCTGGAGTCCCTTGGGAAGGCCGAGGGTGTCCCCCAGGGCTACCTGGCAAGCCTGAAGGCCAACGGCACACCAGGCCCCGACGCCGCCAAGATCGTCAAGCGCTTGTCCCTGTCCCGGCACCTGTCCGTTGCCCTGGGCGAGCTTCAAGACCGCCTAGACCGCGGGGAGGACCCGGGAAGGGTAGCCGCCGAAGCCGCGGAGCTGGCCGCACTTGAATGCGAGAGTGGCCCCGAAGTGGTGTACCAGGCAGAGCTGATCGACGCCGCACACGCTGAGTTTGAGGGAATCCAGAACGGCAAGTTGGCAGGGACGGTGCCGATCGGCTTCAAGTCCCTGGCCCGCTGCGACCCCCGACCGGGAACCGTGGTGGTGGTCGGTGCCGATGCCGGGAGTTACAAGACCGAGTTTGCCCTTGAGTGGGCCACGAACGCGGCCCGGCTGAACCCGCCCCTTTCAACCCTGTTCGTGAGCGCGGAAATGCCCCTAGTTGATTGCGCCTGGCGGGAGGCAAGCCGCGAATCCCTGGTGCCCGTGGAAAACTTCCGCACCCTCGGCATGAACCTGCAAGAGAGGGTGCTGGTCAACGGGGCATTCAAGAAACTACGGGGCTTGCCGATCCTGTGGTCCCCCGTGAACAAGGTTCAGCGAGTGATCGGCATCGCCCGCCGGCTGGCCGAGCAGGGGGCCATCAAACTGCTGATGATCGACTATCTGCAACTCATGAACGCACAGGCCGCGGAGAACCGCAACCTGGAGATCCAGGGCGCTTCGGCCGGCTTCAAGGCGCTGGCCAAGTCAACCGGCCTGGTGGTGGTCCTGCTATCACAACTGAGCCGCTACCACCTGCGCGAGGGCCGGGCCCCCAACCTGGGAGACCTTAGGGAATCGGGCTCCATTGGCCAGGATGCCGATTTGGTCCTGCTCCTGTCCAGGGAAAAGGGCTCCGAAGTTCTACAAGTCCTGATCGAGAAACAGCGCAACGGCCGCCGTGGGCTTGTCCGGCTGCGGTCTACCCGTGGCCATATTTTCGACGACATGGCACAGGAGGAATAGCCAATGACCCGCGAAGAATTTGAACGATTCAGCAGGATGCTGATGGGCAGCGAGGCCACCTATGCGGAGATCCCAGACGGGGAGGGTGGCTGCTACCGCGTTCTATGCCTCCCGCCCGAGGGAACCACGAAAGAGGGTATCGAAGACCTGATCGATGAAGCCGTGGCCATCAAGCGCGAGGTGGAGTCATGAAAACCACCGACGACCGCGACGAGAACTGGAAGCCGACCGAAGCCTGGTACGCCGAAACCACGGGGGCGCATCGGGCGACTGGTGGCCGGGCATGTGCCCTTCGCTTGGTTGGCAAGCAATGCCTGGACCTGCGAGTCGACAGGCACGGGGAGTTGCGGCACGCCACCTGCCCGGGCTGCACTGGCCTCGGTTTTAGCTGTCCATACGACCACCCATCAATGTGGATCAAGAACGGCAAGCCCTACTCGCTGGTGTTGCAACCCTACGGCCTGGACTATGAAGGGATGCAGTCCATCGTTGCCCTGTGCGAGCAACACGGCCTTGTGGCGCACGTCGACGCGCGCTCCTGGCACTGTCCCGGGGGAACGGTCCTGATCGAGATCAAGAAACCGTCCGAGCACGAGAAGGAGTTGTAGCCATGAACGCTCAGACATTACAGGGCGCATGAACTTCTTTTCCCGCATCAAGGATCTGTTCTTGGGAGCCCCGCGCAACGACGCCGCGCAGGAGGACTTCAACGCTTTCCAAGATGCACTTCACACACAGGAGGGTTGAACCATGCCTGAGAAAACCGCCATCGACCGGATCGCCGACGCGCTGGAAGTTCTGGCGGACGGGCTGCACAGCCAGAAGCTCGGAGATAGCGGCGACGACTGCGGGAACGTGGTTGACGCGATCGAACACGTCGCCCAAGGGATGCACGCTATCGCGGAGACAATCCAAAACCTCGGCACAGGCAACGCCTGCACGGGGGGCGTGGGTGCGATCGAGTCCCTGGCTGACCGCGTGGCTATTGCCCTGGACGGGGTGGCCGGGTCGCTGGACCTGTCCCCGCTCGCCGATGCGCTGGGCGAGATCGGCACAGCGCTAGAAGGACGAAAGGATCAGAAGTAGTGACCTCCCCCTTCCCAGAACTTCCGGCGCTGCGGCACCTCGGAGACCTGGCCGGGGCCCGGCCTACCATCATCGTTGATACCCGGGAGCAAGACCCGCTGGTCTTCCATCGACTGGAATCCGTCCGGGGCACCTTGCAGAGCGGGGACTACAGCGTGCAGGGGTTGACGGACCTGTTCGCGGTTGAGCGCAAGTCCATCAACGATCTGGTGTCTTGCTGCATCGGCGACAACAGGGACAGGTTCGAGAGGGAACTTCATCGACTGCGCGGTTTCCGGTTCACCCGCCTGCTGGTGGTGGGCACCGTGGATCAGATCACCCAGCACACCTACAGGTCACAGGTCAAGCCGGCCAGCGTCCTCAATTCGCTGGCTGCATGGGAAGTCCGCTACAGCATCCCCGTCGTCTTCCGGCGCACGGCCGAGAGTGCCGCGGAGCAGGTCGAAACATGGGCCTGGTGGTTCGCCAGGGAGTACATCGAGGTGGCCAACGACCTTCTACGGGCCCACAAGGAATCCACCCTCCCCTCGCCCGCCGCGAAAAAGCACAGCACGGTGGACGATTGCAGAACACAGCCCGGCGCTGGTGGCGCGCTGGTGACAGGAAGCGAGGTTCAACCATGATCGGCCGATCAATTCTTGGCGAACTTCTGCGACGACTGCGCGGCCGGCTCAACTTGGGAGCGCTGGCACCGGACGGCAGCCTCTTGACGTGTCCTCCCGGGAGCCGTGGGCCCGTGGTCCTGCGAGGCAAGGAAGCCCTGGCGGAGATGCAGCGGGCCGACGCCGAAGGCGACATCAGGATCCCGGAAGACTGGCTCGCGGCCAACAAGGCGCAGGGGGGCGAGTCATGAACCGGCAGATATTGGCCGAGTTGCTGCGCCGGATAAAGAGCCGGCTGGTCTTCGTGATCCCCTTCCGCGACAACAAGAGCTGGCAGTTGGTCGAGGTTTGCGTCGGCGATCGAGTCCTGACTGGTGCAGCTGCACAGCGTGCGCTGGACGCCCAGCAGGAAGTTGACGGGCTGGAAGAGGCCGAGCAACCCCATGGGCACTTGTGGGCGGGCAAGCCCGGGACGGATGAACAATGAGGGCAACCCCCGACAAGCACGGTGCCCGTTTAGACCGGCGGAAAACGGGCCGCAGACGTGCCCCTGGTGGCCGATTCGCCCCGGGCAACCCTGGAGGCCCTGGGAGACCACCGAAAACTTTCGAGGATAGTTTCCTTGCCGTGAGCGTCGGTTCCTGCAGCAAAGAGGATTGGGCCGCGATCGTCGCCCGAGCCGTTCGAGACGCAAAGCGCGGGTCCACGGCAGCCCGGGATTTCTTGAGGCGGATCTTGTTGGCCGACCATGCCGCAATCGAACTTGAGCCGGAGATCACCGACCTGCCCAACGATCAACTGCGCCGGGCGGCGATCGAAGCCTTACTTACTGATCCCGAAGCCCGCAGAGAACTGATCAAGGCACTGAAATCAACCCCGCCCGTCAAGGGCGACAAAGCGGCCACGCGCCGCACGAAAAAGGAGAAGTAGCCATGCCCGAGAAACCGAGACCCGAGAGAACGAAAATCCACATCGAAGGAGTGAGCGACATGATGAACTGCCTGCAGGACCTCCGGACGCACTTCGATGGTCTGGTCCTGGAGCTGCACGGCCGACCGCGGGACCTGACCTTGGGCGAAGCCGCGGCCCTGACCGGCGTTGCCCAGCTCGCGCTGGAGCGGGGCCACAACGCCAACTCGGGCGAGCAGATCCTCAAGCGCTTGATCAAAGACTTGGAGGAGTAGGGCCATGGCAACCTTCGATCAAATCTACGCGCGCGCCTTGGCCGAATCGGCAGCCAAGGAAGACGCTGCCTCCCTGAAGGAGATCGAGGCCGACTACGCCGGGGCATTCGCGCTGCTCGACCCCGTGGCGCGGAAAATGTTCGACCTGCGGCTCGAGGTGAACAAAGCAGGGCTGCTCTCGGAAAAGGGCGCCGCAGACCAGCTCAAAAAAGAGCACGCGAAGCTCTCCAAGCCGATCGACGCGAGGGTCGCCGCGGGCGATTCCAAGCTGGTCGCCCTGGCCGAGAAGGCGACGAAACTCCAGGAACCCCCTCCGGCCGAGCAATCGCCGACCGATCCGGTTCAGGCCGCCGGCTGGTGGGCGAAAAAGCAGGTTTCGGAACTGCGAATCGATCGGATGGTCGGCGACCACCAGGCGATCATTGCACGCGCTGGCGCCGACATGGACAAGCGGTTCACGGAGGCCCTGCGCCTGCTGGACATCTCCGCGCTGACCAGGGACGCCGGCGCGGTCGAGAGCGTGGCCAGTGCCGCACGGCGGGCGGGCTTGGGCGGGTATCAGGAACTCTTCGAGAAGAAGGTTCTGGAAGCCCAGGCGATGGCGACCACGACTCCGGAGATTGCCCGGCGCCAGGGACGCGGCCGGGCGCTAGTGGTGGCCCTGAAGGATCTGGCGGCGATCTGGAGGCGCCCGGATTTTGAGATGAGCCGGCTTTCGGTTCGAGCCAAAGCGGCCGGCTATACCCTGGCCCCGATGCCGGAGATGCCCAAGTGATCACCACGATCTTGATCTCAGTCGGCGCGCTTGCCCTCGGCTTCCTCCTTGGCGTCCTGTGCGGCCGGGGCAAGCCGCGCCTTTCCGTCGACCTGGTGGAGCACCTGCGAGCCGAACACAAGCGGGCACCGACCCCTGCGACCAGGGCCGCCCTGCTGCATGTCCGCACCCTGGCCGCGAAGATGAAGAAAGGGATCTGACCATGGCCGTCTCAACCACCGACCTGCATTGCCCGTTCCGGCTCGATGCCGCAAGCGGAGATCCCGTCACCTGCGAGGGTGCCACCTGCGCCGCATGGAACAACAACGCCGGGGAATGCGTGCTGCTGCAGGGTGCCCTCTCGTGTATCAGCAATTCCCTGGATACACGCGGATCGAGCAGTCACGCCTTGCCGACAAGAACGTCGGCCGGGATGGACACCTAACGCCGGCCCTGCGCCGGCACGAAAGGAACGAAGATCATGAACCTCAAAATCGATGCAACAACCAGCGCGGCATTCCGGCGGTACTGGGATCCGATCACCGTCATGCTCAACACGGCCGACGCGGACAGCGAAGACGGTGACACCTCGATCGCCGACACGGACGTCCCGGTGGTGCTGGACGCGCTCCTCAAGATCCTGCTCTCGACCGGGCCCGTCGCTCCCTCCCAGGACGATCGGACCCTGTTGGGCGCCCTGCAGGCCACGCTCAAGCAGGGCCAGACCTAGCGTGTGTTCAACCCCCAAAGAACTGCCCGGGCTCGTTGCGGCGCCTGCCAGCATTTCGAGGAGACCCCCGGCGGGTGCAGGCGGCGAGCCTGTGTCTACTGGCACCCAAGGGAGGATGACCATGCCGCTGGACTACTCGCTTGTGACCATCCGTCGGGGCGCGGCGATCCGCTGCGGATACCTCGGGCAGCCAGGAGGGCTGGTGGTCAAGCACCTCGGCCAGGAGCTGACCATCGAGAGCTCGGCCTGGCGCGTCCACTTTCGACTCGTCGGACGGGAGATCAACGGGGCCCTGGTCGAAGACTTGCTCCACCACCCGAGCGAGCGCGCATCCGTGGGGGAGGTGTCCGGGGACTTCTCGATGGACACCACGGTCAACACGGGGAAGGCCTTGCGGCAACCGAAGGGCAAGCGGCGCAGGGCGCGGCGGAGGATGAGATCATGAACCCGAGCAGGATGGAAGATCGCCTTGGCGAAGCGATAGACAAACGCGGGAAGCACCCGAAGGTGACGCCCGAGGTGGCCGCCAGTCGGTGCAGGTCTTGTCCCCATGCTGACCGCGGAGCGGAGCGCTGCAAGGTCAAGGGGTGCGCCTGCTGGCCAGTCCGACCTGGGAGGACATCTTGACCACCACCTGCTCGACCTGCGCCCAGCGCTACACCTGCGAGCTGCTGACCCGGTGCTTGTCCAAGGTGCCATCGGCCGCGAGCCAGGCCCGTGTACTGGGTGGTGGCTGCAACGACTGGAAGGAGCCGGCCGGGGAGTTGGTACAGCCCGTTGGTTGGATCCCTCCGCACCTACGAGAACACCCCCCGGAGAACTTCAAGCGCAAGCGCCCGAAGCGCAAACCCAAGGCCAGCGCGGCCAAGAACGTGATCCAGTAGTACGTCACCAGGCACCGGGAGGCCACCAGTGAATGACTCTTTCCCTGTTGAGAACGCTACAACCCGCACAGGACAAGGGCCAGCGCGATCGGCTGGTGGTCCTGGTGGCGTGCTGGTGGCGCACCTCCCCCACGCGCGCGAGGGTACAGGACCGACCTTGGGCAAAATTGCCGAAGGTTCAAGTGCTCAAAAGAACACTTGACGGGTGGTGGCAGGCGTGGTCTACTGGTGGCGTCACGCACAGGAGGGTATCGTTGCACAACCATAGGAACCAGATCCCCGGTCCACACGTCCCTGCTCTCCTGTGCGTGACAACGCAGGTTGGCAAGCGGGTGGGCCGGGGTTTGCGTTCCAGGAGGTGCAACCATGCAAGCTGTGATCTCTGGGGTGCGGTACGACACGGACAAGGCGACCCTGATAGCAGACAACGAGTTTGCCGACGGGACCAACAGGATCTCGCACGGGAGGGCAACCTACCTGTACCGGACATCGAAGGGGCGGTACTTCGCCGCGCACCTGACCCAATGGCAAGGGGAGCACTCCAGCATCGAGCCCCTG
>Ga0315273_10008460_pt1 | contig 12979 bp, 26 predicted proteins | sample YL17G02_0_MG_FD_205753 | JGI IMG/M metagenome (GOLD analysis project Ga0315273, IMG submission 205753) | Sediment microbial communities from Yellowstone Lake, YNP, Wyoming, USA - YL17G02_0 | ecosystem: Environmental > Aquatic > Freshwater > Lake > Sediment | place: USA: Wyoming | collected...
AAACTCGTATTGGACTCTTAACTGAAATCCGAGACAAGTATGTATTAATGGCACAAGGGGAAAAGAAATCCTTCTTGAGTCGCAAGGAAGTCAATACATATTTTGAAGAAAATATCTTTGATAATGTAGCAGAACCTGTTGCAGAAGCTGAAGTTCAAAAGGATTATTACATCAATGGATATCCTGTTGACTTTGATAGTCCAAATGAAGTTATCATCAAGGGCAATAAATTGCCACTCTTTAGCAAAAAAGCGACAAGTGATGTGTATTATAGTGCAGGACACTATTGCCTAAACTTCCCAAAGAATTGGATGCCAGCATATTGCCCTAAGCTCTCTACATTGGAAACCTACGAATTTGCGGGGCCATTCAAAACTGAAATGGAAATGCGTTCCAATTTGGTTAAACTCCGTAAGGAAAAATCAAATAAGAAATGAAAGGATGAGTGAATTTCAGAAACTAAAACAGCGCCTAAGAAATATAGGTAAGAATACAACGGAATATAGAATGACCGTTGAAGAGGCAAAAAATCTTGTGGCTGAATTTGAAGCTATAAGTTCCAAACAAGAAAAACCGCATATGGAAGCGGTGCTCAATGAACCCACTATTACAACAACTCGAATATTAGATGGTGGCGCTTTCTAAAGGATCTTCGGATCCTTTTTTTATATCCCGTTTGAAATCCTATTAAACTCCTATTTTTTGATAAATATATGTATAGTTATCGGAGAATAGAAATGGCACGTCCAAAACCTACAATATTATTAGAGAATGTAAATACAAAGAGTTATAAGGCTGAACAGGTTCTTAACGCTGAAGCCATTTACGCAGTATTTTATCAAGGCAAGCCTGTGAATCTGCGAACACTTAGTCACCTAATTTCATATCCGGGACCTAAGTATAAGAAGGTAAGTTTTTCCAATTCAGGGCATGCATTTAATCTTGCAGAAAGATTAAATAAGCTTTTCAAGACTACTGAATTTGCAGTATATAAACTCACTGCTGGAGAGGTCTGTACAGAGGCTACTGACTAGGGCATCGAATCCATAAAATAGTCTGGATACATTTTTGCGAATTTTCTCATTATCAGGCCAGCAATTGCGTTAGCTTCATTTTCGATGGAGCTACCATCAGATCCGTCTAATTCATCACCATCCATCATTTGCTTCCAGTGTACAAGTTCGTGAGCTAAGGTACGCATAACATCCATAGGATGTCTTCCCTTAGTTACAACTCTGACACTTTCGCCATCGAATTCACCAAACGATGTGCCGCCACCTACCGCATCGTCGTTGACCATTTCAATGGGTGGGAGTTCATCAATCTCAAGTTCGTGCTTGCACAATTGTAACAAGTGTGTTATCATTGGTTCTACAATTGCTTCTCTTATCCTCATACACTATTTATCATGAAAACACCTAATCCCAATGATATGTTCGACGGAGATCTTCATGTCGGACAAAAACAATGTACCGGTTGTAAAAAATGGAAATCCCATACAAAAACATATTTCGAAACACGGTCTTCATCTGTTCCGGGGAAACCGTGTAATTTAAGAAATCACTGTAATGATTGTAGAGCAAAAGAGAAGAAGGCAATAGCAAAAGCTAGAAAATCCCAGAATCCTCCTAAAATTGATCAACCTTGTTCAATTTGCAGGAATATAGTACCCCTTGTCCTGGACCACGACCACGGAACTGGTCAATTCAGAGGATGGATCTGTGATAGTTGTAATAAAATGCTAGGAATGGCTAAAGACAATCCAACTATATTAGAGGCCGCAATAAAGTATCTATCAGAGTTTAAAGAGGAACAAGATCGTAAGAATTTGTTAATTGGCGCATGAAAACACTTATAGAGCAAATTTCGTTTTGGGGTGCGATAATTGGCTCCTTGTTGTTGGCGTTACACATTACGGTAAGTGGATGGGCATATATTCCATTCCTATTGTCAAATATTGCTACCATTTATCTACTCAAGAAGAGTGATGCTCCAAAAATAATCGGCTGGCAATGTTGGTTCTTCATAGCAATCAATCTTCTTGGAATAGGTAGATGGTTGCTATAAATACACATATGAATCCACTGAAGATAGCTATCTTCGCTGAAATTAAAACCAAGCACGAAGAAGCAGCACCACTAAGTGATGAACAATTAAATAATGTATTGTTTCACCACCCGGATGGATTGCGTCTATCTTTAACAGGATTCCGCATAGTTAAGAATATTTTCACAGCATATAGCTTTGAATTACCTGATACAATAAAATCTAAACACCAGCGCAGTTTAGGTAAATTGGAATATCCATATTTCCTTACCAAGAATAGATTGATTCTATTTTCGGAAATGGATGCTATGGTAATCAAATTACATGGTGGAGTGCAGGGTTTCTTAGAAACCTTTTGTTTTATTGACGAGTAGTCGGTTGTATGCTATAATAGCATATGAAAGATCTTGAAAAATCATACGACGAATTATTCGAGGCATTGACCCTTGAACCTACTCGTGTGGTTGCTAAAACCCCTCCCTTTCAGGGATTTGGACCAGATCCCAAATTTTGGGGATTTTACGGTCCTTGGAATGTTCCTGCAAAATGGAATCCATTAGATCATTACGATATCGAATATCGCAATAAGGAAGCCAAATTACATAGAATATTCGGCCCAGCGTATGTGAGTACGTTGTATAATGTGGAGGCCTGGTATAAGGATGGATTACGACATAGAGAGGATGGTCCGGCCTATATTCATAAGGGGACATTGGTTTGGTTTTATGAAGATAAGCTCCATAGATTGGATGGTCCAGCAGTAGTCGAAGGCGGCGGCCCAAAACAATATTGGATACACGGACAGAGATTATCACCCAAAGAATATAAGAAAGAAATTGCTCGCCGGAAACGCAAAGGATTGATAAAATGAAAATAAAAGTTTGGTCGGATTTACATTTAGAGTTTAGACGAGATCATATGGGGACAATCCTATTTGATCATATCCACCACGAACATTCGGATGATAAGGAAACAATCCTGCTTTTGGCAGGAGATATTAGCACGGGTGTCACTGCTATGCCGTTCGTAGAAGAGATGTGTAAGCATTTCAAGCATGTGTTAATGATTCACGGCAATCACGAATACTATTATAATGAGTTTGAGAAGACCGTTAAGAATTGGCAAGACTGGGAATTAGAAGGTAGCCCAAAAAATTTCCACTTCCTATACAATGATCAACGCATTTTGGATGGTGTGCGTTTCCTTGGCGGAACTATGTGGACTGATTTCAATGATGGTGATCCAATCGTTATGGGTGCGGCGCATAGAATGATGAACGACTATTCAGAAATTAGTAATAATGGAATCCGTATTGTTCCAGCTTTTATTATGGCCGAGAATGATAAGTTTATGGATTTTCTTCTTAAGAAATTTGAAGAACCGTTTGATGGGCCGACCGTTGTTATGTCTCACCACAGCCCTGGTAATGAATTGAAGCGTCGTGGAAGATTAGGTGATAGACTCGGCCCGTGCTATTTTGCGGATATTGAAGAATTGATTGGTTATCATGATAAAGTTACCCTGTGGTGCCACGGACATCTTCATAATAACTGGGACTACATGATAAATAATACAAGAGTTGTATGTAATCCTTACGGATATTGTGGATATGATACAAATAAAGAATTTAATAGAAATCTCATTATAGAGATTTAAGCCTACCGCGAATATAGGACAAGTCTGGTGGATATTTAGTCATTACCTGATTTGTTCCATTATTCCACCAGTGTGTATCTTTGGCCAGATGTCTTCCTGATCCCCCGGCAAATGCCTTGATAGATAATCTGCCAATATTATATTCTTCTGGAATAGATTTATTTTTATCTATCATAATTTCGTTAATTCCGTTATTGATCCAATACCGATCTTTATTAATATTAGCACCAATTTGTGAACCAATATTATTGAATGGAAGTCTACCACTTTTATAATCTTCACTTGGTGGATATTCCGAATGACATTGCTTAGTTCCATTATTCCACCATTTAAATTTTAATTTCCTATCTCTATTCTTCTTTACAATATTTTCTAAATTCGGATGGTAGGTCATTGTATCTCCTCCATCGCCCATTTCTATTCGAAGATTAGCAAATTTTGGACTATCAACTATATTCCATAAATTGGAATAATAAATTCCTTTCTCCTTTAATTGTAGTTTATCATCTGTCTCAAATAATATTTCTGTGTTAACATCATATCCATATTTTTCAATATGTCTGATCCAATATTTTCCGGAACCTTTATATTTAACAGGATCCTTTCTTGTTGTTTTTCCTAGATATTTTAATCCAGTTTTATTATGAGTTTTAAGATAAAGATAGAAAATCATTTTGAATCCTTTATGTTATTGATTATTTATAGTATATTTATCTACATGGACACACTCACGAATTAAAAATGGATGATAGAATATTTTTAACAGAATATACATACAAAGGTATAACTGGGGCTATATATCATCCATCTATTAAGAATGGCAAATGGTATCTTTTGCCAGGCGCACATCCGACCGACTTCTGGATTGTAGTATGGAAATGTAATATTCCAGATGATGAAGCCACAATTTTGAAACTCAAATATGGCGGATAGATGATCTACTTTCCAGAATACATGGCCGAGCCCAATGAGGATGGGTATGTAATAGTTCCATATCTGAAGAATGGAAAATGGTATCTTGGAAGTGAACATATTTCCTTGACAAGATTAGGAATCGTATGTAAAATACCAGAGGAAGAGCTAATTCTGCTCAAACTAACCTATGGTGGATAAACATGAATCAATGGCAAAATGTGAAGTGCATCCAAAGCTCGGATGAGAATGTTCGTAAGTATGTGTTTACTAACGAAGGCGAGCGTGGTGCTGTTGCGGAATCAGTGCTATATAAGTACCCAACCTACGAGGATCGCACCGTAATCTGTTGCAGCACGCAATCAGGATGTCCGGTTGGTTGTAGGTTCTGCGGCACCGGTGAATTCTTCATCCGCAGTTTGACAGGTGATGAGATTGTTGCTCAAGTGCAACACTTGTTTACAGATCAGAATATTGATCAATCCAAAGTCGAGCGCACCCAAATCATGTTTATGTCCATGGGTGAACCTTTGCTGAACAAGCAAGGGTTGGTCGATGCCTTGCGCCAACTCTACAAACTCTATCCTACTGCTGCATTGCTTATCAGCACCAGTGCCCCTGATATTGACTACCAGTGGGTCCGTGATATCAGTGTTGAAATCCCCACTATCGGTCTTCAATTTAGCGTACATGAATCCACGGATGAGGCGCGCAACAAATTAGTCCCATTCAAGGCGAAGCTCGACCTTGCTGGTATTGCTGAACAGGGTGTGCTCTGGCATGCTGCCACTGGCCGTCAACCGTTCTTCAATTATTGCGCACACGATGCTAATTCGGGCGGGGCCGATGCCCTGCGGTTGTACGCACTCTACGATCCGAAAATTTGGCAATCAACGGTATCTGTTATTTGTGAACAGAACGAATCCGTTGCTGCTGCAAATGTTCGCCAGCGCCAGTTGGCAACCGATTTCATGGATAAGTTGCTGAACCTGGGATACTCCACTCGTTGTTTTGATCCTGCTGGTCAAGATGATATTGGTGGTGGATGTGGCCAACTATGGTATGTTCAGGATTACGCCAAGAACCATCCGGAATTAGTTCGTAGTTCCTGCGGCGCTGGTAAACCGAAGGTGCATGCTCCGCGTGTAATTGAAATTGTGAGTGTGTAATGAATTTCCAACAAGCCATAGATAGGGCATGTGAAGAACCAACTTTGTTGGATGCTCTATCTTGGATTGCTGTTTGGGAATCAGAAAGAGTAATACCTATCGCACATAAATTTCTGAGTGGAGAAAATCCACGCAATGGTGATGGATCAGGTTGGACTACATGTTTCAAATTCCTGATTAAGGAAGTTACCGAACAATATCCATTACAACAGGTTATTAGAAAGTTAAAATGAAGAAAGTATTTTACGAAAAGATTGGCAAGAAGTATGTTCCTGTTTCGGAATTTGATGGAGACCTGCGAAGTGCAATGCCTGCAGGATCTCACCTTGTTACGATTGCGCCAAATAGTGTTAGTACAAGATATAACATTGATCCTGCCTATGCTCCATTGATTGCTGCGGGAATAGTTGCCGAGGAAGCTCTTTCCAAATTCATAATGAAGGCCACTGACATTAAACCTTCATTGGAACCTTTAACTAAAGAACAAATACGAGCCTGGAAAAAGTTATCAGAAGCGTTTGGAGAATCCGGTTATCTGCTACAACGGAACTCCGCAGCGCAGGCTTCAAGGGAAGTTGTTACCGCTTTACAAACGGAAGCAGATAAGCTATTATCTAACGAGGCAGTCAAAAACGCATATGAAGAATTCTTAATCATATGTAAACTCACAAAGATAACAAAATGATCGCCGACAAGAAAGCACACCTTATATACCTTGAAGATGCATTGGCAAGGCATGAGGAAGAATATGATAGGTGGAAATCAAATGGTTACCCACAACCATTGTTAGATCTTTTCCAAGAAGATATGGGTAAGCTGAAGACTATTATAGAGAATGTCAAAAAGGAAATATCATGATTACAATCAAAGATTACATGGAAGCAGTCCAATATCGTATTACCGACGGTAGCGAATATCAATGGTCTTGCTATGGACCAAATGCCCGTTCAATGGGATATTGGAATGGTAGATACGATGATGGTGTTAGTGTGAATATGGTGTATGACACCATAACACAATTTGTTTATGAAATGGAGGCATGGGATTATGCCGGTGGTAAGGAATACCGTTGGATTCACCCTGGCTACATCGAAAGCTATGTTGGCGAAGCAAATGAGCGTGGTGTTGACTGGAAACAATCCATTGACAACAATAAATTCATTGATTTAGAAATCGCTGAAGACATTCTCGAAAAAGCAACTGCTATTGCCGCTGAAGAAGAATACGATGATCGTATCATGATTCAATTAGAATTAGGCGATGCTGAACAGATGATGCTTATGGAAATGGCTCATGAAGCAGATATGTCACTCAACCAATTTGTTGAATATATCCTCCGTGAAGATATGAAGAGGCACGGCATCGAGGTCTAAAATGGTAACTGATCTCCTTGATCGCCCATTATCGGTTGACGACTACGTCGTTCTATATAATAATGTATATCAAGTAAAGGAATTTATTGGCAGGCACGGTATGGTTCGCATCATCTTGCTCGATAAATCTAAGACAACGAAATCTGTAAAGAAACACAGCAATGCTATGTGTAAGATTGATAAGGAAGATGTCCTTATCTGGAAAATCAAAAGAGGTTATTAAATGGAAATCAATAACGTAAAGATGTGGGTTGGTAACATGGAGGTCGAAGAGGCCGCTGTGAACCAAATCATGAACATCGCCCAACTGCCAATCTTGGCAGGACATATTGCTATCATGCCAGACGTGCATATGGGCAAGGGTGCCACTGTGGGCTCCGTTATTCCTACTCGTGCTGCTATCATTCCTGCTGCTGTCGGTGTCGACATCGGATGCGGTATGGTTGCTGCAATGACCAACTTGAAGGCCGAAGATTTGCCAACGTCATTGTATTCGTTGCGTAATGCAATCGAGCGTGATGTCCCTGTGGGATTTAATGAACACGCGAAAGGTATTCCTTCCGTGTCCGGCCCTTATGCCGATATCTTACGGAAGAATTTAACTAAGACCATGCAAGCATGGGATACGCTGGCAATGAAGCCTAACCTTTGGAAGGCTGATGAAAAGAAGATTGGTCGCCAAGTTGGAACTCTGGGTGGTGGTAATCACTTTATCGAAATCTGTCTTGACACAGAGAATCGTGTGTGGGTAATGCTACACTCTGGTTCACGCGGCATTGGTAATCAGATCGGAACCATTGCTGTTGAGCAGGCAAAGGAACAGGCGTTGAAGCGTGGTTGGGGTCTTCCTGATCAGGATTTGGCATGGCTTGATCAGGGTACTCCGGAATTCGATGCTTATATCGAAGCAATGCATTGGGCACAGGACTATGCACGTTTCAATCGTGACACCATGATGAACTTGGTGCTGGCTGTCCTACGTCACAAGATTCCGCATATGAAGGTAGTTGGAGAGGTTGTTAACTGCCACCACAACTTCACTTCGTTGGAGGAACACTTCGGCGAGGAAATTTGGGTAACTCGAAAGGGTGCAGTTTCGGCACAGGCTGGGCAGATGGGTATTATTCCTGGCTCAATGGGTGCAAAGTCATTCATTGTAATGGGTAAGGGACACAAGGACGCATACTGCTCGTGCTCGCACGGTGCAGGTCGAAAGATGTCGCGTAACCAAGCGAAGAAGTTGTTTACTTCATTGGATTTGGAAAACCAAACCGCTGGAGTTGAATGCCGCAAGGACAAGGATGTGATTGATGAGATTCCGGGTGCATATAAGGATATTGATGAAGTGATGGCTGCTCAATCCGATTTGGTCGATATTGTACATACACTAAAGCAGGTACTCTGCGTGAAAGGCTAATATGAAATATGTGATTGCCGCTGTATTATGTTTTCTTACATTTTCGGCGAGTGCCGGAACATATAGTATAGGATACGGTTCCTTTAAAGACATATCACGGGGAAGTATTTCCTATTCCAATGGGTCAGTTTATCAAATTTGGGGAATGGATGTAGTACCGGAAATTGGTGTGGTAAGATTCAGAGATAATCCATCCGGTGATACAATTGATCAATTGTATATCACACCTACATTCCATTATCAGGTGAATAATTTCACATTCAATGGTGGTATTGGTGTTTCTTGGTTGGATAGTCGTAAATTAGGCGGGAAAGAATTGAGTACGAATTTTCAATTCAACGACCATATCGGGGTATCTTACAGAATCAACAAGAAATCATGCATTGAATATAGAATTACACATATTTCTAATGCTGACATCAAGAAACCAAATCCCGGTATTGATGGACATCAAATCTATCTAAAGTTTACCAATTGACTTATAGAGAAGAAACAACTATACTATATTAAGGTCGTGTTGACCTAAGGAGCAAATAATGCTGTATCTTGATATTTTGGTTGGATTACTTGCAGTAGCGGTTCTGCTGTTATTTGTAACCCAGGTGCTGGTTCCGTTTGTTCGCGGAACTTCATATTTTCCAATCCTCCGGAAAACGGCCGCACACGAAGCTGTGCTTGAAGCTGAACATACCTTGGAAGAACTTTCCGAGATTGAGCAACTCAAAGCACTTACGGAACAAATCAATCAACGTTCAAACAAACTGAAAGAATAAAATGATGACAATGTCACGAATTATTGCGCTGGTTATCTCCGGCATCTGTGTGGTAGCTGCTCTGATCATGCTGCCGATGCTTTTTGAAGACCTTGACTCGAGCCAAGTTATGGTGGTCCAATCGCCCATTTCTGGCGATCTTACAGTTTATACCGATCCTGGCATGAAATGGCAAGGAATGGGTTCTGTTACCAAGTATCCGCGACGTAACGAATTCAAATTCAACCTTGGTTGCGAATCCTCTGCTGCCAAAGCACCTGCAGAATCACGTGCTGGTGACCATACTACTGCTGGTCTTGGTATTCGTTTTTATGACGGTGGTAATGCTACATTGTGCGGTTCCATCTCCTGGATGATGCCACTGAAGCCGGAAGACATCATTGCTATCCACAAGGACTTCCGTTCCAGCGAAGCATTTGAAGTTCAGGCAATTCGACGCTCAATGGAATCGTCCGCCACGTTCTCCGGTCCTACCATGAGTTCATTTGAATCTGCTGCTGGCCGACGCAACGAACTTCTGCAGATTGTGAATGAACAAACCTTGCATGGCGTATACAAGACACTGAGCAAGATGGTACGAGCCAAAGACATTGCTGGTGTGGAAAAGGATATGCAGATCACCGAAATCGTCAAGGACGAAAAGGGTGTTCCAATCCGTGCGCAGGAAAGTTACGTGAACAAGTATCACGTCACTATGCTGCCGATGACAATCAGCCACTTCAGGTATGAAGATCGCGTTGAAGAACAGATCAAGCAACAACAAGCGGCTACCAATGCGGCGGTGGTTGCGATTGCAAACGCCAAGCGTGCTGACCAGGATGCCATCACTGCGGAATCGCAGGGTAAGGCTAATGCTACGAAGGCTGAATGGGATGAAAAGACCATCCAAGCTAAGGCGATTGCTACTGCTCAGGCTAGGGTTACGATTGCTGATGCAGGCGTAAAGGAAGCTGAAGCGTTCAAGAAGGCTGAAATCTTGCGCGGTGATGGTGAAGCTGCTCGTAAGCGTGCTGTTATGGAGGCCGACGGCCAGCTTGACAAGAAGTTGGAAGCACTCGTGACTATCAATGAGAAGTATGCTGATGCTATCAAATCTGCACAGCCGGGTGCATGGAGTCCTCAGGTTGTTATGGGTGGCAATGCTACCAATGGTGGTCAGAATGCAAGTGCATTGATCGACCTGATGACTGCAAAGACTGCAAAAGAACTCGGTATTGACATGAGCGTGGTCCGCGGCGCAACTGCCAAGAAGTAAGAAGTAACAGGTGGCAACACCTGTTGACCAACAAGGGGTTGTAGGCTATAATGGCTTACAACCTCTTCCTACATGTGAACCAAAATGACATACGAAACAGAACAAAGAATAGTAAATCTGAAATCATTCTATTCAGGTTTCCGAGAAGGTGTGGTAAGATTTGCGCATTGGAAAAATGGTGTGCAATATGTTGGCACTACCGGCAAATCATTGAGTGATGCCATTAGGGGAATCAATAAGGAAGAGGAAGAAGGCATTGAGCGAATCAAAAGGAATTATCCATGAACATCCATAACTTCACTAATCGCAATCTCTGCGAGTATGCATCAATCTATCCGACAGTTGCTTCGCTGCTTGATCAACTCTTGTTTACTCTTGGCAACGGATACGACTTTGACGAAGATTCGGGAATGATCTTCGATCGAGATCTCAGCATCGATAATTGTCCCGAACTAACCCCGTCTCAGTGGGAAGCATTGATTGCAAAATGTCATGCTAAGGAACTGAAGTGGGCCGAGAAATATAGGCTGTACGGAAATAGTGACGGTACCATTGATGAGGAACGACTGGTTGAAGATTGCGCCCGGTATAAAATTATCAATGTGGATGATTCCATGTTTACCGAAGATGCACTGTACGCCGAGTTGGTTGAGACACAGAGACTCGTAAATAAAGACAAATACAGGATGGGTTACCATCGGCCGTATCCATTGTCCGAAAAATACAGCGACGTATTCAATCTGAATCTGAACACTCCCAAGTGGTTTGTGCAAATTGCACTGAATCTGTGTAAGGCGTGGGTTCGCTTTCTGACTGAGGAAATTGAGAATAACCATGTCTGGATTAAGCCGTCTCTGCGACCGAGAGACGAAGTGGCCCTGGCAACTGCTGCTGCAATGTCCGAGTTATTTGACGATATTAAGGCTGATCCTGCATACGATGGCTGGGCCGACAACACCAAGGAAGCTGAGTCGGACTATGGCGATTTGACATGGACTACACGTCATCGTAACATGCTTGTTGAGCAGGTGCAACGACTTGAGGGGTTGCTAAATGCCTAAATACACTACATGCAAGTTTCTGTCGGCCAACGAGACCCACTGGGATCCAAATGCGATAGCAAGCGAGCAGACAGAATCCCGGCTGGGGCTGCACCAGAAAACTACTATAAGATTTAATGTAGATCTGAGGTCTACATTAACTATTTCACAATATAATAATGAAATGCGCCAAGTCGGTTGTGTAGTTTTTAAAGACGCAGATATCGACCATCTGCTAGAATACTTCCAGGAGGTCAAACAACACCTGGCCGAACAAGAGTTAGTCAATAAATTAATGGGTGGAAAATAAATGACACGATATTGGATTAGTTGGTACTCGGGTGGTTATGTAGACGAAGGTTGTGTTGAGGAACCTCCCTTTCAATATTGGTGGACTGGTCAACGCGAGCGACCCAACTACGGTCTTACACCCGAAAGATTGGCCGAATATGAAGCCTTTACTGATGAAGATGAGGGTGAAGATTACCTGGACGAACACAGTAGGAGTGATGGGACTGCCTGCGCACTCGTCGAGGCGGAATCCGTATATGAAATTTGGAAAACTGTTGGAAAATATTTTCCAGATTACCGAGAGCGATTCTGTGAGGAATGTGAAGTAGGCCATACTCCCGGCGATCGCTTTGGCAATTTTGAAAATAGGACATCACTCCATGGCTAAGAAGAGAATTATCACTGTTAGTCTCTCTGAAGTATCCCCATACGAGTTGGAAGGCACATTGGATGATGTGGCCGGACAGATCCAAATCTGGATTGAACAGTACGGCCCTACAGCACGGCTGAACTGGGATCCAGATTACTGGCCGCGATATAACGACTCACCCTCTCCTCAATATCAAATTAAGCACGATAGGCTAGAGACTGATGACGAGTATAACAAACGGATCTTAGAGGAAGATATTCAGCGGTCAACACAGGATGAGCGTGACAAAAAAGAGTTTGAACGCTTACAGAGGAAGTTTGGAGCAAAAGAATCTAAGATAAAAGTATGATTGATGAAGATCGCCAATCCATGCGAACAGCCCTCCAGGCTGCTATCATAGCGTTGAATGATTGGCTACATATATACGCTCCGGAATTCTGTAGCGAGGAACATGTCAAGGAATCGCAAGATAGAGTTTTTGAATACGGCACACTCGCGTATATTTCCATCGTAACGACACAATGTCGTGATGCACTAAGATTGGATAAGGAAAATGATCAAAATTCAAACTAAGGTTGGCAATTTGATGAATGTTACTGCTGGACACATTGTTCACGGCTGCAATGCACAAGGTGTAATGGGTTCCGGTGTTGCACTAGCAGTGAAGCGTAAGTTTC
>Ga0315273_10008461_pt1 | contig 12978 bp, 10 predicted proteins | sample YL17G02_0_MG_FD_205753 | JGI IMG/M metagenome (GOLD analysis project Ga0315273, IMG submission 205753) | Sediment microbial communities from Yellowstone Lake, YNP, Wyoming, USA - YL17G02_0 | ecosystem: Environmental > Aquatic > Freshwater > Lake > Sediment | place: USA: Wyoming | collected...
GATGCTCCAGCCCTCTGCGACCTCCGTAACGTAGCCGCGCAGCGTGTTCGGCGCGGCGTGTGCCGCATGCACCGGCGGCCGGTAGTGGATCACCACCATTGCCGCGACCGACACCAGGTAGGTGGCACCGTTCAGATAGAGTGCGGTGGACCATCCCCAGTGATCCACGATCCAGCCGCCCGCCAGTGCGCCGATCGCCGTCGCGATGATCCCGGCCAGGGCGAGCAGCGCGTTCGCCGCGAGCAGTTGAGAGGGGGGAACCAGCTCGGGCGTGATGGCACTCTTGGCGGGCAGGAACAGAACATTGCACGTGAACATTGCAAACACGATCACGAACATCGGGCCGGTGTGTCCGGTGATGGCATAGGTCACGGGGATCATCATGACGAGCAGCGAGCGCAGAAAGTCCGAGACGACGAGCACGCGGCGCAGGTTCCAGCGATCGAGCCACGCGCCGGTGAACGGTGAGAACAAGAGTACTGGCGCGAGCATGACATTCGCGAGCAGCGACAGCAGCAGCGATGAGCGTTCGCCGCGGAACTGCTGGGTGTGTCCCGCCAGCAGCCCGACCAGCGCGAGGTAGGTGAGCCGCTCGCCGAGGATCGAGATCAACTGACCCCACCACAACGACGCGAAGTTGCGCTGGAGCAGCAGCGGACGCATGGGTCCGTCCGCGGGCGCTCTGGCGGACACCGTCGAGGCGGCAGCGGCGATGTCGAGCGTGCGGGAGGAGTTGGTCACGGGGGGAACGCGGCGGGGGCGGTCTCGAACGGGAGAGCGGACTTCCTTGAGCCCGGACTCCTCAGGCGGCGGTGTGGACCGCGCTCCGGCGGGCGATGACTTCCCGATACAGCGCTTCGATCTGGTCCGTGACCCGGGGCCATGCGAATTCGAGCGCGCGCGCACGGCCGCGCGCGGACAGCAGGTGGCGGCGCTCGGGATCGTTGACGAGCTTGACCAGCATCTCGGCCAGGGCCGCAACGTTGCCGGGCTCGAACATCAGACCGTTGAGATCGGGCTGCACCACCGAGCGGTAGCCCGGGATGTCCGACGCCACGACCGGGCAGCCGGAGGCCATGGCCTCGAGCAGCACGATGCCGAAGCTCTCGTTGCCGGAGGCAGGCGAGACGAAGATGTCGCCGGTGCGGTACCAGCGCGGGAGGTCCTCGCGCGGCACGTGGCCGAGAAACCACACGTGGTCCTTCACCGCGTTCGGCACTGACGCCTCGAAGCGCGTCCGCAAATAGGAGTCGCCGATGACGAGCAGGCGTGCGCGGCCCTGCGTGCGTGCCACGACTTCGGTCATCGCTTCGATCATCAGGTGGACACCCTTGCGCGGATCGAGCCGGCCGACGAACAAGAGGTTCACCTTGTCCGGGTCGCGCCACTCGTCGAACGCGGTATTCGTGGGAGCGAACCGCTCGATGTCGACGCCATTCGGAATCACGCGATACTCGCCCGGCACGACGGCGCGCGCGGTCATGGCGGCGGTCGGTGACACCGCGATTCGCGCGTCAAGCTTCTCGGCAACCTGCGTCAGCAGTCCGCGGAACACATCCTGGAGCACGCCGACGCCGCCGGTGAAATGGAAGGTTCCGACCTGCGGACCATGCGCGGCGAGAATCGCGAGCACCGGCAGGCTTGGCGCGAACGGGCAGTGCGTGTGCACGACGTCGAAGTCGTGCTTCGCGAACAAGTCACGCAGCTCCTGCTTGAGCGTGAAGCCGACCGTGAAGTCCACGAATGCGCGGTTGAACGGCACCAGGATGTTGTAGCCGATCTGGTGCAGAAACTCGGATTCGGGAGAGGTGCCGCGAAAGCGGCTGGTGATGATCCGCACTTCGTGGCCGCGCCGCCGCAGCTCGAGGGCCGTGTGATGCACGTGCTCAGTCACACCGCCAAAACGCGGGTAGTAGGACTGCGATACGATTGCGATCTTCACGTTTCGCTATGCCACGCGGCACCCGCGGGCGCCGCTTCGGGTTGGTGCGCCGGCTCCCACAGCGGCCGAAAAATGCACCACTGGTCGATGTGTTCGCCGATGTGTTTCTGCACGGTCGCGGCGATAGCCCGGTTGAGAGCCTCCGCGGACGGGAACGTCGCCGGATCGAGCGCGCGCTCCATGACGATGCGGAAACGGCCGGCCCTGATCCGCTCGCAGTACCCACAAATGATGAGCGCGCCGGTGCGCTGGGCGAGCACGCCGGGGCCGGCGGGCCACCGAGTTTCACGGCCGAAGAACTCGACGGTCGTGCCGTGCTGATAGAGATCCCCGTCGACCATCAGGGCTACGAGTTCGTTGTGCTCGAGGGCGCGGAGCAGAGTGCGCGGGCCATCTTCGTGCGAAACGGTGTGGATCGCGAGCTCGGACTTGGTGTCGCGCACCGCGCCCGTGAGCCACCGGTTGAGCTGCACGCCGGCCACCGCGTGGAGCGTGTACCCCCAGTGGGCGAGCACGACGGCGGCGAGCTCCCAGTTGCCGATGTGCGACGATGCGAGGATCACCCCGCGGCCCCGCTCGACGGCTTCTTCCAGGTGCTCGCGCCCCACGACCTCGACGCCACCCAGCAGCTCGTCGCGTTCCAGGTGAGGGAGACGAAAGAACTCGAACAGCATGCAGTTGTAGCTGCGCATCATACGCCGGGCGATTCTCAGCCGCTCGCGACGTGGGGTCCCGGGAAGCGCCACGGCCAGATTCGCCAAGGCCGCGTGGCGGCGGCTGGGAAACAGGCGAAAGTGCAGTTCAGTGAGGAGCGAGGCCATGGCGTAGCCAAGGCTCAGGGGAAGCCCTGCGACCAAGCCGGTCAGCCATCCGAAAACGAGCCGAGACATCGAAACTCAACTCCTTTCCGTGCGCAGGTCAGGTACAAGAGACGAAACTATCCGCTGGCCGCAAATCGTGTCAAGACCGCGATCTATCCGCATGATCGACGTTCCCGCGCGGCCCGGTCGGCCGGCGTTACGGCCCAGGGCCAGCGGCGGATTCGCGGGGGGGTGGGCAATTCGCACTACAGGTTGTCACAAAACGCGCCGATTCGGATATTGACCCGTGGAACCGTGCCCGCCTACGATTCCATTCCGTCATGGCCCGACATCAGTGCGACGCGGCGAACAACGACGAACGCCGGGCCTCTCCACCCTGGAGGTCGTCATGCCCAGTCAGAAGCTGGTTCGCTGCGAAATTCGTCCCTCGGACAGTCCGAAGGACGCTACGCCGCGCTTCGTGCCGCTCGAAATATTCGGATTGTGGGAATTCCTGATGAAGCAGAAACACGGCTTCGATGTGGTGGATGCCCGCGCCTCGCTGTGGCTCGACATGGAGGACTCGCCCGAGGCGGCCTACAGCGACAGCCAATACGAACGTGTTACGGAAGTCACGGCTTTTGTCTACTCGGGGCGGGACGAAATGTTCACCCGCGCCTGCCGGTATTTCCCGACGGATCAGTGTGAGGAGCTGAAGGAGATTTTCCTCAAGCACTATGCCGGTGATCGCATGAAGACCCAGGTCCGCGAGCGCCAGGGCATCTGGCTGCACCGAGAACTGCCCGCCGCAGCCTGAAAACGCAGCCACCTGCCGCCGGGCGCCGCGAGTTGATCACTCGTGGCGCCCGCGTCATTTCGGCCCGGCGGTGCGCCGTGCCGATGCCTGACCGCCCCGCCCGGGGCGGGGGCCGACGCCGTCCGCGGACCGGGATCCCGGTCCGCTTTTCCGTTCAAGGTCGCTCGGAGCGCCGCCGATACTCGTGCTGAAGTTGGCGGCTGAATGAAACCCGGAATGGCGCGATTCTCGAGAACCGGCAGTCCCTGCGGGTGACGCCGGCTGGCGAGAATGGTGACCCCATCCGGTGCGAGGGATTTTCCGGCAAGCGTGCTTCGGCATTGCGGATGGAGGTCCGTCGTCACCTTCGAAGTTCCCTTTGGAGAAAGGGCGGCAAGGGGCTCCATCGGGTTCGGCTTCGGGACAGGGTGGGGTCGCATCTAGGAGGAATCGACCGTGGTCGTCGTGAGCTATTCGGGCAAAGAGATCAACGCGAAACTGGTGTATTACGGCGCAGGGCTCAGCGGCAAGACCACCAACCTCGAGTCCATCTTCGAGGCGGTCCCTGATACGAGCCGGGGCAAGATGGTCAGCATGAAGACTCAGTCCGACCGGACCCTGTTCTTCGACCTCCTGCCGCTCGATCTCGGCGAGATCATGGGTTTCAAGACTCGCTTTCTGCTCTATACGGTTCCCGGCCAGGTGTTCTACAACGCCACGCGCAAGCTCGTGCTCAAGGGCGCGGATGCCGTCGTGTTCGTCGCCGACTCCGAGATAGGGAAGATGGACGAGAACAAAGAGAGCCTTGCGAACCTGCACGCGAATCTCATCGAGTATGGCGTGAAGCTCGAAGAGATTCCGCTGGTGTTCCAGTACAACAAGCGCGATCTCGAGAACAAGTATTCTGTCGAAGAGCTGAATGCCGCGCTCAATCCCGACGGCGCGATCCCATGGTTCGAGGCCGTCGCGAGTCAGAGCAAGGGCGTGTTCGAGACGTTTCGCGGTGTGTCCCACCTGCTGATGGAAAAGGTCACGAAGGACTTGCGCCGCACGCCGCTGTCGTCTTCGAGCACCCGCGCGCCGCGACCCTCGGAGCCCGCAGTCGCGGGGCCGGCTCACAATCCGCTCAGTCTGCCGAACATCTCGGCGATCCCGCTGCCGTCGAACCGCGCGTCGGTCGACACACCGCCGAGCGCATCCGATTCTCGCAATCCACTTGAATTTGGTCGCGAAGTGAGCCTCCCGCAGGATGTGGCGGCGGGTGTCGCACCGGAATCTCCGTTGCCGGCCCTGCGCCGACCCGAGCCTGCATTGGCATCGCGCATCGACCGCCTTGAGCCCGAGCACCATCAGCGCGTGGCGGCCGCGCCGCTGACCGCGGCCGCAGTTTCGACGATGGCCGAGCCGACGCTCAGCGTGGCCGTACAGGCTTCGATCGAACCGGAACTCTCGTCGTCCCGGATCCGGCCAGGCCTGCGAGCGTCCGAGACGGCCGCCGAAACCGAGATCGCAGAAGCCGTAGTGCCGGTCACGGTGCCCCGAGGCGGGACACGCGAGATCGTTCTGCGCATCATCATCACCGACGCCGAATAGCCGGCCGATCCTGGCCCTGTTCTGGAGACGTCATATCTCTGGCGCTCGCATGAGGGGCATTGACACCCGGCATCGGTCTGCCTACCCTGACTTGCATATGAACGCCTCGCGCACATTCGCAGTGCTCGGCTTTGCGGTCGCTGTCCTGACCTCGGGTTTGGCCTCCGCCGGAACGCTCGGTGGCGATGTCGGTGCCGGCGGCTACACGCCCCGCGTTCCGGTCAGCTCACTCGCCCGCCCGATGGTGGGAGTCGATCCCTCACGGCTCCACTTTTCGACCACGGTCAGCGTCGGCTCAGGTTTTGGGGGCCGCTCCGAGGGTCTTCAGGTTTCGCGCCTCAGCTACGACTTTGGTGCCCCGCTCTCGATGAGCGTGAGCCTCGGCAATGCGTTCGGTTCGAGCACGGGGCGCAGTGGCAACGCGTTCTTCCTCGAGGGTCTCGATCTCGCGTGGCATCCCACCGCCTCGACGGTGTTCCAGGTGCGCTATCAGGACCTGCGCTCGCCGCTCCAGTACCGCGACTACCGATATTCCGGGGTCGACCCGGCCTACTTCGCGCGTTGAGCGCGGGCGCTCGTCCGCCGCTCCCATCTCCTGATCCGATGAGCCGTCTCGGCCGCGCGTTTGAGCTTGCGCGCGGACGCACGGGTCTGATTCCGTTCCTCACCGCCGGATATCCGTCGCTCGACGCGTCGCTCGAACTCATGAGGCGATTCGATCGTGCCGGAGTGCGGGCGATCGAGTTGGGCATTCCGTTTTCCGATCCGATCGCCGACGGTGCCGAGATTCAGCGCGCCAGCGAATGGGCGGTGAGCCACGGCGTCGGGATGCTCGATGCGCTCGAACTGGTGCGGGCGTTCCGACGCGACTCAACGACCCCGGTCGTCGTCATGACCTATGCCAATCCCATCGTGCGCCTCGGGCCTGAGCGTTTCGCGGAACTCGCGGCGGGCGTGGGGGTGGACGCCGTTCTCATTTCGGACCTGCCAGTCGACGAGTCGCCCGCGCTGTGGGCCGCGATGGACGCCGCGAGGCTCGACACCATCACGCTTGTCGCGCCGACCACGCCGCCCGCGCGTCTCCCCGAAATCCTCGCGCGCTGCCGCGGCTTCGTCTATTGCCTCGCGCGCACGGGTGTGACCGGTCGCTCGAGCGGATTCGTGGGCGCGCTCCCCGAGCGCATCGCCGGCCTGCGTGCTGCGTCCCGGTTGCCGATCGCGGTCGGATTCGGGATCTCGAGCCCGCAGGACGCACGCGCACTGCGCGGTCAGGTGGATGCGGTGATCGTGGGCGCGGCATTCATGCGCGCGATCGCCGAGGATCCTGGGCAAGACGCGGTGGAACGCGCCGTGGCACTCGCACAGGGAATGATCGCCGCGCTCGACTAGGACGGCGCTGCGTCAGCGGATCGGCTGCCTCCGGAGACCCTCCCGGCAAGCCCCGCCGCGTCGCGACGGGGCATTCACCGGAAGAGCCTGCACCCGGAGGAGGTGGAGGACGTCCCGGTCAGCGACGGATCCACCATAAGAGATCGAGCAAAAGTACCGTCAGAGCAAGCTCCACGGTCGTCCCCGATCATAGGGCGCGCATCCGCTGCGCGGTCAACCGACAACCACGACCGTCCGTGGGTTGGCATCGCGGGCGGGGAAGGCGGCGATCTGTCGCCTCACCCCTAGGTGTCGGTCGCAGGCCGGGGCCACTTGAGAAGATTTTTCGCCAGCGCCGCAGCCTCCGAAACGGCCCCGGTCAGCTGGCGCAGCACCACCACGGTCACGTCGTCGAGCGGCCGGTCGGTGAACGCCCGCACCTCTTCCAGAAGCGCTTCGAGGATGTCCGCTGCGCGACGCCCGGCATGCAGATCCAGGACGCGGCGCACCCCTTCGACCCCGAACAGCTCGTCGCCGCGTCGGGCCTCGGTCAGGCCGTCGGTGTAGATCACGACCAGGTCGCCGGCCCCGAGCACGGCACACTCGTCGGGATACGAGGCGCGCAGGCTGACCCCCAGCAGGACGCCGCTCGCGGTCAGTTCTTCGCACGTGCCGTTGCGGCGGCGCAAGAGTGGCGGTGTCAGTCCCGCGTTCGCGAAGCACAGCCGTCCGGTGCGTACCTCGAATCGAGCGCACAGCAACCCGACGAACTTCTCGGGCTGATCGAGCCCGACCAACTCGCGGTTGAGGATTTCGAGCAACTCGCCCGGTGTGAGCCCCTTGTGCGCTTCGGTGCGGAATCGGGCCTGCACTCCGGCGAGCAGCAGTGCGGCCGGCACACCCTTGCCGGCCGCGTCGCCGACCGCGAGGGTGAAGTCGCGGCCCGGGCCCTCGACGAAATCGTAGTAGTCGCCGCCGACGCTCTCGCTCGAGAGCGCGGCCGCCGCACAGTCGAGCGTGGGAAAGACCGGCGCGCGGCGCGGCAGCAGATGCGCCTGGATCGCGCCCGCCTCGCGCAACTCGCGGTCGAGATGGAGCCGCCCATGCGCCTCGCGGCGCAGTGCCGCGTTTTCAAGCGTTACTCCGAGGTGCTCTGCGAAACGCTCGAGCTCGAACACCTCACGCCGTGCGAGCCACGAGCCCGCGAGCCGGCTGCCGAGCAGCGCCACTGCGCGCACCGGCTCGCGGCCGATCGGAAGCACCCATCGCACGCCTGCGCGCTCGAGGGCACCGTGGACGTCCCCGGCAAATCCGATCTCATCGAGCCCGCGCACGCCGTCGTACTCGAGCGGGGTCACATCGAGGGCGGGGAGTCCGGGTGGCGCCAGTGTCCCCATCGTCCCGGCGAACGCGACCGCCGGTGTGCGCGACGCATCGAGCGCCACGAACCCGCAGCCGTCGAGGCGCAACGCGCGCATCATCGAGCTGCAGGCGTCCTGGAGCACGCGCTCCATCGAATAACCCGCGAGGCCGGGCTCGCGCGACACCCATGCCGCGAGCGAAATTGCATCGGGCTTCGTGTCGGGGATGACACGGTTGCCGAACGAGCGTAGCCACGGAGCGATAGGTCCCGCCACACAGATGCCGAGCGTCAGCAGCGCGAGTGCCGCACCAGCGATGCCGGCCCCGAGATCCGGCCACCACGTGGCCGCGATCGCCTCGCCGACGGCATAGAGCGCCGCACCAAACGCCGCGAGCAGCAGCATGACGATGCCGATGCGCAGCGCGACCCGGAAGTCGAACACCGCATGGACGACTGCGGCCCACGCGAACGAGGCCGGCACCAGCAGCGTGAGCAGCACCACAATGCGCTCGCCGGGCAGCGGAACCGCCGGTACCAGGTTGCGGATCACGATGAACGCGGCGAGCGGTCCGGCCCCGAACATGGTGCCCACGAAGGCGACCCGCAGGCGTCGGCGCGTGTCGCCGGGAGTTGCGCCGCGAAACGTGGTTGCGAACAGCACGAATGCCGCACACAGGCCCGCGGCGAACCACAGTGCAGCGGTGGTCTGGAGGGCGAGCGCCATCAGATCGCTCGCCGGGCCGTGCCGGGGCTCGAATTGCACGGCGAGCGAGGCGATGAACAGGGCCGTGCTCACCGCGTACCCGGTCCGCACCAGGGTACGCACCCCGCCGCGCGCGGAGCGATCCGGGAACAATGCAAAGAAATGCACGAACAGCGCCGGCAGATACACGGTCACGCCCGACAGCGCGACCTCGAAGACGGCCGCAGCCAGCCGCGAGTTCCACTGCGAGAGCGGAGCCAGCAGCCAGGCGAAGCTCAGACACAGCAGCAGGAACGTGCGCGTCAGCGGATCGCGGCGTTCGCTCCATACCCAGCCCCCCAGCAGCACGAAACCCAACGCGACGAGCAACAGCGCCGCCATCAAGCGGCGGTCGCCGCTGGGGAGCGTCTCGGGCACCAACCACAGCGACCGGGGCACGCCGTTGCGCTCAACCGTCACCGACAGCGGGCGTCCGGGGGTGGCACCGATGGCGAGCGAGGCCATGCTGCGCGACGCTCCGTGCGCGGAGACCAACCGATCGCCGGGGCGCGCGCCCGCCCGCGCGGCGGGTGATCCGGGCAGGACCGAGATCACTTCGGCGTCGCGCTGCACCAGACCGGTGTAGGGACGGTGGGGCAGGCTGACGGCCGAGAACACGAGCAGGGCGGCGACCGGCACGAGCAGCCATGAGAACAATGAGGACGCGCTGCGATCCATGCACCCCTCCCGATCCAATCGAGGCAGTCTCCGCGACGAGGCAGGTCGCGGCGAGCCCATCCACGGCTCAGGCTCCACCCGGGCGGCAAACGAGTCAAGATCCGGTCGCAGCGGGCGCACGCGAGCGCCGGCTTTGATGGATGGTGAGATTCAGGCTATTCTTGCGTTCAGCCGCATGTGACTTTGGCCGATACGCAGATCGTCGGGAGATGGTCTCCGGCGCCGGAGCGGAGGAAGCTGGACAATGCTGGTCCTAACACGGAAGTTAGGCGAGAACATCCGAATCGGTGATTCGGTGAAGATCACCGTGCTCGAGGTGAGGTCCGGCCAGGTCAAGCTTGGCATCGAGGCACCGCCCGAGATCAAGGTTCACCGCGAAGAGATCTATGCCCGCATCCAGGAAGAAAACCGCCGCGCGCAAGGCAAAGGCGAAACGCCCGGTCCTGCGCGTGATCCGAACGAATCGAAGTAATTCGGGCCGTCCCGAGGGTATTCGTTGGTCCAAGGTCGTGACTGCGCAGACGCGCATCGCCGAGGGCTACTACGATCGTGACGAAGTGCGTGAGGAACTGCTCAGCCAGGTGCTGAACGAGTTGCTTCAGCACTGAGCCCCCAGAAACCGTCCCGTGTGCCAGGCCCGCCCGTGCGGCGGGCTTTCGCATGGGAGCGAGGTTTGCGATACTGCGGCACTTGTATGGAGACTCCATGCCGCTCGTGAGCGCGCCCTCCGCCGCCGCGCGGACCCGCATCAAACTCGAAGCGATGTTGCGCGCAGTGACCCGGGACTCGGACGCCGGTATTCTCGTGCTCGACCCGAAGCACCGCGTCAACGCGCTGAACCCCGCCGCCGAACGGCTGCTGTCCGTCCGCATCGCCGCAGTGCGCGGCAAGCCCGGCTCATCGCTGCTGCGCACCGTGGTCGCCGGCGACGATCCGGTCCTGGACTCGTTCCGGGTCGCGCGCCTCGAGCGGGATACGGTGCTCGTGAACCGCGACGGCGCCGAGATTCCAGTAGTGCTGCGCAGCGTGCGCTTCGGGCGTCCGGCGTGGGTCGTGATCATGCTGCGCGATCTGACGCAGATGCGACGCATGCAGCACGAACTGCGCCGCAACGAGCGACTCGCCACGCTCGGGCAGTTGTCGGCGGGCGTTGCGCACGAGATCCGCAATCCGCTCGCCGGCATCGGCACCAGCGCGCAGGTGCTGCTGCGCCGCTTTGAGCCGCGCGACGATCGCGCGCGATTCGTGCAAGTGATTCTCGACGAGGTCGGCCGCCTCGACCGCATTGTCACGAATCTGTTGCAGTACGCGCGGCCGCGTACGCCGGAACTCAAGCCCGGCGATCTGCCGTCCTGCGTGGCGCGGGTGCGCGAGTTGACCGCCGAAGCGGTCGCCGCAGGGGGAATCAAAGTCGAATGCGACACGGGCTCCCGGCTCGGGCCGATCTGGCTCGACAACGATCTCGTGACCCAGGTGTTGCTCAACGTGACATTGAACGCGATCCAGGCGATGCCCAATGGTGGCACCCTGCGCTACGAGATCCGGCAGGTGCGTCGCCGTCGTCCACCACGCGGCGCCGGCCGGCGCGCCGACGATCCGTCGCGACGCTCCGGCGCCGAGCAGCGCAAGGCGTCGTCGGCTGCCGGATGGATCGAGTATCAGCAGGTGCGCGTGATCGACACGGGTGTGGGTATCCCGCGGCACGCACTGTCCAAGATGTTTGATCCGTTCTTCTCGACCCGGCCCGGCGGCACGGGGCTCGGGCTTTCAATCTGCCAGACCATCATGCAGGAGCACGGCAGCGCCATCGAAGTGGCGAGCCGCGAAGGGCGCGGCACCACCGTGCTCCTGAGCTTCCCCGTGGAGAAACGCAATGGCGAGAGACGCGAGTCCTCCCGGAACGCGAACCCAACACACGCTGCTCGTCGTTGACGACGAGCGGTCCCTGCGCTTCAGCATTGGCGAGTGGGCGCGCGATCTCGCGTTCCACGCGCTCGAGGCGGCCACCGGTGCCGAGGCGCTGGAGCAGGTGCGCGATCATTCGGTCGACGTCGTACTGCTCGACCTCAAGCTCGGCGAGGACGATGGACTCGAAGTCCTGAAGCGGCTGCGGGAGGAGGATCCCGACCTGCCGGTGATCATGCTCACCGGGCACGGCACCGTGGAGCACGCGGTGAAGGCGACGCAACTCGGCGCATATGATTTCATGCTCAAGCCTCCCGACCTCGATCATCTTGGCGTGATCGTGCACCGCGCGCTCGAGCGCGCGCGGCTCCAGCGCGAAGTCGAGCACTGGCGCGCGGGATCGCACGGTCAGACCACGTTGATCGGCGAGAGTTCCGCGCTCAAGCGGGTGCTCCAGCGGCTCGAGAAGGCGGCGAAGAGCGGGACCGCGACCGTGCTGATTCGCGGCGAGACCGGCGTGGGGAAGGAGCTCATGGCGCGCCATCTTCACGAGCACAGCGCGCGCGCGCGGGGGCCGCTGATCGAGATCAACTGCAGCGCGATTCCCGAGCAGTTGCTCGAGAGCGAGCTCTATGGCCACGAGAAGGGAGCGTTCACCGACGCCAAGCGCTTCAAGAAAGGACTGATCGAGATGGCCGATGGCGGCACGCTGTTCCTCGACGAGATCGGGGAGATGGCAGGCCAACTCCAGGCCAAGCTGCTGCGCGTGCTCGAGTCCCATACGTTTCGCCGCGTCGGCGGCAGCGACGACGTGACCGCAGACGTGCGCGTGGTCGCGGCAACGCACCGGGATCTGACGAAACTCGTCGCCGAGGGACGCTTCCGGGAGGATCTCTATTTTCGCCTCAACGTCGTGCCGATCGAGATGCCGCCCCTGCGGGCACGGACCGAGGACATTCCGCTGCTCGCCGAACACTTCATCGCGCGGTTCTGCGGGGAACTCAGCCGGCCCGCGGCCCGTCTGCATCCCGCCGCACTGGCGATCATGATGTCCTACGCGTGGCCCGGCAACGTGCGCGAGCTCAAGAACGTCCTCGAGCGCATCGTTCTGCTCGAAGCGGATCAGGAGATCCTGGTCGAACACCTGCCGGCCGAGTTGCTCGGATCCGCCGCGCGCTCCGGTGGCGCGCCCGGGGCTCTGAATCCGTTCCCGCCCGGGACGGTCGTTCCGCTCGCCGAGATCGAGATGATGGCGATCCGGCATGCGCTCGAAGTGTGTGACGGCAACAAGACCCGCGCCGCGGGACGGCTCGGCATTTCGCGCCAGACGCTCCGTACCAAGCTCAAGGAGTTCGCGATCGACGATGTCGCAGACGACGACAGCGACGGCGACGACTCGAGGTAGCGCGCACCCCGGCTGAACCTCGCCTTCGAGGGCATGAAGTCGCCGGCACCGCCGGTCGGCCCGGCGCCCGAAGCGACCAGAAACCCTCCGGGCGCACCTGGTGCCGCAACGAGGTTGGGCGGGCGTAATGCACCTGCCGGACTTCGCTTTGCACGTCCCGGGTGGTCCGCCGTGCTCAACCGGTCGCCAGTCCTGCCCGCCCTGGGCCTGGGATGGAACGCACTCAACTCCCGCAGATTCAACGCCATACCCTAAGCCGCGCACGCGTTCACGCGAGTTCGTTCGGATTCGTGCCCGCGCCGTCGCGCCCGCCTCGTTGCGCCGTCGCACTCACTGGCACGCAGACTGCAAACTGGCTCCTCGCCGCTTACCTCCCCAAGGAGCCC
>Ga0315273_10008464_pt1 | contig 12976 bp, 6 predicted proteins | sample YL17G02_0_MG_FD_205753 | JGI IMG/M metagenome (GOLD analysis project Ga0315273, IMG submission 205753) | Sediment microbial communities from Yellowstone Lake, YNP, Wyoming, USA - YL17G02_0 | ecosystem: Environmental > Aquatic > Freshwater > Lake > Sediment | place: USA: Wyoming | collected...
TCCTGCCGTCAAAAGCCGAAGGCCAAAAAACAATCCTGGCCCCCTGTTTTCGCAGCATGGTCCATCCGTCGTCCCAATTGATATCAAAACAGATCTGGGAACCTACGGGGCCGAATTCAGTCTGAACGACCGGCTGGACTAAAGCACCAGGAGACACTCCATTGTCGATTTCTCCTACGGTCGGGTGAATCTTGTTATAGACACCTATCCTTTTTCCCTGCCGGTCCAAGAACACGGATGAATTGTATGCTTTTCCTTCGGCCGAGGTATAAACCGGACAAACCGTGTAACAGTTAGTTTGCCTGGAGAATTCGGATAGTTTGTCAAGCACCTTGCCTGAAATATCAAGCATCTCGTGGATTGTGTATCTTTTTTCGATATGCTCAAAGGGAAAGACTTCCGGCAGACAGACAAAGTCAGGCTTAAACGGACCCGCCTCCTTCAAGATATCCATTACTTTGTCCGTCATCGATTCTGCCGAAGTTTCTCTTACCCACATCTGGGAAACGCCGGCGATCCAAACGGCGCGATGAGATCTCACTTCCCCGGAAGATTCAGATGAAGAGGGGGATGGTGATCCGAACGCTGCAAGAGGAGCCATACCTGCGGTTATGGCCATATTGCATAGGAGGGTACGTCGGGAGATTGTGACAGAGCTCATAGTGTTTAGCCTCGAAATTCTGTGTTTGCTGTGTATGAACAACTCTATTGGTCTCGGCAAGTTGCATTCAGAAAAGCCGATTGCGTCCTCCCCGCCAAATTCGATGCCCAGGTTCTCATGCGTGAACTCGATGCCCAAGTAGGTGTCGCGAGGTGTTGACGTGCGATTGGACACCTGCAGCTTCACCCAGGCCAGAAGCGGATCCACTCCCGTCTTGATCGTCTCGCCATCCAAAGGATAGGCAAAGCCGGTTTGCCTGACGGCAAGGTCGGGCTCAGACCACTCGGTCGTGGCGACAAGGTGGAATCCGTCTTGCAGGCTCTGGCGGACAAGTTCATCCCCATATTCGCGGAAGCGCGGTGCATCACCCACGCCAAACTGCAGGGTGTAGCTGGAAGCTCGAGGATGCCAGGGCGTCTCTGGAAATCTCCGCGGATCTCCCCCGACAGACCACGACGAGATGCCGATCTTCCCATTGTTCAGCAGGATGAAATTGTCGTTGTGTTCGGGCCAGCCGAGATACATGCGTGAGTACTTCAGGTCCGGGAATCGGCTGGAGAAGTATGCAGCGTCGACTTCGGGCATCTGATCGATGCGCTGGATCGTCCGTGCCTCAGGGGGCCAGGTTGCTTTCTCCTTGATGAAGTCCCAGATCTGCTCGTCCAATCTATGGATCAAACGAAAGCTGCGCTCCGGCCTCACGTCATGCTCGACCAGACCGGTCCACTAAAAATACTTCTCGGAACAGGAAACAAACGGCCTGGTGTAACTCGATGCGATATGCTCCGCCGCCACCGAGCGCTGCCTCGCGGTCTCGGCCCACCCGGCGAAACGAGTGACAAATATCCCCAAGTCCCGTATCCAGAGGTAGTCGTAATCATCCAGCATCCGATCTGACACCAGAAAGCCGAGTCCGGAAGACAACTTGACCTGGACCCAAGCGGGGTCTCGGCCCTGCTTGCTCAGCTTGACGCGTAATCCATTCGGGAACTGAGCCGAGGCCGGAAGCTTCTCCGTCTCGAGGGCAGCGTTTTTGCTGTAAGGGAGGACCTCAAGCTTGGACAGCCAGGGCCGCTGCGGGCTCGGAGCTTGCCATTCGACGACAAATGCATCGCCGGCGAGTGTGGATACCGGCAGCTCGGCGAGCAGAGCCAGCAGGAGGGCCGAGCGCTTGAGCGGGTCACGGAAAAGCGTTCCCATGGTTGACCTCCATCCTTCCTCGTGAAATTTGCTTTGATCAAAGACAGCAGTCTGCTGTTTCCTGCCTGATGCAGGGTATCACCGGCTGTGGGGGACAATGAACTGGAATTATCCCGGCTGGCACGAGAGGTCGTGCGTCTTCGCGATTTCTGAAATGGCGCGGTGTTTGCAGGCCCGTGGCAGCCGCAGGGAGGTTGTTTTCGGTGCACCGGGGCTGACACCAAACCGGCTAATAGTCGAAGGAATGAGTCAGCTTGAGCAGCAGCTGGCGCTCAACCAGCGCATTACCGTTCTCGAGGTTGCGCTGCTCGTTGTAAACGATGAAGAAATCATCGCCGGGCCGATAGATGTAGTTCAAACGACAGTTGAACAGGAAACCGCTGCTTATGTTGTCGTACCGCACCGACGCACTGGTCAGCCACTTATTCGTAAAATTCAGATTTACCCGCGAGTTAACGACCTGGGCGGTGAAATGGCCCGTGGACAGCCTCACGTCGTTGTAGTCGTAGGCAAGTTCAAGAGAAAGGTTCTGAGTGAGCTTGACCAGAGGAGATATCCCGGCGTTGACAATGGACCCGTCGTAGAAACCGCCCGTGCGACAATGGATTCTGCCGCTCACCCGGCGTCCCGCATAGGCGGTCGCAAACATGTCTGCTCCGGTGAACGTGTAAGATCCGGCGGGAACGGCAACATCCGGGTGAATCTGGAACGGTTCGGGGAGATACTCATAGTCGTGCAGGACCTCGACTCCAACGGAGTCCCCGGACTGAAAGTCGAGGACCGCGAGCGTGTCGTTGTCCCGGCTCTCGAGAAAGCCTTTGTAGCTCTCATACCACTGATGTCCCGAGGCCAGATACAGCTGGCGGATCCACGACACGGCAGGCCTGGCCTTCCAACCCAGCATCACCCGATCCCGGATGACTCCTGCCCGACTGAGATAGCCCATTTCCGGATTGTAGTTCTCGTCGAAGCTTGCGTGCTCGAGGTCGACGTCGAAATTTGAGTCGGTCCATCGAGCGATCGCCATCCAGGCGGAGTCCCTGCCATTGATTCCCCTGGTGAACGACTTTGAGGCCAGAGCACTGATGGTCAGCTTATCGAACAGGACGAAGTTCGTATCCAATCCCACAACGCGGTTGTAGTAACCATCTTCCGGGACGTACTTGTTCGTGATAATGCCCCCTACATAGGAGCGTGAAAAAATGCTCTGCTTGGCCCGCACGACGGCAAAATTCGCCCCCGGATAGGGATCGTCAGTCATTGTCTGGGCGTTGAGACCGGCAAATTGCAGACCGCGGTACTTGCCCGTCACTTTGCCTCCCGCCAGAATGGGGATCGGCTCCCCGTCCGGGCCAAGTCCAACCCGGCGGCTGTGAAACACCAGCAATTCCGGAATGATGTCCGCGAAGCGGGTTGGGGGAGTCCCAAAGCGAAAGATGTCGGCACCTTCCAGGAAGAACTGCCGCTTCTCCGGATAGAAGAGAGTGAAGCGGGTCAGGTTGATCTGTGCCGCATCCACGTCGGTCTGTGCAAAGTCCGGGTTGACCGTTAAATCCGCGGTGATCGAGGAACTCAGGGAAATCTTGAGGTCGTCCAGGCCGGCCGTGGACTCGTTTGAATAATCGTTTCCTCTATCCCCCGGGACGGCACTGAATCCGCCCAATACGTAGGGCGTTATACGAAGACCCAGACCGGTCCGAACACCCTCCAAACCCGAGACTGTCCCGGCCTGCGATACGTTCCAGAATTTATAGCTCCGGCTGTACCCGGACCAGTAGGTCAGTTCATTTTTCCGCCGGATAATCCTTTCGAAGTTCAGACCCCAGGTCTGGACCGGGCTCGCAGGGCCACGCAGGCTCTTGAAGGGGATCCTGATTTCGACGGTCCAGCCCTTATCGTCGATCCGGGCCTCCGAGGACCAGATCTCGTCCCATTCCTTATTCAGGTCGTTGCCTTCCTCTGTGATCAGGGCGTCATACTGGGTCCCCAGGGGATTCGTACGGAACAACTTCGCATTGCGGCGGTCGAGAAAGGTATCCAGGAGGAGGCTGAAGCTGTCGTCGTTATCGAGAGCATCGTCTCTACGCAGCTCGGTGGCCCGGATCAGGCTGGGACGGGAATCGTAACAGCGAACTCCGAAGTAGAGCGAGTCTTGATCGTAAAGAACGCGGACGTCGGTGCTTTCCGTCGCCGGAGCGCCTTCCTCGGGATCCCGCTGCAGGAAATCCCCGGTGACGGCCGCGTTTGCCCAGACGGCATCGTCAAGTAACCCATCGATCCTGGGCTTCTCCCCGGCGGGGAGCCGGGCGGCACGAATCTCGCGGGGACTCCCCGCCTGGTCAGAAGCAATCAGCTCCGTGCAGAAAAGCCCTGGGAGAAGCGGTCCAAGGGTTCCCACCCCCGCAAGAAACAGGACAGCCCATCTGCCCCGGTGAACAGGTCCGTTCTGCCTGGGCCTGGCCGTCTTCAAATGGTGGCACAGCCTCATGGGTCTGCTCACGGCAGGAGGAATGCCCGGGAGGCGAGTTCTCAGCCTTCGTTGCCCAAACCATCGGCTCAGAGGACGCCGTGGCGCTCAAAGGCCTTTCAGGGCAGCTTTCCCTCCTTCAATTCCTTCCGACTCGCATCTTCCTTAAGAGCTGGCTTTGCCTGGTAGACTCATTCATCCTGCTGATTGCGGTTACGGAAGCCAGTTCTGGGATCGAGAGGATTCTAGCAACAACTGGCTGAAACAGGGAACAGAATCGTAGACCGTTGCGCTCCGGCGCTTTGTCACTCTGAGCCGACGAGGGCCAGCATGTGGAAGTGAACATTGAGATTCAGGGCATCTCCGAAGCGCTGGACGAAGGTCACGGCGCCCCCCGGACGTTCCGGTCCGGGTGCTTGTGTCCACGTCAAGAATCGTACTGCCACGGCGCTACAACCCGGCAGAACAGTTCCAGTCAGCGTCCGAGCTGCGTTGACTTGAGTCTGACGCGCCCATATTATGAATCGCCGAGAGGTCATTCGTGCATCATAATTCGACTTCATCCGTTGCGATCATGATCGGGGCCACAATATTGGTCCTCTTCATTTCCGTCCGCGCTCCGAGCACCGCAGCGCCGGGTGTGCCGGCCTCTTTCACACTCGAAAACATCGCTGCGGCGGCGAAGATCGATTTCCGGCAGATCAACTTTGCCACGGAGATGAAATATCCCTTTGAGACGATGGGAGGAGCCGTAGCCGCCCTGGACTATAACAATGACGGGTTCATCGACCTCTGTTTCCTGAATGGTGCCCCTTCCCCGGAGCACGTGAGAACGGATCCAGATTGCTACAATCGCCTCTACAAGAACAACGGCGACGGAACTTTTTCGGACGTGACCGAGGCTGCAGGGCTCACCGGACGCGGCATCAAAGGTTACCCGCAGGGGATTGCCACCGGCGATTACGACAACGATGGCTTCGTGGATGTCTACGTGACGAATTATGGGGACAATGTCCTCTACCACAACAACGGCGACGGCACCTTCAGCGATGTGACTGCCAGGGCTGGCGTGGCCATGAGCCTCCATCCATTCAAAGCCAGCGCCGCATGGGTGGATGCGGACAACGACGGCTTCCTCGACCTTTTTGTCACGCATTATTTTCAATGGACCTTCCAGGATAACGCCGACGACTACTGCGGCGAGCGGAAACCGGGGCACAGGACCTATTGTACCCCCGACGTTTTCAAGCCGCTCCCCAACGTCCTCTTCAGGAACAACGGTGACGGGACCTTCACCGACGTTTCGGAGAAGGCAGGATTGAGCAAGTCCTTAGGCAAAGGGATGGGAGTCGCCATCGCCGACTACGACAATGACGGCCGAATGGACATCTTTGTGACCAACGACAAGATGCCCAACTTTCTTTACCGCAACGAAGGCGGATGCGTGTTTAAGGAGGTGGCGCTCTCCACCGGGGTCTACGCCAACGAAAGTGCGACCATGGTTTCAGGCATGGGCTGCGACTTCAATGATTACAACAACGATGGTCTGCCCGATATCTTTTACGCCGACCTGAGCGGCGAACTTTTCACGCTTTTCATGAACGAAAGCAGCGGGATTTTTTTCGACGTCACCTTTCCATCAGGTCTGGGCAGCCACTCGGCCGCCCACAGCGGCTGGAGCAACAAATTCTTCGACCTCGATAACGACGGCTGGAAAGACATTTTCGTGACTGGTTCCCATGTCGTGGACAACATCGAGTTATTTAATGCCAGAGCTCGTTACAAGGAGCAGTGTTTCCTTTATCGCAACCTTGGGAGCGGGAAATACGAAGACATCAGCGCCTCTCTGGGGGCGGACTTCAAAACCCCTGGGGCGTTTCGAGGTCTGGCGGTCGCGGATATCGACAATGACGGATCCCTGGAGGCGGCCGTCGTGCGGTTGAACGACAGCGCGTTCCTGTTCAAGAAGAAGGGCGGCCCGGCGCACCATTGGCTGATCCTGCAGCTCAGGGGCACGCGGAGCAATCGCGACGCAATCGGCGCCCGGATCGAACTCACTCTGCCCTCGGGCTTGAAGCAGTACCAGCATGTAACTACGGCAAACGGCATCTATTCTGCCAGCGACAAGAGAGTGCATTTCGGACTGGGGCAGGAGACTTCACTCAAATCGCTGGAAATCCGCTGGCCGAGCGGGATACGTCAGACCCTCGAGAACATCCAGGGAGATAGGATTCTGTCGATAGTGGAACCTGAAAAGTAGCGATCAGCATCGCTGGGATGGCGAAAGCCTGGAATTGCGGCCGGTGGAGACACGCGAGGTGGACACCTGCCCGACCTTCGGCTGTCAGGTTTACAGTCCCGGGGGAACAGTGGGGCTTGTGACGCTCGAAGAGAGAGTTACGTCGTGAGAAGCCAATTGATCTCAGTGCAACGGATTCCTTTCCGTTTCCCCTTCCAAATCTTCGTGTGTACAGTCTCGGCAATCCTATGCCTCGCTGTCTACCCGGCTCCTTCTTCATCCGGCGGACCGAAGCCATCCGGCAACCAGAGGGACTCCTCCAGGAATGCGGATTCTGCTGTGTACGCACTGCATGAAGGATGGGATCTCTCCAGCGAGGGAGGGCAGCCCAAGCGCGTGTCCGCTATTCCCAGACTCAGGCAGAATGAGTGGAACACGATCCTCGATATCCAGGGGGCGGGGATCATCACCCATCTATGGTTCACATTCCCTCCGAAAGACGAGAATTTCGGCCGCCGCAATCTCATGCGGATCTTCTGGGATGATAATGAAGCACCCAGTGTTGTCGCCCCCCTGTCCGATTTCTTCGGATTTCCCTTCGGCTTTACCGGGAAGGAATATCGAATTGACTCCGAGTTTCTGGTCGTGCCCCCAGGCAACGGCCTGAATTGCTACTTCAGAATGCCCTTTTCCAGGCGAGCACGGATTGAGATCTTCGCCGAGCAACAGGAGAGCGGCGGAGGTTTCTATATGCAGGCTGACTACCTCGCCTTTGACGGGGGGTTGCCGAAGAAATGTGAATCACTCCGGTTCTGTGCCCAGTTCCGCTTTGAGACACCTACGCAAGCCTATGGAAGGCACTACCTTTTCGTCGATGCGACAGGTTCCGGTGTGCTGCTGGGCGTGACGCTCGGCATAGAGCTCAACTACCCTGCCGTGGACGCCTGGTATCACGGCGGGGGCGATACGATCTTTGTCGACGGAGAAGAAAGGCCCTCCGTTCTCCATGGGATCGGCGCCGAGGATTTTTTCGGATTTTCGTGGGGCGTGGGAGAGTTTGGCTCGCGTTACCTGGGTGTGCCGTTGCAGCAGCTGGATGACAGCGGCAGGATCAGGAGGCTTTCCCTCTATCGCTTCTTCGTGCGGGACCCGGTTCCCTTTCGCAAGTCCATCAGGGGGCTCATAGGCGCCATCGGCCACAACATGTCAAGCGTGGCCTACTGGTATCAGACCGGACCCGTGATCCCGTTCTTTCAAGTGCCACGCGCGGATCGGCGCATGCCCGAGAGCAAGGCTCCCTGCGGAACCTACGATCTGGAGCCGGGCAGGGGCCTGCAGTGGAGATTACTTACACCGTTCGAGATTACCGACAAAGAGCCCTTTGAACATGTCCGCGAATTCGAAAAACGGGAAGGGGGTGATGAGTCCTTCATTTACCAGGTGAGCAGGGGAAATGTGGGGCGCGTGACACCTACCATGCCGGGTGGAGACCGTATGGAGGTCACCTGGAAAGACCGAACAGCCTGTCATCAGTTCGTGGATTTCAACGAGGTCGCCAGGCCGGCTGTGGAATTGATCAGCTTTCAGACCGGCGTGCTGGGCTATGCCCTCGCCTATCTGAGCAGTGACGTGGAACGTGACGTGTGGCTCTACCTCGGATTCGATGATCAATTACAGCTGCGGTTGAACGACGATATACTGTTTCGGGGAGTCCATGGGAACGGCTTTGAGGAGGAACGGGTGAAAGGCCATCTGAAGAAGGGGCGGAACCGGGTCCTCGTCAAACTGTCCAATCACGACAATTCGACGTGGCGCCTCTGGGCCTTCTCGTTTCGGACTGCGGCGCTGAGCGGTCTTTAAGCCGCTCGCAGTCTGATTGCGCACCCCGGATCAAGCATCATGAGGTGGGCCTCAGATGCATCCCGCTAGGGACGCAATGAGATTAGCCCGGCAGTTCAGTGGCGGATATGCCAGACTTGCCCCTGTCCCAAGTCCCGTAGGGACGAATGATATGTTGAGTTTCATTCAGTCGTCCCTACGGGACTCGTTTTGTGCCGATAAACAATCCACGGCACTGAAGTGCCGTGCTATTCTCACCGCGTCCCTCCGGGACGCCAATTGGCAAAACTCCGGTGCTCCGTGCCAGAGGCCATGCCACAGAGCGGAGTGGGGACTCACTTCAAGACTGCCGGCATCTGCGTGTGCATAAGCCTATCAGCAGGGCGTCAGCTCAGACTTGCTGGGCCTTGCGCCACTCGGGATTTTTCCACCGTCCGCCTGTGAAATCAGGCATCTCCACTCGGGCTCCAGCCCGGTCCAGCGACAAGCGAGTGCAGTGAATCAAAGAACTCCAGCTGGCAGCGTCGTAGGCATCGATCCAGGGAGTCTTGCCGCTGCGCACCATCTCCACGAAATCATAAATGCAGAAGAAGTCGATTCCCTCATGCCCTCCCGATTGACGGGCCAACTCACCATCCTCCCGCCAGTAACGGTGTTGATACTTCGGCTTATACTGCGCCAGCGGCGCCCAGGCTTCACCCTGGCTAGGTTCGTTGCCCCGTAAATGGATGCCGGTGAGGGAATCCCAGCATCCGTTCATCCCCTGGAGGAGGTAGTAGCGCGAGTACGGGCGCGTGTTGGACAGGCTGTAGTCGATCCGGATATTTCTGCCTTTGGCGGTCGAAATCAGCGTCGTTACGAAATCACCAGTCTTGAAATTGACCTTGGCCGCCGGACTGTCGGGGCCAAAACGCTTGACGGCCCAGGCATGAGCCTCGAGAGGGGGCGTCATCATAGCCTGACAATACTCCATCCGGTCGCCATCGTTGATTGCGAGCCACTTGCACGCAGAACCAAGGCCATGCTGAGGATAGGAGCTGCCGTAGGCGTCCCGCCACAGCTCACCTCGCCAGGTGATCTTACCTTGGGCGTCAAAGAAGAGGTCCCGGCAGTCGTGCACATAGCTGCCGACGGCGAAGTAGGGCTCTCCGAACAGCCCCTGCTTCAACATGTTCACAACCGTCATGTTATCGTCGCCGTAGCAGCAGTTTTCCAGCAGCATGCATTGACGCCGGCTGCGCTCGTACTCCTCGACCAGGCCATGGCATTCCTCGATGGTATGGCAGCCCGCAATCTCGATCCCGACATGCTTGCCGGCTTTCAGGCAGGCGATCGAGATCTTGCCCAGCGTATAGACGTCGGTGGCAACGATAATCCCGTCCAGATCATTCCTCTCCAGCATGCGGAGATAGTCGCGCTCGCCGCGGGTGTAGGTTTCGGGCGGATTGCCCTTCAGCTTCTTGACCAGATCGACGGTCAAAGCCGCCCGATCTGCCTGGTAATCACAGACAGCGGGAACGGTGACCCCCTTCTGGTACTCGAGGAGGTTTCGGATGTGCCAACGACCTCGCGGACCCAAACCCACGACTCCAATCCTCACTGGTGCAGCGCTACCCTCCTGTGCAGACCCCTGGCGCGACCCGGTCAGGGACGCCGTAACTGCAGCTGCCACCGAACTGTTCCGAAGGAACTGACGACGGTTCATTATCTGTTCCATGATGTCCACCTTCCCGTGTCTTAGAAATCGGCGTCGGCCAAACCGCCGGGTTGTAATGGATTGCTCCGGCCCAACTGGTTCGGCCTCCCGAAAGGATCCAAACCCACGTTATCCCGGCCTGTGCATCACCCCCGCACTTGAGCGGGCTCTTCAGCCCAGATGTTAAGCCAGCCGATCTCCTCAAACAACCATCTTCCTGTTGAGAATCTGCAGACGAAATTCTGGCCTTTGACGTATCCTGTGTTCTCAAGCCTCGAGCCAGGGGCGATCCGAGCCCGGATCGATGTTCCCGACCGTCGGGTTCCCGAGTTGATCCGGATCCGACTTCGCGTGTTGCATGGAAAGGGGAGAGGAAGGAGGCATCTGATGAAGCAGAGAAGGTCGCACATCAACTTGGTTCTGTATTGCGTTGCCGTAGTTGCCGTGGGGCTGGCCGGCTGCAGCCGCATCCCTAAACCGGATGCGCTGGCTGAGCAGGTTTCCATCTATCGAGACGAGTACGGCGTACCCCACATCTTTGGGGAAACGGAACCGGCCGCGTTCTTTGGGTACGGCTATGCTCAGGCTCAGGACCACCTGAAAGAGATGATGCTCCAGTATATGGATGCTCAGGGGCGGCGGGCGGAGGTCCTTGGAATCGAGGCGCTCGGAGAAGGCTACCTGCGCTTCATCCCCTATGATTACCGCTGGGACGGGGACTACCTGCAGCGACTGCTGAAGACCAAGAAGACGGTGGTGGAGAAGAAAGGCGAGATCCGGCCCGAGGTCCACTCGGTTTTGGATGGGTTTGCCAGGGGCGTCAACCAGTACATCTCCGAACACCGCAAGGAAATCCCCACCTGGATTGAGACCATAACGGCAGAGGATGTCGAGGCCCTGGAACGCTGTCAGTATTTCCGCTTCTACAGTGTGCACGACGCTCTTTCGAAGCTGAGTGACCAACCCTATGTTTTCCCCCGGCTTGGCTCGAACCACTTTGCCATCTCAAAGGAAAAGTCGGCCGAAGGGCGGGTCATCCATGTGGAACACACTCATATGCCCTGGAACAACCGCTTTCAGAATTACGAAGCCCATCTGGTCGTTCCCGGTCGATTGAATGCCGCCGGAATAAGCTGGTTCGGCAGTCCGTTCTTTCTGGATGGCTTCAACGACAAGATCACCTGGTCGGCAACATACAATGCACCAAACATAGCGGATGTCTATGAGGAGATGCTCAATCCTGACAACCCCTTGCAGTATCGTTACGAAAACGAGTGGCGAGATATCCGGCTCGAGCAGGAGGTTTTCAAGATCGCTTCCAAAGGCGGGATGGCCTCGGTCACCCTGCCCCTCTATTACACTCACCACGGTCCTATCGTGAAGATCGACCGGAGAAGCCATCGCGCGTTTTCGATCAAGCTGCCCAATTTCGAAGGCGTCCAGTACTCTGCCAATCTGTATCGGATCATGAAGTCCCAGAACCTCGAAGAGTTCAAGGCGGTTCTGGCCGATCTGCTGATGCCGAGATGGAACCTGCTCTACACTGATCCCAACAATCTATTCTGGATTCACAATGGAGTTGTCCCGGTGCGGCCTGATGGCTATGACTGGCGCAAGCCCGTTCCCGGATGGACGAAGAACACGGAGTGGGATTCCTATCTGGCAATGAAGGCGCATCCTCAGCTGCTCAATCCTCCGGCGGGCTTCCTCCAGAACTGCAACACCGCACCCTGGGTGACCACCAAGAATTCCGGTCTCGATCCCCTTGCACCGGCACCCTACTATCTGCGCTCCAAGCCCTCCCCGGACGCCGGGGAGGACGCCCTCAACCTGCGGGCAGAACGAATCTTCAAGGTGATGGAGGCCAACAAGAAGTTGTCGGTCGATCAGATGAAAGATCTGGCGTGGGACACCTACATTCTCCCTGCCGAGGTCATCGTGCCTCTGCTCTCCAAGGCCTATGAGAAAAATCGCCAGCGGATTACTGATACCCGAGTTGCCGAGGTGATCGAGCAGCTGAAAAGATGGGATTACCGGTCAGCCGCTGATTCCGTAGCGTACACTTACCTGCATTTCTGGGGAAAGGCCTACCGGAACCGCGACGCCCAGAAGTTCTCCCGGTTTTCCTCTCGTACTCGCCATGAGATTGATTTGAACTCGAGAGAGGAGCAGGAAATGGCCTTGCTCGCTTTAAACGAGGCGATTTCCACACTGAAAGAAAAATTCGGCAAGATTCAGGTGCCCTGGGGTGAAATTAACGTGGTGCTGCGCGGGGGTCGCTTTCCCCTGGAGGGAAGCTGGATGTTCGAGAATCTTCATCCCGATTACGGTCCAGAAACGGAAAGCGGGGAAATCCACTGTGACGATGGCTGGGGACACGTGCTGGTCGTGGTCGAAGGTCCGGAGAAGGAGATCTGGAGCCTTCTTCCCTACGGACAGTCTCAGGATCCCCGATCGCCCCACTACAGCGATCAGGCGCGGATGCACAGCGAGCGGAAGCTCAAGCGGTTCTGGTTCTACCCCCGCGAGGTCCGGGAGCACACAAGATCCGTGTGGGGAGACGAGGCAAGAATCGAGAAGCTGCTGAACAAATAACAGGTCAGCATTCTCCAGAGGTCCTCCAATAAGCGGAGAAGCCGGCGCACGTCAGGCCGCATCCTTTGGGAATGGCTCTCTCAGTTTTGGTCTGATTGGCGCTCAGCTTTGTTGATCGTCAGGCCGGAAACTGTAACCCGCCGGCACCGTCGGGGCTTCCGTTCTTGTTGGCGCTGGAAGAGTCGTCACACAGGACAACCCGGTGCCGGACGAGAAATCAGAGAACTCATCAGGAAAATGTGCACCTCTAATCCCACCGGCGGAAAGGAGGTGGCATCG
>Ga0315273_10008465_pt1 | contig 12976 bp, 18 predicted proteins | sample YL17G02_0_MG_FD_205753 | JGI IMG/M metagenome (GOLD analysis project Ga0315273, IMG submission 205753) | Sediment microbial communities from Yellowstone Lake, YNP, Wyoming, USA - YL17G02_0 | ecosystem: Environmental > Aquatic > Freshwater > Lake > Sediment | place: USA: Wyoming | collected...
TATTAAAAATTATAATAATTCACAATTTTCACTTATATTTAAATTTTACTAAAATATACAATAACTATACAGAAAAAAGACACAATCTATACCAAAAACAACACAACAAAAAACAAAACACACAAGAAAATCATAAAAATCCACTGATTTTTAGGATGCAAAGAAACCTAAATAGGTTTCTTGCACAAGAAATACAAAGCATTTCTTTGTGCCAGAGACGAGCCTGTACTTATAAAACTAAAACAAATAATTAGACTCGTCTCTGTGCAAAACAATATTTGTACTTAATTTGTACAACAAAATGTAAAAAATAACACAACATTAGCAATAGTTGCGTCATTTTAAATTTGGCGGCAGACCAAAAACAAAATTAATACCTGCCACCAAATCATGAAAACATTTATTAACAAAGCCATATAAAAATATCAACAAATGAAAAACAAATCAGTAGGCGGACAAGCAATCATAGAAGGAGTGATGATGAAAAACGAAAACAACCTAGCTATGAGCGTAAGAAACCAAAAAGGGAAAATAGTCACGAAAAAAGAAAAACTAAAACCAAACAAATTATCAAAGATCCCAATTATAAGAGGAATAACAAACTTAATAGAAATGTTAACACTAGGAATGAAAGGACTAGTATGGAGCAGCAACCAATCACTAGGAGAAAAAGAAGAACTCACAACAAAAGAAATAATCTTTGTAATAACAATATCAATGATATTAGTGGTAGTATTCTTTATAGGACTACCATTCTACCTCACAAAACTAGTGATACAAAAAGGATTCTGGTTCAATGTACTAGACGGAATAATAAGAATAACGATACTAGTAGCATACATGCTCATAATCTCAAGAATGCAAGACGTAAAAACACTATTCCAAAACCACGGAGCAGAACACAAAACAGTAAACTGCTACGAAAACAACAAAAAACTAACAACACAAAACGTAAAAAAATACTCAACACTACACCCAAGATGTGGAACAAGCTTCATAATAATAGTACTACTAATATCAATAATAGTATTCTCAACAATAACAACACAAAACTGGAAACTAAACATCACACTAAGAATATTACTAATACCAATCATAGCAGGAACAAGCTATGAAATACTAAAACTAAGCGCAAAACACGAAAAAAACATCATAGTAAAAACATTAATACAACCAGGACTATGGCTGCAAAAGATAACAACAAAAGAACCAAACAACAAACAAATAGAAGTAGCAATAAAAGCATTGAAAACAGTGCTGGAAATGGAAAATAAACACAAAGTTTAAATAAACCAAAACAAAAAAATACAATATAAAAGAGGTGGAGCCTGATGGCAAAAAAAACAAGAACACCAGCACGAAAAACTTATCTCAAACCAGTCGTGAAGAAAAAACACGAAGCAGGATGGGTAAGCACGATCAAAATCGGAATAATAGCGATGGTAATATACCTCGTTCTCGCACTAGTATTCGGATACGCAAAAACAACACCATTCGCAAAACTACTGATCAACAGCACACAAGTAGGAATGCTGATAATGGTAGTAATAATATTTATTGTAGGACTGATAACAATAAGCGAGAACACAGTACGAGAAATAAAGAAAAAATAAAACAGTTCTTTCGCCAACTGGGAGCGACATTAGTGTAAAATGGGTTTACCAAGTAAACCCATAAACTCCATAAAAATAATCTTTAAAATATAATCTTACATAGGGGGTGCAGTGCTTTGATACAGAAAATAAAAGACATGATGAGAGTAAAAGAGATAACAGACCAAAACATAAAAGAGATAAGAGAACAAAAAAAAGAAGTAGAAGAACTAAGAAAAGAAATCAACAAGACAACAGAAGAGACAAGAAAAACAAACGAAACACTCACAGCACTCCAAAAAAAACAAGACCAAACAATACAAGAACTAGACAACAACCTAGAACTGATAAGCCAAGCAAGAAAAGAATTCGAAGAACAGATAAGAGACTTCAAGATACGAAAATCAAGCATGGAACAACACATGCTAGAAAAAACAGACAACGAACTAAAACAACAACTAGAAAGAATAAAAACAGACGTTAACAGCTACAACGAACTCAAAAGAGAACTCACAATAATAAACAACACAATAACAAAACTTGACGCCGAAATAAAAAAATTCACAGAAATAAGCCAACACATAAAAGCAAAAGACTTCGAACTCGAAAAATACTCAAGAGAACTCAGCAAAAGAGACAACGAAAAACTAGAACTCATGAAAAAAATAGACACACTAGAAAGATTATTAGGAAAAGAAAGACGAAACCAAAAATATTAAACTTAATGACGTTTGTACCCAAACTTCTTGCTGTATCCTTCGTGATCAACTATATCAAGAACGAACGCAATAATCTCTATTTCAGTATCATTATTAGTCAAAGTATAAAGCATCCTCCAAAAATTTGACAACTCAACCCAAAACAAGTTTGTAACACCATACGTTTGTTTGTATTCAGAAGGAATTTTATCCTTCGCAATCGGTTCGCCATAATGAGGATTTGCTTTAATCAACTCCTTCTTTTTGTCTATAGCATTCAATATGCTTCTTTCAATTTTAGAATCAGCAGCTACATCATTCAATTTTTTATAAGCATCCTCAGCTTCAGGAGATAACACTACACGAACTGGTTTCATAATTCTAAACCTTGAACAATTGCCTTCTTCATATTTAGATTAGCGTTATGTATCCAAGTAATCCCCTTTAAAGTTACAGCTATCTTGTTACTCTTTTCAAGATAATCAAGAATAATCATTAAAGTATTATGATTAACCTGTTTAGGAAGTTTTCTCTTAAGTTCAGCAATAGTAATAACACTCTCACTCATATTCTTAAGCGAATCCTCCACCATAAGAACAGTATTCAATGTTGGCGAATGTTCAAGTATTTGCATATTCATCACCTTTAGTTATTAATTAATAACTAATAAGTATTAACTTATATATAAATGTTTCTAACTATAGTATCAAAAAGCATCAAAAAAACTATAAAATATTAAGTTCTGACAGCAAAATTCTGATCAACAAAAGCAGAACCAAAACCTTTGCCTAAAAAGAAAAAATTCTTACTGATAACACCAGAAAAACTATCAAAAAAACCTCTCTTAGTCTCATACTCAACAAGCTCAACACTCTCCAACTCAAGCAAGTCCTTAATATAATTCTTAGCAGTATCCAAATCACCAACAACATCAACCAACCCCAAATCCTTAGCCTCAGGACCAAGATAAAACAAACCAGTAGCCAACTCAGCAACAACAGACTTATTCATGTGACGATTCTCAGCAACCTGAGAAACAAAAAATTCGTGAACAACCTTAATCTTAGACAACAAAACATCCCTATCACTATCAGAAAGATTCCTATAAGGAGAACCAAGATCCTTAAAATCACCACTAACAACACGCTGATAAGAAACACCATACTTACTCATCAAACCAGAAAAATCCAGGAAAGAAGAGTAAACACCAATAGAACCAGTGATGGACAAAGGATTAGCAACAACATAATCAGCAGCAGACGCGACCCAATAACCACCAGAAGCACCAACCTCCCTAATATAAGCAACACAAGTCTTGTTCAATTTCCTAACAGCCTGAGCAATCTCATAAGACGCAACAGGAGAACCACCAGGAGAATTAACCTCTAACAAAACAGCAACAACACCAGGATTAGTGTCAGCCTCCTGCAACAACTTAACAATGTCAGAAGAAGAAGCACTACCATCACCAAGAAAACTATCAGAACCCTCAGTAGCAAGCACACCCTCAACCTTGATCAAAGCAACATTACCACCAACCAAGAACTGAGAAGGAACAAAAAGAGAAGCAAAACCAGCAAACAAGAAAGACAAAACCCACAAAACCAAAACCACGACAACAATAGTGCCCAAAACAGATTTTTTTCCATCTTCCATAATCACACCACATACCTCTGAACAACAACGACCTTAGCAAACCTCTGCATCAAACGCTGACTCTTACCAGAAAAAAACATGTGCAAAGGATCAACAACCCACAAGATAAAAAAAGGAAAAAAAGGAATAAAAGTAATATTACTCAACACGCACTGCCAAAAAGACAAAACCTTACCCTCACTCTTCACATAAACACCAAAAAAATACTGACCCAAAGTCTGACCAACCCTAAACTGCAAAACAGAAAAGTAAAGCAAAACAAGCAAAGCAATCAAAGCAACAACAACAGTCAAAGACTGAACCAGACCAGCATTACTCTCAAAAAAATTCATCGAAGCAGAAAAACCAGAAGGAACAACACCCTCAAAAAAACCCTTAAAAGAAGAAACAAAAACAACATCAATAACAAACAAGTCAAAAACAAAAGCAAGAACTCTTCTCCACAACTGAGCAGGACCCTCAAAAGTCTTCAAACCAGGAACACCAACACCTCTTTTTTTAACCATGAAACAAAAAACAAAGTTATAGTATAAAAAGCTTTTGAAGAAAAACAATAACCTTTAAATAAGAACATGGATTAACAAGCAACACATGGGCAGAAAAAAGGAAGAACAAGCAAGACAAGAAGAACTGGAAAACCAGATAAAAAGAGTATTCCTACCAAGAGGAAAACAGTGCTTCGGAATACTAGACCAAAGACTAGGAGCAAGCAGGATGAACGTAAGATGCCTAGATGGAAAAGTAAGGATCTGCAGAATACCAGGAAGACTAAAAAGACAATTATGGGTAAGAGAAGGAGACATAATAGTAGTAGAGCCATGGGAGCTAAGCGGAGACGAAAAAGGAGACGTAATACACAAGTACACAAAAGCACAAGTCGAATTCCTAAAAAACAAAGGCTACCTAAAAAAATTAGACACACTAGAAGAGTTCTGAGAGTAGTAAAAAATATTTGTTACTTTAGAATAGAAAAATTTAAATAATAGGTGCAACTCTATTCCACAACATGGGAAGGGGCGGAATATTCATAATAACAAACATCATACTATTAATAGTATTTCTAGCACTAATAAAATACACATTCCAACTAACAGGAAACCTATTCCTACTAGAAATAATAATACTAGCAGTACTAATAGTCATGGCACTAGACAGCACCTGGCAATACAGCAAAGGAAACAACACAAGCACAGGAGCACTAACAATGTTCTTCGCAATAATACTAGTAAACGAACTAGGACTAAACATATTCGCAAAAACACCACTACACCTAATACTAATAGTAACAGCAGCACTAGGATTCATACTGACAATAATGACAACAAAAAAAGAACAATGCAACTGCTGCCAAACAAAACCAGAAGAAACAAACTACGAAACAACAACTGAAACACAAACAACACCAGTAGAAGAAGAAAACATAGTATACGAAGAAGAAAAGAAAACACGAAAAGAGCCGAGCTCTTTTGTGTCCCAGAAACATAAAGTTTCTGTGAAAACAACAAAAAAGAAAACAACAAACAAAAAAAGAAAATAAAAATTATTTCTTACTTAACTTTTTATTAACAACCTTTTTCTTACCAAAAAACAAATAATAAGCAATCAAGACAGCACCAACACTCAACGTAATATCCGCCAAATTATTCGAGAAACCCAAAAACCTCAAATCAAAATAATCCACGACAAAACCACGAAACAACCTATCTAACAAATTAGAAAAAGTACCACCAACAAACAAAGCAAAACCCAACTGAACATAATTCTCTTTAGGCAACTTACTAAAATTAAAAAATATCAAAGCCAAAAAAAACAAAGCAACAAAAACAAACAACCAAACATGACCCTGCAAGATAGAAAAACCAGCACCAAAATTCTCAGAATAAGTCAGACAAAAACCAGGAAAAGAAAAAACACAATCACCAACAACCAAAAACTTAGAAACAAAAAACTTAGCAACCTGATCAAGTAATATAACAACAAAAACTATCAAGCAAAAAAACAAGACCTTACCAATTCCTTTCGTTCTCGCCACGCGCCATCCTCTCCAAAGAAGCCAACCTATGAGAGACAGAATCAATACCAACCCTCAAAGCATCAAGCTTGCTAGAAATAATCTCAAGCTCCTTAGAAATAATATACGAAGACTCAACAGAACCAGACGCAGGAGGAGCATACTGAGGAGGACCATATTGGGAAGGAGACATCACAGGAGCAGAAGCACGAGAAGAAAAACCCTGCTGCTGCGGAACCTCAGGAGTGAAAGGAGCCTGCGAAGAAGCAGTCAAAGGACTATCACCACCACCAAAAACATGCTCTCTATCACCAAAACCGGGCAAATTATCAGTAGAACTAGCAACCTTACCAGTACCAACACCACCCATCCCAGTCAAATCCTTATCACCACCAAAATCCTTACCAAAATCATCAACACCCAAACCAAGATCAGCAAAATCATCCTTCTTCTTCCAAAACATAACCTTATCAAGAATTCCCATTTCCAACAACCCCTTTCATCCTTTTCTCAACAATCTTACCAGCACTATCAATCACAAAACCAGGAACAAACTTAATAGTCTTAAAAACAGCAGTCTCAGGATAAACAACTAAACCACCACTCTTGAACTCCTTCAAAACAAACAAACCCGCCTGAGGACCCTTCTCACTAAAAAGCTGAGCAATCAAAACACCAAAAGCCATAGCCTTAACCTTCTCCTGAGAACCAGCACTCTTAACAACATCAGCCTCAACCTGAGCACGAGTCTTAGAATCAGAACTCTTATCAACCATCAACCTATCAACCAAAACAACAAAAGCATCATCAGACTCAAGAATAGAAACAACATCACCCCTACTAACATTCATTTCACCAAAAGAAAACTGCTCAGCCTTAACCTCAGCCAAAACAGAATCCACATCCATAATCAACAACTTATAGTTGTCACCAATCATAGAAGCAAAATCTTTATTATTAAAAGAAGACTGCAAAGAAACCAATTGCTCAGCAGTAACGAACTCAGGCTCTACCCCTGCATTAGAAAGAGAAGAAACCAAACCAGCAACAAGCTTTCCATCCTTTTCAGCAAGCAACAACTTCTGAGAAACAGGCCAGTTCTCCCTCAAATCAGAAACATCCTTGTACACAAAAAACGACAAAAGAATGACCAAAATAATACCAACAGCACCAACCCACAACAAAGCCTTAACCACGCTCTTCAAAAGCCAGAAAGCAAAAACTGCAGCAAGAACATAAAGAAGAACAACAATAATCAAAGCCCACTCCATAAAACACCTCTCTTTAAACAAAAAAATAGAAATAACCTATTTAAACTTTGCGCTTACAAACACTAAACAAAGGACAACCAACACAAACAGGAGTTTTCTTACAATAATTCTTAGCCAATTCAACAAGCAAAGCATGAAACTCATTGAAAAGCTTTGAATCCTTAGGAAGCTGCTTATGAAACAAACATTGCAACTCACCATAACCACACTTCTCACCACAAAAACCAACCCTAAAAAAAATACGCTTAGTATAAGCATCAACAACAAAAAAAGGCCTATCAAAAGCATACAACAAAACAGAATCAGCAGTCTCAGGACCAACACCCTTAACAGAAAGCAACTCATCACGAGAAGGACTCTTGTTCTTACAAAAAAAATCAGCAACCAACTTCAACCTTTCAGCTTTCTGATTATAATAACCAGCACTCCTGATAAGCTTAGCCAACTTTTTCACATTAATCCTCCTCAAAGAATCAACACTCAAAACATCAGCCTTGTTCAACTCAAAAATAGCCTTCTCAACATTACTCCAAGAAGTATTCTGCGTCAATATAGCACCAACAACAATCTCGAAACGTTGCTTATCATTCGGCTTTTTTCCATGATAAGACGGATGAAGCTCACCACTCAAAGTCGTAGGCCACCAACCCTGCTTACCATAAACCTTGAACAGCTTATCATATATAAACAAAAACTTATTCATGCCAGAAAAAATATGCAATAACTATTTATTTCTTACCCTTAACAAACTCATCAAAAGAACCATTCAAGTAAGAACTAATCTCATAATCACGACCAAACCTGTCCCAGAAAAAATGTTTACTAGGAAAAACCTCAACAATACTACCCTGATCCTCAACAACCAAGTGCCTCTTAGCAGATTTGCCAAACTGCTTCTTCAACCTATCCTCCAAAAGCAAAATCTTATCCAATGAAGAACCACTACTAACCTTTCTCAAATCAAGCTCTGCAAACTGAGCAAAAACCCCAGTAGGACTCTTATTATCAGTCAACAAACGAGAAACCCCCAAAGCACCAAAATTGTGATCAGCAGGATCAACAAAATCCTTCTTCTTATAATGCCAATTAACCTTCCTAACACCAACATAAAATTCTTCTTTAGTGGAGTAGTCACCAGCACCAATAACAGCGATAACACTAGAATCATACTTCATAGTCCCATAACGAACAATCAAAGCCATAACAAGCAAGAAAACAAAACAAACATATAAATGTTACTATATAATAGTAACAATTAAAAATACTGTCTGCTAAGAGCAACCAGTATTTTTAAAGTTTTAAATCGTTAATTTAAAACAAAAATAAAGAATCAAATCAAAACAGCATTAATAGTGCCTTCCTGACCAGGTCTTGAAGTTACCTTAGCCTTACCCTTCTCAGTATCAACAACAGCACCCTTAGTCAAAATATTACGCCTAACAAAATGCCTATTAGCAAGATTCTCAACCACAGTCTTAATCTTAACCTTCTCAATCTTCCCACTCTTAGGATCAGCAAGATTAACAACCACATCAGAAAAAATCTTGTACTTCCTATTACCACCAATAGTCCTCTCAAACCTAACCTTACGCTCAGCAACCTTAGTAAGAACAGGATTCCTACCTAACTCATACTGCTTCTTCTTCCTTGAATCAATATAACGAGCACCCGAAGGCGTCCTCTTAGCTCTCCTATGTGATAATGCCATAAAAAATCCACCTTTACAAAACAAGAATTCACAACTCATTTAAAAATCTTTAGGTTCTTAACACAAACCAAACAAACAAGCCACAAAAACAATAACATTTATATATAACGCGAAAACTCTAAACCACAATAAATAATAATATCAAGGGGGAAATCATGATGGAAGCATCAAGACCATTAGACGCATTAAACAATTCAAGAGATAAAAGAGTAATTGTAGAGATGAAGAACGGCAAACAATTTGTAGGAGCACTAAAAGCATTCGACATCCACATCAATGTAGTACTAGAAAACGCAGAAGAAAGAGTAGATGGAGAAGTAAAAAGAAAAGTAGGCGTAGTATTCCTAAGAGGAGACGCAATAATACTAATCTCACCAGCATAAGAATTCTAAAGAGGACCACAGCAAAATGGGAACCGGAACATCAGCAATGGGAAGAAAGAGCGGAAAGAAAACCCACATATACTGCAGAAGATGCGGAAAACACACATACCACAAAAGAAAGAAAAGATGCTCAAGCTGCGGATTCGGAACAAGCAAAAAACAAAGAGATTACAAATGGAAAAAAGAATCAAAAAGATAAGCTATAAATAATAGTAACAAAACCCTTTTTCTAATATAATATAGTACGGCATCAATTACATTCATGCGGAGGTGCCGGAGCGGCCAAACGGGATAGGCTTAGGCAGATCCTGAAAAGGTGTGAAGAGTTAGCACAAAAACTAACGATGATCTGAAGACACCTATTAGCTTAGTGCTTACAGGGGTTCGAATCCTCTCCTCCGCATATTTTCTTATTCCACCATAATTTTTTCTAAAAAACAGTTTTATATACGTCAAAAAACACCAAAAATAAAAATTATTATAAGAATACAAAAACACAAGAAAACCAAGAAAAAACATTAAAAATGTCGGAAAAACGAAGGTTTTTGACGTGTTTAAAACAAAAAAAGTATAAATATTCCTAAAGTAATAAATTAACTAAAAAACAGTTACTTTGTAGTATACAAATAAGTATAGTGATATACTATTTTACTACATATACTGTTTTTCTATCATTGAGTGATAACGCGCTTAAAACGTTAAAATCAAACAATACAAGCCAAAAACCAATAAAAACGGAAAAACCCCGACAGAAATTTGCGAAACTTTTATAAACCAAATTGAATACCTTTAACCAACAAACAGAAATCACTATAGAATCAACAGGGCATACCGCTCACAGAAAAAAGAGACACGTAACAAGCCAAATACGGGTTTCAAGAACAAGAAAAAAATACAAAAGCTTAAATAAGAAAGCAAAACCCCTTAAACACAAGTTTACAAGGGGGATCTTAAAAAAATAGAAAAAAATAAAGATAGCCCAAAAAAAATTTAGAAAACACGGAGGTGTTTAGATTGGAAGTAAAAAAAGCAATTAAAAAAATTATAGCACTGGCAGCTGGCGCAACCATGGTTGGAACAACCATAATGGGAGCAATGGCAGCAAGCCTAGCAAGCTATCCAGCACCATTTATCAAAGATGGAAAGTTTGATGGAATGCTAGTAGTAGGAGACCAGGCAAAAGCTGAAGACGTAATCGGCGCAACAGACATCGCAATGAGCCTACAATACGGCATGACAACAACAAAAACTGTATCAACAGGCGGAGCAACAACAGTAGTTGTTGAAGGCGATGCAGTAAAGATATCAGAAAGCACAAACAATCTAGAGTTTGGCGAAGTACTGAACACAATAAAAACATCAGTAACCGGAACAGACTTGAAAGCACTAGCAGGCGGATCAATAACAAATGAGAAAGGAACATACTCATACACAGAAACACTTGATCTAGCACCAGCACAAGTAAAATACACTAAAGATGTAGATGATGACACAGACACATATGCTGACTATTTGGTAATGAACAAAAGCGAAGCATACACATATAAGATGACATTCTCGCCAGCACTAAAATCTGACGTGACAGCAACCACACACATACTTAATGATATAGACAACAAAGACTTGACAATGCTAGGAAAGAAATACACTTTCTTAAGCCCAAAAGTAACTGATGGAGAACTAACCCAGACAATGAAATTAACAATGATGGGCGGAGCAACCAAAGACATAATGGAAGAAGGAGCAACAAAAACCTTTACCATTAACGGCAAAGACTTTGAAGTCACAGTAGACTGGATAGGAACATCTGGCGGATTAGACAAAGCAAAGTTCACAATAAACGGTGAAACAACAGACTCGATGGAAGCATCAACCACTTACAAGCTAAGTGACGGAACACAAATAGGAGTAACTGATGTATTGCAGAACGAAGCAGGAGAATCAGCAGGCGGAGACAAAGTTGAATTCAACCTAGGAGCTGACAAGATAGAAATAATAGATTCAAACACAACAAACAATAACTGGGGAACAAGCTGTTCAGTAACAGTAGGATCTGAAACCCTAAGTAATGTAGTTTGTAACATAGCATCTACAGACAACACAGCAGGAACTGAAGTACAAATCAGCGAGATAGACTTGAAATACACACCATCCGAAGACTTATATGTAGCAAAAGGAAAGAGTGCAAGTGCTATAGCTGATGCAATAGAAGGAGAAGCAGGAAACTTCGTAACAGGAGCATTCGACTACAAGTTCGAAGGACTACAAGTGCCAAAAACAGAAAAGATCTCCTTAACAGCTTCAGGAAACGACAACTACAAGCTAGCGTTCACCAACAAAGCTGGAGTAAAGTACAACACAGAAGTGTTTGCACTAACAACAGCAGGAAACGTAACACTAGGACAGAATTCTGGTGGAACAATAAAAGCTTTAACAGTTGCTGAAGGAACAGCAATCGCTGACGAAGGATACTTTGTAATAAGCAAGAACAAGTACTCAAGAATCTTGCAGTTCAAAGACGTCAACGTAGCAGACAACATAATAAAGATAAAAGATGTTGGAAGCGATGTAACTAATGAAGTAACATACACAAACACTGGCTTGACAGGAAACTTAGTACTAGATGGAAACACGTACAAAGTAAACATCAGCGCAGACAACGCAGCAGCAAACATCTATGTTGATTTGGACGCAAGTGGAACAATATTAGTAAACACACTAAACGACAATAACGGACAACTATGGACTGAGCTAGGAGCAGCAATAAACTTGTCAGTAGACAACCCAGCAGCAGCAGCAACAAACGGAAGAATAACAGTGATGAGCGAAGACAAGGAAGCCAACACAAAAGACATTGTCTACCAAGACTTGTTCAAGAATGCTGACGCCAAAATTGATGTAAACGCTACAGGCAATTTCAATGGATGCACACAGCCAGCAACACTACAAGAATCAGCTGAAGACAGCGACAAATATGTCTGTTATACCACATATGGTATGATGGCAACACAAGACAGTAAGTCCTCAACAACAACAGACCAGGACAGCCTAGAAATTGTGTACCCAGACAGCCAAGTGTTTGCAGCAGTATACGTAACAAGCGGAGTTACTAAAGCAACAAGCTCAGAAGCAGGCAGCGGCGAGATAACAACGCAAGAAATCGTAAAGATTGACGTTGGAGCATCAGTCCTAGCAAGCGAAGTCGCAGGCGAAGAGACAAAGCACAACTTGATCCTAGTCGGTGGACCATGCGCTAACGCAGCAGCAGCAGTAATCATGGGCAACCCAGAAAACTGCGTAGCAGGCTTCGAAGCAGGCAAAGCAAAAGTTAAGTTGTACGAGAACAGCGGAAAAGTTGCAATGCTAGTAGCAGGAGCAACAGCACTTGACACAAGAGGAGCAGCACAGTTCGTTGCACAATACGACAAGAATAAAGCAACATTCGCAGGTGCAACAGACGAGATAGCTCTAACAGTGACAAGCTTGAGCTCAATAACTGCAAGCATACCAACAAAAACCACAACAACAACTGAATAAAAAGGGCCAAAAGCCCATTTTTTCTTTTTTTTATTTTTTCAATTTTTCTTCTAAAATAAATAAAAATTTATAAACAACACAAAAGAATCAGCTTTTCTAATGACCAAAGAACTAATCATA
>Ga0315273_10008466_pt1 | contig 12976 bp, 14 predicted proteins | sample YL17G02_0_MG_FD_205753 | JGI IMG/M metagenome (GOLD analysis project Ga0315273, IMG submission 205753) | Sediment microbial communities from Yellowstone Lake, YNP, Wyoming, USA - YL17G02_0 | ecosystem: Environmental > Aquatic > Freshwater > Lake > Sediment | place: USA: Wyoming | collected...
CGGCCTGCCTCGCAACATCGCACCTGAAACCGGCTTCACATATCGCAGCCGACTTTACTACACCTCGCTCATAACGCTCACGGCACAGACACCTCTCGGTTGGTTTCTCGACCTGATTCGACCGAGAAAACGACAACTTCAAGTGCTTGATCGTCAGGTGGGCGAATACCTGGAGACGATTATTTTCGCCAATGCCAACCGTATCGTGAACGACTTTGATGATCGAGTGCTGGAGAGCCGGCGAATGTTCCAGGCCCACATCCGTGCCGCACTTGACGACGTTGTAACCTCGGCCGAAAAAGCTCTTACAAGAGCCAAAGAGCATCACGCCCGGGGCGGTCTGGCCATACAAGATGAAGTGGAGCGAATTAACATGCTGAGCGGTCGCCTGAAGACACTCAGCCTTGAAGGAAAGGATTCCCGTTCATGAGCAAGATTACCAGGATCATCGCCCGCGAAATCCTCGATTCTCGCGGCAATCCCACTATCGAGGTGGATGTTCACGTCGAAAGCGGCCATTGGGGTCGTGCCGCTGTTCCCTCAGGAGCATCGACCGGCACCCGCGAGGCACTCGAATTGCGGGATGGTGACAAGAGCCGTTTCTCCGGCAAAGGCGTCCTGCGCGCCGTGCGGAACGTCACCGAGAGCATTCAGCCTGCAGTGCGCGGGATGGACGCATCCAATCAGGCGGCTCTTGACAAGAGACTTTGCGAAATCGACGGAACAGCCAATAAGGACAAACTCGGGGCCAATGCCATCCTCGGCGTGTCACTGGCCGCTGCTCGCGCCGCCGCCAGTGAAGGAGGCATCAGCCTGTATCAGCACATCGCTAAGTTGACGGGCGACCCGGGTACGCTGTTGCCAGTACCGATGTTCAACATCCTCAACGGCGGCGCACATGCCGATAACAGCGTTGATTTTCAGGAGTTCATGATCGCTCCGGTCGGGGCTCCATCCTTTCGCGAGGCGGTACGAATGGCCGCGGAAGTTTATCATGCCCTCAAGGGAATCCTGAAGTCTGCCGGTTATTCCACGGCTATCGGCGATGAAGGTGGATTCGCGCCAAACCTGAAAGCGAACGTCGAAGCCATTGAGACGATTCTCTCGGCAATCCAGAAGGCTGGACTGAATCCGGGTTCCGACGTGGTGATCGCACTCGACCCGGCGGCCAGCGAGTTTTTCGATGATGGGATGTATGTACTTGGCAAGTCCGACGGTAGCCGACTCTCGCCGGAGAAGATGGTGTCACTTTGGGAAGACTGGGTCCGGCAGTTCCCCATCTGGTCGATTGAGGACGGCCTCGCCGAGCAGGACTGGCCGGGTTGGAAACTAATGACAGAGAAACTCGGGAAGCGCATTCAGCTTGTCGGCGACGACATCTTCGTCACCAATCCGAAAATCATCACGCGCGCGATTCAGGAAGGAATTGCCAATGCCGCCCTCATCAAGCTGAACCAGATCGGCACCGTTAGCGAGACGCTGGAGGCCATGGCGATCTCGCGAAAAGTGGGCTATGGTCTGGTCGTCAGCCATCGTTCCGGAGAGACGGCGGATGATTTCATTGCCGATTTCGTTGTCGGGACCGCGGCCGGTCAGATCAAGACTGGCGCGCCGTGCCGGGGTGAGAGAGTCGCTAAATACAATCAGCTGATGCGTATTGAAGAGGAACTTGGTTCCAAAGGACACTATGCAGGGAAGGACTTCCGAAAAGCCGGCGGTTTCCTGCGTGGCTGAGAAAAGGAGTGGCATTCCCGTGATCACGGTGGAGATTCCCGGCAGAAGACGACCCTTGAGGATTGATACGGTCGTCATTGACTTCAACGGCACGCTCGCTGTCGACGGTCGACTCATTCGAGGCGTATGCCCACGGCTTAAGAAGTTGGCGGCGTTCACAAACATTGTCGTGATGACAGCCGACACTTTCGGGAGCGCACGGCGGGCGCTGTCAGGACTCCCGGTTGAAGTCTGCATCATCCGCCAGGGTGCGGACAAACGCAGGTTCGTGGAGTCGGTCGGGCCTCAGCATGTCGCTGCTATCGGCAACGGCGTAAATGACGTGCCAATGTTAAAAGCCGCAGCTCTCGGGATCGCGGTCATTGGTGATGAGGGAGCTTCAGGCGATTTACTTCGCGCGGCTACGGTTGTGGTTTGTGACATAAATCGGGCACTTGACCTGCTGTTGAAACCGAGGCGCCTGGCCGCCACTCTGCGACGCTAAGGCATACGGTGCTGGCGGTGATGAATCAGTGATCGACAGCAACTATGGCGTTGCCCCCAAATGCGAGTCGACGTGGGACACTTGAAACATTGTGCAACCCGAACGAATAGTAATCATCTTCATAGCGGCTATCGCGGGCTGCTTTGCCGGCGCGATGGCATACCTGATATCGTATCAGGAGTATCTGCATCACTTTCCTGATAAGAGGAAACCCAGGAGAATGGCTCTTGAGGCGGCTCTGTTCGCCTTCGCGCTCTTTTTTGGAATCGGAGTGTTTGTGGCGATCGTACTGCCGGCAGCTCACTAGAGAGCGTTGGAGAATAGAAGATGACCTACTTCTGTCCGTCATGTTTGAGCGAACTTGATATGGGCTGCACATGCTGCCCATTTTGCGCCTGCGACATTCCGGCATCTTCCGAAAGAAAGGACTTTGTAGACAAACTCCTTGTGGCTCTGCATCATCCGGAGCCCAGTACACCAGTAAGGGCCGCCTGGATTCTCGGACGGCTTCAGGATGAACGAGCGGTAGGACCGCTGTATGAATTGGCGCGGCACGCAGGCGACATGTATATAAGAGTCGCGGCGATTAGAGCATTGACGGCTATTGGGACGAAGAAGGCGTCAGAATTGGCTGAGGCGTGCTTACAAACCGTTTCAGTAGTTGAGCGCGGTCTACTGAGAGACAAGACTTGGCATCATGATGACAATGAACCCAAAGGCGGGCAAGAAAATGATAAATAGTCGCCCTGCTGTTCGCTTCGTGATTATGCTTGGAGTCGTCAGCCTTTTCGCTGACATGACCTACGAAGCGGCGCGAAGCATTACCGGCCCTTATTTGGCAATCCTTGGCGCCAGTGCCACAGTCGTTGGGTTTGTCGCCGGGCTTGGAGAACTCATCGGTTACGGATTGCGGGTAATATCTGGACTTCTAAGCGACCGAACCCATAGGTACTGGACGATCACTATTATCGGGTATGCTGTCAACCTGCTGGCTGTCCCGGCGATGGCCCTGGCAGGTCGTTGGGAGACTGCCGCTATTCTTATCATTGCTGAGCGCTTTGGAAAGGCGATACGAACGCCAGCGAGGGATGCGATGCTTTCCCATGCCGCCCACCAGATGGGTCGTGGCTGGGCGTTCGGTCTCCACGAAGCCATGGACCAGGTAGGCGCTATGATCGGTCCGATAATTGTAGCTGCAGTGCTGGCTTGGAGAGGCAGCTACCAGTACGGCTTTGCCGTCTTAGCCATCCCAGCCGTACTCGCCCTGATTGTGCTTGCCGTTGCTCGCTTTACCTACCCTCAGCCGCAAGATCTCGAGCCATCCGGCGTCGGACGAACGACTAATCTTCGTTCGACCTATTGGTTATATCTCGCTGGGGTTGCCTGCATTGCTCTAGGCTTTGCTGACTTTCCACTTGCGGCATTTCATATGAAGGCGACTGCGGTCGTACCGGACACTTGGATACCGCTGATTTACGCCGGAGCAATGGGAGTGGATGCTCTCAGTGCCCTGGTCATCGGCCGACTCTATGATCGACAGGGCCTGCGATCCATTATGCTAATAGTCGCTGTTTCAGCGTGGTCGGCCCCCTTGGTCTTCCTCTCCGGTCGAGTCTCCCTCGTCCTGGGCATGATACTCTGGGGAGTCGGTATGGGTGCACTCGAATCAACTATCCGGGCGGTGGTTGCCGACCTCGTCCATCGCGATCGACGAGCCACAGCGTATGGCGTATTCAATGCGGGGTTCGGTATAGCTTGGTTTTGTGGCAGTGCCTTGATGGGCATTCTATATGACCATTCCCTGCTGTCGCTCGCGATATTCTCAGTTGCGGCTCAAATAGCATCGCTGCCACTTCTCCGCATGGTAAACAAACGATTGGGCGGACATGCGGTGAAAGCTTGATATGAGTTTGCTGAGAGTGAGGTTGAATTCTGTGCGAGGCCACAACTAATTGATAATCAGAGATTTATAATGGCGGAGTTGACAATTCAATACCCGGAACTTCCCGGTTCAGGTTCAACATAGATTAACTCCCCTAACCGTCCAGAAGTCAGAACCCTCAGCTTCTGGTCTGATCTATGAACATGCAGAAGTAGTAGATCGCAGGCTCGGAACAGCAAAGACTCGCTTATTGAACCATCACTGCGCGGCCGGACAGGTGAGGTCCTCGGCCATGAGTAGAATACTCTCACCCTGTCGAGAGCGCATCAGCGTTTGGCAGTAGCGATGTCCGCTCGCTCTAGTGAAAGTTGAGTCGGCGCGGTCGTCTCTGGAATCTAGGAGAAAGACTCCAATGGGCTCCGTTTCAAGTCCAACGACCTTTGTCATCAGCATTGAAGCCTCCCCAAACTCAATCATCTTTCGGCCCCCTCTGGACCCGATCTATCGTCTCCATTGTGTTTGTTTTCGAACTCATGTACCGCTCTCCGGAGTGCGTCTCTAATCAACTTCTTTGGAGGCACACCGGTTTGGCCCGTCTCTCGCCGATATACACGGCACCGCATCGAGTACTGTGTGCTTTCGTCCTCATCACTTTCAATATCTCTGCCGTTTATGCGAATGGATGGAGAGCCAAGGAATTTTCTGGACATGGCGTCATCATTGTTGGTCACAAAAATGACTTCAATGTCGGCGTCGATTTGGAGCTCAGAAATCGTTTCGCGCAGGAGCGTCAGAGCCGGCTCGTGATTAGGGCATCCCTCAAAAGTAATAAACTCAACTTTCATGATTTCTCCTGGGCATCGTCCACACTGCCGCTCGTAGAATCTTCTAGTGCAACGACCAGATGAACCGCCTTTGGCTGGATTTTCATTGCCAATTCTCCATAAGCTATGGCCGCCTGGAAGCCCAAACATAGAGGTTGGGCACGAAGAACAACGTCACGAGGATCGTGAAGGCCAGCCCGCCCATAGCGCCCACCGCCATTGGCTGCAGCATATCGCCGCCCTGTTCGAGATTGAGTGCCAGTGGCAGGAACCCAACCAGTACGCCCAAGGAAGTCATCAAGCGGGGGCGGAATCGGATCCGAGCCGCCTTCAGAACTGATTCTCGTGGCGTCAGATGTTCGTTGCGTCGAATATCTTCAGCGTAATTGATCAGTAGCACTCCCTCCATGACATTTGCGGCGATGACGACCAACGCGCCGATGATTACTGTTGCACCGAGTGGAATGCCGCTTACGTATAGAAGAATTACCAGCCCGGACAGCGAAATCGGAATTCCGGCTAGAATGTAGAGTGGCAAGCGCAAATCGTTGAACTGAACCACCAGAACAACGAATGCGAAGAAGATTGCAAATATGAGAATCAGCAGCAGACTACGGCGCATTTCATCCATCATCTGCGCCTGCCCACCATACCTCAGTTCATACCCGGCCGGTTTCTCCAATTCCGCGAGTTTGGCTTGTAGCGCCTCCAGCGCCGTGCCGACACTTACGCCCTGCGCGTCGCCGCGAACGATCACTTGCTTGACCTGGTCTTCCCGAACGATCTCCACCGGTCCGACTGCCGCCACGACATCTGCGACATCGTCGATGCGCAGGTATCCGCCTTGACCACGAGAGAGGGTGAGATTCTCAATTGCCTGTTTGGAACTCATGAGCCGTTCCGGCACCATCAGCCGAATATTGTAGTACTCGTCACCATCCCGGTACCTGGTGATTACGTCGCCACTGATGGTCGTCCGCAGGGCAGCCGCGATATCGGCCACCGAGACGCCGAGTTCAGCAGCTCGCACGCGATCGATGCGCACCTGGTACTCCGGTTTCGACATGTCCATGGAGACGTACACATTCTTGAACTGCCCCAGCTGCTGCATCGATTCGGATACGCGGTTGGCAAGCGCATACAACTGCTGTGCGTCCTGTCCCTTCACCTTCACTTCGATATCAGCATTGCCAATCTTGCGAATGCCCTTCATTTGTTGTTGCATCACCATCGCCTTGCCGGCAGGCAGGGTGACCTTGGCAATGCGTTGTTCAAGCTGCTTGATATATTCTTCTGTGGATAGATCCCGCTGATCCTTGGCGACAAGTTGGATATCGACCTCCCCCTCGTTAGCCACTTCATAGGTGTACAGTCCCCACACCCGCCCGCCGACGAGTGTGAAGGTATTGTCGATCAGGGAATCACCGGCCAGTACGGCCTCGACTGCAGCCAGACCCTTATTGGTCTGCTCGACCGATGCGCCGGTCGGCAACCGGAGTTTCACCATTACCCTGCCATCATCCATTTTCGGCAGGAATTCGGTGCCCAATTTCGGGAGCAAGACTATACCCACCACAAGCATGACTACAAACACCGCAAATGTGGCCCAACGCCGTGCAATTGCCTTGTCCAGGAGCCGACTGTAGTAATTAGTCAGCCGCTCGATCATGCGCTCGGCGAAGTTCAGTCGTTCCGAGTGGACGGACCGCTTGCCCAGCACCAGCGCCATAGCAATTGGCGTCACGGCGATGGCCATGACCAGGCTTATGGCCATAATCCCAGCGATTACTAAGATGAGCTCATGGAACAGCAGACTGGCCATACCGGGCACCAGCAGAAACGGAAGAAACAGAGCCAGAAACGACAAGGTTGCCGCCAACACCGCCGGTCCGACCTGATGGGTGGCCGCAACAACCAGTTCGTTCACAGGTACATCTGGCCGTTCACGACGCATGCGGGTGATGTTCTCGATCACGATGATCGAGTTATCAAGATCGACTGCAATGGCGATAACCAGTCCTCCCAGCGAGAAGATATTGAGTGAGAACCCCGCCACTTGCATCAATGCGAAATTGACCAAGAGCGTTGCCGGCAGCGCCCAGACCATGGCGACCACTTGCCGCCAGCTGCCGAGAAACAGGGCGAGAATGACGACCACCAACAAGGCGGCTTCGAGTGCAGAGTTGCGCACACCGGTCAGGGCAGCGCCCACATAGTCAGCCTGGTTTTCGACAATGCCGAACTCGATTCCCGACGGGATCGTCGGTCTCAACTGAGCGATTCGTTCGGCCACCGCTCTCGATACTTCGACCGTGTTAGCGTCGGCTTGCTTGAGTACGCTCACCTTGACCGCCGGACTGCCGTTGAAGCGGGTGACAACCCGTACTTCCTCGTGCGCATCTTCAATTTGCGCAATATCGCCAAGCAGAACTTTGGCACCATCGACCCGCGCTATGAGAACGTTACGAATATCGGCCAGTGAAACAAATTCGCCGGTCGTACGCGCGATGAACTCGCGGTTGCCTTGCGTAACGCGTCCTCCGAACTGCTGAATGTTCTCCTGCTGCAGGCGCCTGGACACTTCCGCCAGCGACAGGCTATGCTTCTCCAGCGCCGCCGGGTCCAGATGGACGCGAATTTCCCGCTTAAGACCACCAACAATCTCTGTCCCGGCCACGCCGGAAACAGCTATTAGTTGATCCTGCAACCAATCGTCTGCCCAGGTACGCAATTGTGTCAGATCGAGCTCGGTAGAAGACACGGTCAGTTGCAGCACCGGCAGTTGGGACGGATCCGCTTTGATGACTACCGGGGGTTCCATATCCTTGGGCAGTTCCCTGGCCACTCGCGCCATGGCTGCCAGGGCATCCTGGTAGGCCACGTCTACATCGACGCCGAAGCGGAAGTTCGCCTCCAGGGTGTACATGCCTTCAATGGACGATGAATAAAGAAAGTCGATCCCTTCCACCGTCGCCATCTGGCGCTCGATCGGATCGGCGATGCTTTTGTCAACGTCCTCGGGCGTTGCACCTCGCCACCAGATGTGCACCTTAATCATGGGGTAGGTAATATCCGGCAGGAGGTCGACCGGCAGGTTGACCAGGCCGTAGCCACCGAGTACCAGCAGAGTGAACACAATCGCCGCAGTTGCGTAGCGGCGTCGCACGGTATATTCGGTGATCTTCATTTGTGGCCGTCCGACGTTCCCGACTTGGCAGATGACTTCAGAGATGCCCCGGGTTCGTCGGCCGAAGCACTGGTCGCTATTATCAGCCGCCCGTCACTTAGTCCCATAACGCCCGTAATAATAACGGAATCGCCTGGCAGGAGACCCTGGACAATCTGCACGCGGCTGCCCTCCTCTATACCGGTGCTCACTTCTCTTCGCTGCGCTTTGCCGTTAACCGCGACGTAGGCTACTGTTTTCGCATCGGGCGTAGTTACGATGGCCTGGGTAGGGACAACCAGCGCATCCTTCACGGTGCCGGTTTTCAGCTTGGTGCGGGCAAACATGCCCGGCAGCAGCTTGGCGGCGCGATCAACCGTGACCTCAACCGTCCGCGTGCGCATGCGCTCGTCTAAATACGGATAGATGCGTGTCACAATACCGTGAAATACCGTGTCCGGATAAGCATCGAGAGAAACGGAGACGGGAGACTTCAACTGAAGGTGAGCGGCGTACTGCTCAGCGATACTGAGCTGCACAACCAAGCTGCTTGGATCATACAATTCGAGCAGCGGTTTACGAGGCGAAATGTAGTTGTAGTCCCCTTCCTCGACGAATAGGCGGGACGTTACACCACTCCACGGAGCAAGCACAGAGTAGTCGCGAGCCGATTCCTGCGCCTTGACTAACAGTGCTCTGGCTTGTTCCCGAGCTGCTTTCGCCTGGTCAAGCTGCTCTCGTGAATTGCCCTCGATGGCGAGAAGGCGCTCCACACGAGCGACATTGGCATCTTCTTTGCGCACGGCTTCAAGCAGTGACGCAATCTGCGCCTCAGCCCCTTCTTGCCGACCGATAACCAGCAGTGTATCTCCTTTCTGGACCGGGTCACCCTCGCGGACGCGAAGAGAGACCACCGGACCTTCCGCCGGAGAGGCCAACTGGACAGCTCGGAACGGCACGACTGAACCGGTTACTTCCAAAGTGCGCGCGATCTCGCTCGGCCGTACCACGGCAATCTTCACCTCGGCCGGTTTCTTTGTGGGATCTGGCGCCGCGGCTTGTTTGGTGCTGCACGCTGCGAGTGCAAGCGCCAAAATGGGAACCACAGTAATAAAGGCTACCAGTGAACGAAATCGCAATATCATGTCTGCGCTCCTTCAGGCCCGGATTAAATCAGGTAAAAGACGTATCGCAGGATCATATAGATCCCGATGAGGATGAAGACGACTGCGGTAATGACACGGACCCAACTCTCGAAGCGCTGAATGCTGGTAAACAGTTTTCCTACCGACTTGGCGCTGTACGCCAGCATGACGCCGACCACCAGTACCGGCAATCCAGTACCGATGCCGTACAAAGACGGCAGAAGCAGGTATGACTCGTGCCGCACCGACAGTGGCACTAAGCTCCCGAAGAACAGCGCAGCCGACACCGGACAGAAGGCGAGTGCAAACATCGCACCCAGTACCCAGGCACCCCAGAGGCTGCCCCGAGAGGCGCGTTCCTGCAACTTATCGCTGGGCGAGAACCCAGGTATGCTGAACGGCAGCCAGTTCAGCAGAACTAGCCCGACCAGAATAAGGATCGGGCCAAGCAGGTTGTTCATGTACTTCTGCAGGAAATTCGACACACCCGGAATGGACAGGATGCCAGCCGTCACGATTGCACCAACAGCGACGTATGTTACGAGCCTGCCCAGGACATACAATAGACCAGACCACACTGCATGGCGGCCGCTCGCAACATGCTTGCCAATATATGACACCGCCGCAATATTGGTGGCGAGCGGACAGGGGCTGATTGAGGTGAGAATCCCCAACCACAATGCCGAAATAGCTGCAACGTACAGAGATTCCACTACAGCCTCCTCAGGTACTGATCGACCTCACCGCGCACCCATTCCAAGAAGGCCGGCTTGTCGTGGGCATACTCCCACATCGCGTCAAGGTTCTTGTATTCGGCTTTCTGTCCCGGTATTGAATCGATGATGATCAATGCCTGCGAGAAGAGTTGATAATCCTGTATGAAATGTTCATTAGGCGGCACTTCGCGGTTAATCACGCGCCACTCGAGTTTCCCGTCGGCCATTTCATCGGCAAAATATGTCTTCAGCGCTTCGTCGGTGTAATGCTCGATATTCAAGCAAGTCGGGCAGCGCACGTTGCCATGAAAGTAATACGCCACAATCTTATGCCGGGGGGTGTCAGGCGATGAGCCGGCCGACCCTAAGCCAGTCGGAAATACGCCGGCCTGTCGAGCTATGAACGCTACGATACTGGCGCCAACCAGCACGAGCAGGGCAACTGTAATGATCTTACGAGACATCATGAATGGTTGTTCCTTCACTGGGTGGTATCGAGAAATGCTTTAACTTCATCTTGAACGTATTTGACGAATGCGGGCTTGTCTCCGGCCAACAACCAAATCTTGTCGAGGTTTTTCCAGCGCGTCTGCTTGCCCTTGTGAATGTCGGTGATGATGAGGGACTTCGTATACATCTGGTAGTCCTGAACAAAGTGCGCGTTTTGGGCCGAATCCGTATTCACCACTTGCCATTCGAGCACCCCGGATTTCAACGCATCACCAAAAGCACTATTGAGCGCTTCGCCGGTGTACTCCTCGAACTTCCGACATCTGACACATCGGACATTGCCGTGAAAGTAATAGGCAATGACCTTGTGCGACAACGTGGCGGCACTATCACTAGAGTCAATCGCGGCAGACTTGGTTGCCGCTGACTCAATTCTGGGGGTATCCCCCGCGCCTGCCGGCAAGTATCCGGCCGCCAATATGAGCGTCGCGGCTGCCAGCACAGCAATGAGTGTTGCCTTCTTCATCTGCATATCCTCAACAAGGGTTCTTGAATCGCTTCCTTTATAGTGCATTCTCAGGAATATTGTACACGCCGGCCGAATCGTTGACGGTTGCCATTAATTAGATCCCATCGCAACTCTATGACCGTTGTGATCCATCCAAATGCTCCGGCAGTTCACCTTCTAACACCTGATGCTTCTGCGGGATCTTGCCTTCACTTATTAGCTGTCGCCTCACGGCCGACCATACCTTCTTCCGTCTGAAGAGATCGTGCAGGCCCTCTATCGGCGGGAAGCTGATAGCCTTGCCAAGGCAGAGATTGGCGCAGGTTGTACAGCCTACTACACACGATGTTGGTTTCATTACAACCGCTTTGCCGCCGGAGTCCCATTCGAACACCGCTTTCCCGCAGTTCATGCACATTCCGCATTTGACACACTTGTCAGCATTGACTGACGGATGCCAATTGATTTCTTCTCTACTCACACCAGCGAACCATGGCATATTTGCATCCTTTCGCAGTGGTGATGACCGGGCCAGATCGTTCACGAGCCAGGCTATGGGAACAGGTCGTCACCCGAGGCGACAATAGAGCTACACATGCGCCGTATGTCATCAACCGGTCTTTGTTCAGGGTCGATCCTCCAAAAGAGCTTCCGCCCGCTCATAGACTTGGGCAACATGATCCTGATCGACTTTGGTGTGCCCCTTTTCCATCCCAAGCTCTGAAAGCAAGATATGGTCGAATGCCGACACTACGGCTTTCTCCATAGTCAGTCTGGCACAGTTCTCCGGGCAGCCGTCGATGACGATTATCCGCTCAGCGGCTTTCACGGGATCCATGGCAAAGTCAAGTTCGTTAGCCACCGCCGCCAGACAACCCATAGATGCCAGTCTCATGCGCGAGACACGCCGGGCAGCCTGATCGGCCACTGCCCCGACATCGGACGCCCCGGAGCACGCAAATACCAGTCGCGGCGCACCGCCGCAGCACCCGCTCTTCTTATCTTCCATATCCAGTTTATCCTGTAGCCGTCCAGTCCTAGGCAATCAACTTCTTAAGCTCTTCAACCGACGGTACTTTGCCGGTCACTTTCACTATGCCATCCACCAGCAGGGCGGGCGTCATCATCACTCCGTACCCCATGATCTTCTGGATGTCTTCTACCTTTTCTATGTTGCATTCCATGTCGAGTTGAGCGGCAGCCTCCATAGTCAGCTCGGTGAGCTTCTTGCACTTGGGACAGCCCGTACCCAAAATCTGAATGTGTTTCATTGAACGATACTCCTTACTGTACTGTCTCTTGTCTCCGCGGGCTAGTGTCTGCTCTGCCCGCCCATCATGTATACATAAGTCGCTGCCCAGTTACTCAGCACGGTAACAATACCGAACAGGAACATTCCAACGCTCATGAGCGCCCAGCCCGACATAATATTGCCTACCACACACCCTCCGGCAAAGGCCGCTCCGATTCCGGTGAGTAATCCACCGAGCAAAGCAAACAACATCTCGTCAGGCGGCTTTGGAAGTAGTCTTGCCTGACCGGACATTCGCGCCGAGACCCAGGAACCAATCATGAGACTGATGACCTCCACGACAAGCCACCAGACGATCGGCTTACCGCTTCCTTTGTGCGCCAAAGCGGCGTTGGCCGGCGTTGACTGGGCCGATGGGCCACTGGGTTCATTTGAGTAGACATGCTTGAAACCGTTGTCGACCAACAGTAACTCGGCTTGCATCACGCCGTGAGTGACGCCAAGCGGGTAGTTACGGCCGCTTGCTGCCGACGAGAGATAGGCCGGCACCATGAGCAGTCCGATCGCCGCACCGGCCACCCACGGCCTCCACGATTTGGTCATGGCGCGTTCCAGACCCCATTTACGGTCGCCACCCGTGGACCGCGCCGCACCACTTTGTCTCCTCTTCAAAATTCCTGCAATCGCCAGCGTCGCCGCTGCGAAAAGCACCGCCAGAACCCAGAACGGCAGCCCGGTGAGACCGGAAAGGGTGACCGCCTTTCCGTCCGCGAGTGAAATGACATACTTCTTCATCCAGAGCTGCATACCGTTCA
>Ga0315273_10008468_pt1 | contig 12975 bp, 5 predicted proteins | sample YL17G02_0_MG_FD_205753 | JGI IMG/M metagenome (GOLD analysis project Ga0315273, IMG submission 205753) | Sediment microbial communities from Yellowstone Lake, YNP, Wyoming, USA - YL17G02_0 | ecosystem: Environmental > Aquatic > Freshwater > Lake > Sediment | place: USA: Wyoming | collected...
CCGATGTTGTTATGACTTATAATAGCTCTTTGTGTCCAGGCACCACTATTTAATTGATATATATGAATATTGGCTGCTGATGCGGCATCACATACTGCCCATAAATCTCCATTAAAATCTACGAACTCTTTTGTTCGTAAAGTTGATGTTGTCCCTGGAAGAATTTCAACAAGTTCAGTTCCACTATCCCATACTCCGCCACTCTTCTTGTAGATGTATGTTCTATTGGGACCACCCAAACCGATACCACCTAGATATAAGTCTCCACCATATACTATTAGGGCACCACCCTTTGATATTATATTTACTCCTGCTATACTTTCTGCAGCCCAAGTTATACCATCAATAGAAGACCATACTGGCTGTCGTGGTGTAGATGCCCAATACATTGTGATGTACAACTTGCCGCTATACGATACCATTTGGCTTGGTTGATTAGCACCTAATAGAAAATTACCAGTGCCAAGATTGGCACCTGCTATCTCCGTCCAAGTGGTACTATCAAACTTCCAGATATAGGCATCAGCACTATGGCAAACATATAAATCATTTCCACCACCATCGTCGTGGACACACATTGAATAGACAGGACCACCAATGCTAAAAGTCTTTGATACAGACCAATTTATTCCATCAGTGCTTTCATATATCTTGGCAGCAAACCCAGGTAGTGGGAATGTGCCTGCGTAAAGCTTACCATTAAACTCACATAAAGCAGTTACAGCACCATCTTCTGTTAGGTTAAATCCAGAAGTAGTTTTGTTCCAAAGAATAACTGGTATAGGCATTATTTTCTATCTCTTAATCCACAAAAGGTAATTCGAAAGTTTGTGCACTTGGGGTAACAACCCCATAACCACGGCCAGGAGTTAGGTCAGCAGGATTAAAGTTTAATAATGGAGACCTACCTACGATATATGTCTCGAAGATGTTATTTGTCACTCTCTGAATTTCGGTAAACTCTATTTGCCGAGATAATAGTAAATTATCGATAGAATTATCCTCGGAACTCGACCTGGGGACCGCAATTGCATTAATTCCTTGATTGGTTGTATTGCTCACCAAATCTATCTCTGTTGTAGTTGGATTAGCACCGTAGGGGAAACAGAACGTTCCGGGCTCATTCATAATAAAAAAGAGCCCATGTTGATTATCAATGGTCTTAAAGGTCGATGGATTATAATCTATACTATAAATATTGTCTTGGCCTGGAGCATACACTTGCCATAGACCATTTTCAATCCTAAATACTTGCAACAGATTTAACCCTGTGCACAATGTGTCAAGCTCATTGTCAGGGCTCGATGTATCATAGGGTTGTGAAATTAGATTTATACCCTGCACCAAAGATAGGCGCATGCCCACTGTGTAGGTTTCTGTTCTTGTGTCTTCTATCGTGTCAGTTACGTTTACACTACGGAAACGAAGTTGTGTGTCTGTTACCATAGTAATTGGAGATGTATACAACTCATTTCTATGTGCCCACAATGTTTCATCAGGAGTTCCACCTCCGCGTGGTTCCAGTGGGTCAGTATTATCCTGTGTCCAGTAACTAGTTATAATACTTGCAGCCACTGTCGGTGCTTCACTCACCACATTCCAGTATGTATTTAATGGGATGGGATTAGTGGTATCACTCCATTGAGGTTGTGCAAACCCTGGAACAGTTTGACCATCCCAAGGTTGAGGCAATGGGTCACCACCATCTCTCGGAGCATAAGAGGGTACTGCAGCCGGTATGGCCACTAAAGCATTCCAATCTGTCACATAAGGAGGAAGAGTTATATCAATATCATACATAGACATCATCAGGGCTGCATTACTACTATCCCACCATGCAAATTCCCAATGGGAACAGGTAACGTCCCACTTATCTGGATAATGGAAGAACATAAACATACCCAAATTTGGTTCGATGTAAATGTTGCCTGGTAAAAATTCATCAAATGTAATAGCAGTTCCATTATCATGATACATTGACTTTATTTGGAACCCTAAATCACTTACTGCATCATACCCCTCGATTAAAATAGAAAAATCTCCCTTTTGATAAGCAAGTTGTAAATCAGTATCTGTCTTTAAAATAGGATACGCTATTGGATCACATTCTCCTGGAGCGTGATAAAGTTTGGTAGCTACTCTGTCTGGATCAAAATAACATACATTAATACATCCTGGAATTCTTCCTATAAGATTAGAACGTTGTGCAATATCAAATACACCAGAACTAGATTGTGCATAACGTTGCCAGTAAACTCTTGCTGTAGGATCTGGGATAGTATGACCGCTGTTAAGATACGCTTTTAGTTGGACGACTTCGTTTTGTAGCACAGTCCGTCCAGCAGGAGTTGCTTTTGTATATGAAGCAGCAATTGGAACTGGTGTTGCAGTTATATAATCTGTCTTTATTTCTGCATTGAATCCACCTGCATTGGTAGCAGTCAGAGATACTGTATAAGTTCCAATAGATGTATAAATATGAGTAGGATTTTGTAATGTTGATGTATTTAATAGACCACTTGCTGGATCACCAAAATCCCATAACCAGGAAGTTGGAGTATTGGTTGACAAATCAGTAAAGTTTACCGTGAGAGGGAAAACTCCACTTGTAGGAACTCCTGTAAAATCAGCAACTGGAATAGGTGTATTGACTGTTATATAATCTGTCTTTATTTCTGTATCGAATCCACCTGCGTTGGTAGCAATCAAAGATACTGTATAAGTTCCAGGAGCGCTATAAATATGAGTAGGGTCTTGTAATGTTGATGTATTTAATAGACCACTTGCTGGATCACCAAAATCCCACAACCAAGACGTTGGAACATTGGTAGAGGTATCAGTAAAGTTTACTATTAGTGGAGGAAGTCCACTTATTACATCAGATGTAAAATCAGCAACTGGGTTTAATGCTGCCGTTATATAATCTGTCTTTATTTCTGTATCGAATCCACCTGCATTAGTGGCAGTTAATGTTACAGTATAGGTTCCAGCAGAAGTGTAAATATGAGAAGGACTTTGCAATGTTGATGTATTTAATGGACCACTTGCTGGGTCACCAAAATCCCACAACCAAGACGTTGGAATGTTGGTAGACAAATCAGTAAAGTTTACCGTAAGTGGAGGAAGTCCACTTATTACATCAGATGTAAAATCAGCAACCGGAGCAACTACTAATGGCTTATCTGTCCAAATTGCGGCACTATTGCCACTAGAGATGTCATAGTTCCATCCACCACCAAAGAACTGATAACCACCAAATGTGGTAAAGGTATGTGGATGTGCATTATCTTTATTACCACTAATGACTGTTTCTTGATATATCTCATCAAACACACCCCAGGTGGAACCATCACTAGACCGAGAAAAAGCCCACCAATCTCCACTTTGCACATTTCCTGCACGGAACATTCCATCGGGCTGTCCAACAAACCCTATACCAGTAGAAAATCCTTCCAAATCATAGCCTGGGTCATTACGAACTATAATAGCTCTTTGTGTCCAAGTACCACCATTAAGTTGATATATATGAATATCAGCAGCGGATGCACCATCACACACTGCCCACAGGTCACCATTGAAATCCACAAATTCTTTTGTGCGTAATGTGGTGCCTCCTAAACTTTCAACAAGTTCTGTTCCAGCGCCCCAGGTTCCACTACTCTTTTTATAAATGTAAGTGCGGTTAGGACTTGTAGCTTGTATACCACCTAAATAAAGGTCTCCACCATATACTATTAGGGCACCACCCTTTGATATTATAGTTCCAGATGTTGGACTATCGGCAGCCCAAGTAATACCATCAATAGAAGACCATACTGGCTTTCGTGGTGTAGATGCCCAATACATAGTGACATGTAACTTTCCACCATACGAAACCATTTGGCTTGGTTGATTGGCTGTTAGAAGGAAATCACCAGTGCCAAGATTGGCACCTGCTATCTCCGTCCAAGTAGTACTATCAAACTTCCAGATATGGGCATCAGCACTATGGCAAACATATAAATCATTTCCACCACCATCGTCGTGGACACACATTGAATAGACAGGACCACCAATGCTAAAAGTCTTTGATACAGACCAATTTATTCCATCAGTACTTTCATATACCTTCGCATAAAATCCAGGTTGTGCGAATGTGCCTGCGTAGAGTTTGCCATTAAACTCACATAAAGCAGTTATAGCACCATCTTCTGTTAGGTTAAATCCAGAAGTAGTTTTATTCCAAAGAATAATTGGTATAGGCATTATTTTCTATCTCTCAATCCAAGTTTGTGCACTTGGGGCAATAATTCCATAATTTTGTCTCGATACTTTGCCAAGACAATAGCAAATTATCGATAGAGTCATCGGTAGAGATTGCTCTTGACACTACAATTACATTACTTTCTTAATCTAAAGAAAGTCCGTCCAGCAGGAGCTGCTATAGTATACGAAGCAGTCATTATGTGCTCTCCTTTGTGATATTGATCTGTACACTTGCTCCTGGATCACCGGTACCTTGAATAGAAACGAATGGTTTTGTTGTAGGACTGCTCACTGGAATAATAACTGGAACACTCACTGTTTGACCAATCAAAGTTATACTAGCACTGAAGAATGAACTTTTGTTTCCAATGACATCCATAAAAGTTACATAAACTGTTTTTATTCCATTTCCCTCGGAAAGGGTCCAATTGAGTGTATTTTGATAAGGATAAATGGTTCCGCCTGTTATATTTTCTATGTCAATTTCATTAAAAATCTCTACCAGATCTGCACCTGTTGCATTTAGAATCAGGGTAACTTGTCGTGTATCTGTCTTTAGTGCTCCACCATTTATTATAATCGGCACTGCTCCAACTAATGGTGGTGTCGTATCTAAAATAATTGATGCACTAAATACATCTGAAATTTGTGATACACTTTGGAATTTGACATAAACTATTTTTTCTCCATCTCCATAAGCTGGTCCTGGTAAATCGTCACGCAGTTCCCATTGTTTTGCTGTTGTGTAAGGTTCCCAAACAGCACCTGCAAGAGACACATCATTAGAAATCTTCATTTCAGTTGCACCCAAAGCGCTTAATATCAAATCCACAGTAGGATTATTAGTTCTTGATGCATTGTTATTGATCATTATCGCTTTCAGATGACCAGGTGCTGGAACAATAAGTGGTACAACCATTATAGATCTCCGAAAGTTTTATGATTTACCAAGTCACCATCAAGGAACATCTTTATTACTGGTGGCTGACTATCTTTTGTATGCAACTTCCAAGTACAGGTGATTTGATGCTCTGCTTCCTCAAATTTACTGAAACCAGCAATGTAGCTAAACAGATAATAACCTGCCTTATCAACAGAATCAAATGTTAATGTTTTCTTCACTTGATTCCATTGTAATGCTCTAATTAGCTGGATACCGCCATAACCATAACCATAGCCATCAGAACGAACTCTATTTCTATTTACTTGTAAGAATTTCTCATATTCCAAGAATAAATTATACGATGTAAGCAATGTCCTCCAAGCAACCCTTCCTGTGGCAACGAGTGGATCAACAGTATTTATAAGCCATTGCTCCATTAGTATTGTTTCGTAGTTGGTGAAGTCATTTATGCCTAGCACAAAGTACCAAGTATTTACCCTATCTGGGCTTGACTTTAACATTGCAGTTATCAATGAGTTTGTGATAGGTATAAAACTCTGCACAATCATTGGGTTGTGTTGGAAATCAATACCAGTATCACCAGGTAGGTAAACCAAATTACCATTTGGGTCTGGAATGGTAAAATCTGGACCTGACGATGCGCGAAACACTTCGGTATGGAATGGTAGTGACTCACCTGTCATAGGGTCTTTATAAGCACTTGCATACTCAAAACCTAATGCTGGGAATCTTGTAGCAAAATCTCCTATTACATAACCGCCAGCGACACCATCTGTCGTTGCACCACCAATACCAATTTCTGCCAAAGCATTTCGTCGTTCCAGAATATAAATATCTCTATCTTCATCAGAAATTACATTTGCTGGTATGTCCAAGAACAAATGAACATCATGACCACGCTTAAAAAGCTCTAACAATACATTGTCAAAATACTTACATCCCTGTATAAATGACATTTCGGTTTGGATAGTAAGTTTTGCTCCATGACCCTCAAAAATACTTGCTGTGGTTCGTAATTTGTTTGCTATTCCACCTTGACCTGCCTCTGTGGCAAAGGTAGGGTCATTTGGAATTTGTATCAATACTGTTATGTTTAGACCCAATCCACTTGGTCCACCATAGATAGGTGTTATCACAAACTCTGTCCTATTTGCCTCAAAAATATCTGATTGACCATTCGCATTAAAATCCATTATTGTGTAGGAGGGTGGATATGCTAACTTTACTTGATTCTGTCCTTTGTTTAAATAATGTATTTCTTTTCGTGGAATCCAAGTTACATCTGTCGTAACTCGATGCACATTAGAATCAGCATCATGTATCTCAAAAACTAGCGAATTTCGCTTGTTTTTATAAAGAGTAATTCTGTTGGTAAACTCGTTAGTCCCCACCATATCCAGCAAATAGTGGGATTGCTTATCGTCACCATCCCACAATGTTCCAAGCAACAAACTAAAACTTCCTTCATCAACTCGTAAATCATTTAACGCACTATAGGCAACCCAAGCATTATTGTTTGCTTTTAATTCCAGACCAGTGTTAAACCTACTTGCAGCATAGGCGATAGAAGAACTTCCATCTGAAAGTGGTGGTGAAACGACTGGTGGTAATGGTGCTAAATAATCACTATCTGTGCCATTCGTCAGTTTAAATCCATCATTGAGGGCATCAACAACAGTAGGTGTTATCCCAGTAAATCGCTCCACTGCTCTTTCAATTGAGAGTTTTGTTGGTCCCAAACGAACCGCTTCTAGTAATCCTTGCACTGCTTTGCGTAATGCTTCTGTTTGGAATCCAGTAACAGGATAATCAACTGAATATTTTCCAGCACTAATGATTGGTATAAAATGCAATGTATTTGTGCTAGCATCAAAGGCAGTTATTGTTGTTACTGGTGCTTTTTCTGGATCGCTTGTTTCATATATCACTGACTTTGTAGGATCGGCAGGTGTAAATCCCAACTGGACACTGCTCTGCTTGGTCACCATGTCAAACTGCTCTGTGCGAGTTGTTATTCCTGTAGTCAAACCAAGAAGCTCAGCATAGTTATTTATTAATGCTTCACGACGAGCACCACATTGATAAGTAACAAAATAATTTGTACCTGGATCGATTGCTTGTGTTCTAGCAATATAATCAATATAATAAGTATCATTCTCTGGCAATGGATCAAACTGAATTCTATGATTCAAAAGATCTACGTTCGTTATGTTCACACTTTGGATTGTTCCATTGCTTAATGTACGATACATTGTAATAGCATCATTTGCCATCATTTCTTTTAATGTGACAAAACGTAAGTCTTTAACTAATTGCCGAACTTCTTGAATTGGCACATCAATAAATGAAGGAGTCCAATCTATCGAATTGGTTCCATGATCATAGTCAACAAGTACTACGTCTTGTGCAATTGTGATTTGATCAATTGTAAAACTTTCCTCATCTTTGTAAATTACATTCACCAGCTGTAGAGATGCTATCGCTCCTGTTTCAATCCGAACTAGTCTTTCATAAACTGGATCTAGAGTGTAATCAACACCAAATACATAAGATGTATCACCAGCACGATTGGTTACAATAAACGCAGGGTATAATAAGTTATCAACTTCTTGTCCCTTCTTAACAAAGAGTTGTAGTTTTTGTAGATAAGCAAAACCATCAGGTCCAAAGGCAGATACCTCACTTATATAATTTTCATGAAATATAAATTGATGTTCTGTTACTGTAATGTCGGTATTGTCTAATAAGATTTGGTCATATATCCCAAAAGACTTGGATAGCTGATAGAATACACTATTGTTCTGAATAGCATTTAAACCTGTACTGGTAAATTGAATTGTAAGAGTGTGTTGTGTGTCGTCAGTAATAGCAGTATAATCAGTTCCTTGTATCAGTTCTTTTGTGCAGCGACGAAGAATTGGACTTCCAGTGATTAGTTTGATATTAGAAACATTAGAAGTTATTTCTATTGCATAGGTAGATTGTGGAACAGTTATACCACCCTGAATTAAATACTTAAATAAAGTCCACGCTGTGATACCAGTAGAGGTACTGATTAAATGTTCTTTGGCAGGTTTTAGTTCATCTGGTAAAACTGCGGCAATGGTATTTATAAAATCACTTCCAGTGAAGGAACGATCACGAAATTCAGCAGGTGTATCAGTCAAGTCTAATGTACGTGGTGCTGTCACACCACTAAATGAAACTGTATCATTCAAGTATGAAACAATAGAATACTCTTCACCTGTTGTTTTATTAAAAACTCGGAATACGCTATTAATAGGTTTTTGTGCTACAGAAACCTCGAATATACCAGAGACTTTGGTAATTTCTCCATAAACTTCAATATGTGAATCTAGATTTGCTTCTTTGGTAAAATCAACTTTACGACGATAGGTAATGCTTAAATTTGTATCGTTTGTCCTAACACCTGGCAACCTAGCAACCCCACCATCCAATAAAATATTAACTATACCATTAACATAGTCTATGGTATAATCTTGATCTTTAACGAGAGCATCAAACTGACCACCAGAGACCGTGATTACTTCTGATCCTGGAACCAGGTTGCCATGTTCTAATTGGATTGAATAGGTATTAGCCATTTCTTATCACTTCTTTTATGCTATACAAATTATTGTGTAGGTGCCACTTACGCCTATCGTAACTGAAATTTGGTTCACATTAGGATGTGTTACAAGTGTATCAAATGCATTTGTTACATCTACACCTGATGTTGGGGTCACCTCTTTTATTACTGATACTTGTGGAAAATTCCCCAAACTATGAGTAAAAGCAGTTGCTGCACCAGTAGTAAGAGTGCGATGCGAAAAACGTACACGCAATGCACGCAATTCATCTTCTTGAGAACGCAGTATAGCTTCATTCTCAACTGCACTCATTACTCCCGTAATCCGATCACTGAAACTATTTACAGATTGTTCAGTAACAAGAAAGAGTTCCTCTAGATTAAGAAACGCATTCTCTACTTTTATCCAGTTATTGTTAGTAACTAGATCCCAATCTGGAGCACCTTTCGGTAACAATTTTAACTCTAAATAAGGAGTTATAACTGTTGCAGTAACATTTACTGGTAAAAGATCCGTTGCCATTGTTATTCTCCAAAACCATAATTGCCAAAGCCACCCTCACCAAACAGGACTTGGAACACCTCGGCAGGTATTATCAGTGCTTCTGTTTCAGTTTTTACATTACCTACATCAACATATTCAAACGTATATAAACCTGAAGTTGCTACACCTAAAACCTCAATAGTGTTATTTAATTGACTATAATTCAGTACTTGTGATGCTATTGTTCTACTGGAATCCCTACTGTTGTAGATGCGGACCGACCTGTAATCAGTTGGTATATAATTTAGTGTAACAATTGTGTTGTCATTCGCAATGCGATGCAACTCTCGTCTAATAAAGACCGTTGGTGTAAATCCAACTCTTTTAATGCTGAAAACACTCTCTTGAGCTAAATGATCAAGATTACCAGTACCACGATTGACTACTTCATCTACTATCTCAGCTGCAAGAACATTGTCATTTTTTACTGCAGAAATTTCACGATCTGCCAAAGCTAATACTGCTGCCATAGCTTCGTATAGCTTTTCTATGTTTGTACCTGGCTCTTTGTTGTAAAAATCTGAAAGGGTATCTTTCAGAGCCTGCAGAAAGGCCTGTTTATCATTTGATCCTGCAGCATTCGGAAGAACCATCTATACTCCTTATACACTATTTGTTGAGAGTGTTTGTGTTGGATTGCTAGCCAAAGATACAGTCAATAATGGATTGCTAGATGCCAACACTGCATATTCACGTGCTGTCAATGTTATGTCCACAACTTGTTGAGCAGGTGTACGACTTAATACATTTATTTTTACACTCTGCACACCAGTCACATTTGTCATAACTGCTTCTATGTCTGTGATTAGTATTGTGCCACCAAAACTTGCACGACTTTCCAAGAATGACGTTAATGCACTGGAAATATCAACCACTATTGAAGATGGATTGAATCCTGTATTAATATAAACGTTTGCTTTGATTGTTAGAGGAACAGCAATTGCTTCACGAACCAAGACATCAGAAGTCAGAACCTTCTGCGATTCTACTGGCTGTGCTGTGTCTCTAACTGTGCTGTTGTAAGTGTAGGTGGTTGTTATCAATTCACCATCAAGTGGTGCTGTGAAAGTATAATCTGTTAAGTATTGAGCACCTGGTGCTGGTTGGTCAAGAGCAACTATACTTAGTGTTTCAGTTGCCAAATCAACTGCTACCTTGTCCAAAATTACTTGTGTATCAATTTCCCTTACAGCATAGAAACGACTACTTGTCACTTGTGTTCCATTTTCTATGAACACTACTTGTTCACTGTCATTAATATCAGCAAAGATCAAATCTGCTTCTAGGGTGTCGTCTGCATCGGGAGCAGCACGTTCCAAAATTACATTACCAACAACTTTGATTTGTGTATCACCTGCTGTAATGGCCTCTACTTCACCAGCTACAAATTCTTTAGCCTCTACAAAGTTATCTTCTGCCTTGCGTAAAATGACACTCAATGCATCATCAGTTCCTACTGTTGTGAATGTACTCGTTCTTATTCCAAGACCAACGTTTTCACTATCCTCAATACCAACAAGTGTCTTGTTTGTCTTTGTGTCATAACTGGTACTTAGTATATTATACAACACATTATCACGAGCAGGTGTCAAGTATAGAGAGAAGTCCTGAAGTTTGGGGAACAGTGGTGTTCTGTCTGCACTGAATCCAGCATCATTTGTCTTCACCACTATCTCGAATTCTATTACTGAACCACGTGGGAACGTGTCTGTACCAAAAGACAGATCAAATGGTGATTCTGTTCCAAATGCACTCATTGTTGCATTTGATAAATCAGCTACACTATTTGCTACTCTGAAACGCACATTGACCGCACCACTTCCACCAACACTATTCCAAACTATCTTCGTAAAGTTAACAACCTTTTCCTCATTGTACTGATAAATGATTGACGTTGACAACGGGAATGGTGAAATCTGTGTTCCTAGATCAATTGGAGTATAATACAATACGTTATAAATACCAACATTTGCACTAGTGACCGGTGATAAGAGTGTAAGTGCTTTTGTAGCTGGATTATAAGATCCTGCAATTAGTTTTCGGTCAGGATTACTCACCATCTGAATAACGATGTCTGTTGCCAAACTTGTTGTTACAATTGGCACATTATTTAGGATTATTGTTGACACTCCGACTGTGAGTGTCACTTCTTGTATGATTGGTTGCCGACCCAAGAATACCAATCTTGGTTCTGGATGTTGAGTTGGATCGTAGGGTATTGCATAAATTGGATTTGAAGCGCTTGATGGACTGTTACTTGGAATACTGTAATCCTCATATACTGGATTACCATAAAGTGGATTATCAGAATAGTTTGTTAGGTCATAACTTCCAACAACACTATTAACTTCGTGATCGGCATTGATAAAATTATGTACCGCATTTCCAAATTGAGACACTATTAACTTTCGTGTTTCTGACAGAGTCCACCAAGAATCGGTAAGTTCATTCTTATACTGGAAGCGATAATAGAAAGTAGAACTTCTGTCAACCGAGAAAGAAATACGGAAAGTATTGTCCGTTATTTTTAACATTGTGACTGGTTCACGACCTGTAATCAACGAACCATCACTTGCTACTTCACGAATTGAGCAGTAATTACCTGGCACTCCAGCAACTGTGAATATTACTTTTGTACGCTGAATATAAATTGTGGTGTTTATACTGTGTGCCACTGGTGTAGAACCATTGTATCCACGAGTTACAGAAATTCTATCACCAAGCACATCCTGTATTTGCATAAACTCTTGATCAATCTTTATAATTACATTTCTCTTATAAAGTGATGGAGTTGCTACAACAAGAATTGTGTCTTCTACTGTTGTAGTCTTTGCAAGTAGGTCAATTTCAGATATTTCGTTTTCTTCTATCCTTAAAATAGGTAAACTCCACATATTACTTGTGGTCACATTTATTACCGATTTAGCATCTTGCAAAATTGGAGCAATCGCATAATTTGTGATTAGGTTATTTGCAGCAAACAAATAAGAATTGTTAGTAATAACACCGTGGAACTGATTACTTTCTATTGTATTATTACGAAGAGCAACAACAGACAATTTGGAAATATCAAATCCACAATTTCCATTGTGATTGATGATGCTGTTATTTACTGAACCATTATCATATACTGCTTGATAATCAACAGTAACTACATTTGGATTACCTGTGGTGGCAACAAGTAGAGCTAGAACCTGTGTTGTGTTAAAGAATGATACTAAATAGCCACCTCTTCTACGATCATACTCCAAAGTGAAATCAACACCTGGTATCAATGAAGGTAGTGGTATTGGTAAGGCATCAATTGGAGAACCATCAAGATAAACCTTATAATCTGTTCCATAAACAAGATTGGCAATATACTTTGAGGTGAATCCACCGTATCCAAGCAAATCATCATCAAGGAGCTCATGGTATCCTACCTTTGTAAATGATGGAACATCTCCATCCAGTGTAGAAAGTAGGTCAATCAGCTTTAATGACAAGGTGCGTGTAGATGTAGGTGTAGGACCATAACCATAAGGATTGAGAGAATCATAACGAGTCTCTACATAACTTCTTCCTGATGGAGTAAAGTCGTTGCTCAACAAGCGGAATGAAGTTCCTGTGTATCCTGCCATAGTAAAGTGTCCTGATGTTGCTGTGTAGCAACCATCGCGACATTGCTTTATAATACACAAATCAAGATAGGGG
>Ga0315273_10008469_pt1 | contig 12975 bp, 10 predicted proteins | sample YL17G02_0_MG_FD_205753 | JGI IMG/M metagenome (GOLD analysis project Ga0315273, IMG submission 205753) | Sediment microbial communities from Yellowstone Lake, YNP, Wyoming, USA - YL17G02_0 | ecosystem: Environmental > Aquatic > Freshwater > Lake > Sediment | place: USA: Wyoming | collected...
CGCGGACGAGGTGCGGCCGCTGGCCGCGCTGGCGCGGGAACTGGAGGGGCTCCCCGCGGCGGCGGCCTCGCCCGAGGGACTTGGCCGGTTGCTCGCGAAGGTGGACTCGGCGTGGCCTTCGGCCACTGCCGAATGCCAGATGCCAGATTCCAAATGCCAAATGGGCGGAGAAGAGAAGCCCTCGCAGAAAAGGACCGTTCCAGCGGGCGGTGGAGCGGCGGGGAAGGGGCCGGTTCGTCCGCGCCGGCGGCGGATGGTCCGAGCGGCGATCTGGGTGGGCGCGGCAGCGGCGGTGGCGATTCTGGCGGGGTGGGGACTCGTGAGCATGTCGCAGGGCGCCCTGCCCGGCGACCGGCTGTATCGCGTCAAGCGATTCGGCGAGGGGACGCGGTACCTGCTGGCCTTCACGCCGGGGCGGAAGGCTGAGATGCGGCTCCGATTCGGCGACGCGCGGCTGCACGAGGCCTACCGGGAGCACCTGGACGGCCGCGGCCTGGATGCCGCGCTGCTGGAGCAGATGGATGGAGAGACCCGGCGGGCGCTGGAGATAGCCGCTCGCCTCCGGGAGGCCCGCCTGGGCGGGGTGCTCGCGCAAGCGGGCTGGTCGTTCCAGTACCGATGCGACATGATGGAGGAGCTGGAACGCAGGGCCACGCCAGAGGAGAAGTCGATCCTGGCGCCCTACGTCGGCTCGTGCCGGGAGCTGTCCAAGTGCCTGCCACTCGGGCCGTGGGGCGACCCACCCGGATCGGCCAGGGAGGCGGTCGTGCGACTGAGGAACCTGGCCATCGAGGGCTCGGCGGAACCCTAGCCCGCGTTTCCCATCCGCCGTACGGCGGACGGGAAGCTCCAATACCGAAAGGTCCAATCACGGAAACGGAGAACCTGGGAGAGAAAGGGGGTGGGCCGAGCGAGGACCGCACGTGATCTGGTCGGTGACTCTGGCGATGGCCTCATTACCCAAGGAGAATACGACGTGAGAATCCTGAGCCTGGGCGTGTTGCTGATCGCGGCTTGCGCGTTCGTGGCGGGCTGCACCGATGAGGGAACGAAGGCCCCCGTCGTGAAGGTCTCAACCAGCAAGACCGGGGACGTCAAGGCGACCACCGCGAAGGCCTCCGATACTGCGAAGCCGCCTGAGACCACAAAGGGCACCGACGCGCCGAAGACCCCGGCGCCTCCGAAGTAGGTGACCCCGCGCCTCCCGAGGCGCGACCGGGGAGCGTTTTGCCGGCGGGCGGCGCCGGGCCTGGTGGCCCGGCGCTGGCCCGCCGTCTGCGTTCTGGACCCGACGCCGGGCCGCCTCAGGCGCCTTGTGCCTGGACCTTGGCGAAGTAGCGCTCGGGGCTCTTCTGGAAGGTCAGGATGCAGCGCGGGCAGCAGAAGTAGACTCGCGTGCCCGCGTAGTCGGTGTAGATGGCGGGGTTGATTCGGCCTCGCATGACGGGACACGTCTGCTGGTGAGTGGCGACCTCCGGGGCGGACGCGTCGCTCTGGCTGCTCCCTTCCGGGAAGAGCGCTCTGTGGAGCGGGCACTGGCTGCAACCGGCCGCCACGATGGCCAGCACCACGATCACCGCGCCACCGAGCAGCCAACGTCTCATCCTTCGTCTCCTCTGCACTGGGTCCTGGGGCCGGGGCGAAGAGCCCTGCCCGAGCCACTCCCGGCGCACCCGTTCCCCACCTATGTCAGGGACGAACGTCACGGCAGGCTCCTTTCGTTTGCCACGGGAAAGCGGCCCCGGGCCGCCGGCGCGTTGGCAGACATCCACCGGCCGGCGGGCACTGCGGAGGGCGAGCCGTGCCGTGGCGCGCCGCTCCGCATCCCGGTCATCTTTGAGCCTAGACGCGCGAGCGCCCGATTCCGTGACGAGGCGATCCCGCCGTGCAGCGCACCCCGCGCCAGAAATCCGGTACGGCTGGACAACGGGCGGAGTAGAATGGTGCTATTGGGTGTTGCACTGCACGAGAGAGAATCCGGCACGAGCGGAAGCGGGCGCGCACGAGAACCGCAAGCTTTCTGCTCCGTTGCGTCACGTTCTCCTCGGATTCCCGGTCCAAACGTATAGGTGAGACGGGGTGGTGACGAGCGAGACAGCCGCTCTGGTCGAGAAGGCGAGGCTCCGCGACCCTGAGGCGCTCGGAGCGCTCTGCTCGAGCTTCTACCCCAAGATCCTGCGGTACATGCAGTACCGCGTCGGGCAGCGGTTCGCAGACGATCTGGCGGCTGAGGTCTTCCTGAAGGCCATCCGCGGGATCGGCGGCCAGACGGGCAATTTCGTGGCCTGGCTCTATCGGATCGCCTCGAACGTCGTGGCCGACCACGCCCGGTCGCAGAAGATGCGTCGGGAAGGCCCGATCAGCGACGCTCTGACGGAGCGGCTCGCGGGCGGGGCCGACCCGGCCCGGGAGGTGGGCAGGGCCCTGGACATCCAGAAGGCGATGGGCCACCTCACGGACGAGCAACGGGAGATGGTGACGTTGAAGTTCATCGAGGGGCTCTCAAACGCCGAGCTCGCCGAGATCACGGGCAGGACGGCCGATGCGATTCGTCACCTTCAGTTTCGGGCGATGTCGTCCCTGAGGCGGATCCTTGGGGGCGAGGAGAAGTAGAAATGCCGAATGCCGAACGCCGAATGCCGAATGGCGAATCTGCGTTCCGCACTCCGCACTCCGCGCTCCCCGCGGCGGACCTGGAGAGATTGTTCGACCGCTGCACCGAGGAGGCCCGCGGGGGCCGCGACCCCGAGGCGATTCTGAGCGAGCATCCCGAGGCAGCAGAGGAGATCCGCCCGCTGCTCTCGCTGGCGGGCGAGATGGCGAGACTGCCCGCTCCGCAGCCCTCGGAGGCGAGTTTGGCCAAGCTCTTCGCCCATCTGGCGAGGGAAACGGCTCAGCAGGAGCTTCGCCCTCCCAAGGAAACGGCTCAGCCGGAGCTTCGCCCTCCCAAGGAAACGGCTCAGCGGGAGCTTCGCCCTCCCGCCGAACAGGCGCCAGCCAGCCCTTCCCCGGCCCGGCCGCGGAAGCGATTCCTGAGACTCCGCGGGTTGGGGTGGGCCGCCGCGGCCCTTTTCGTGGTCTTTCTGACCGGCTGGAGCATGGTGAGCGCCTCCGCGTCGGCTCTGCCCGGCGACTGGCTCTACCCCATCAAGCGGGTCACCGAGCGCGCGACCTACATCCTGACCGTCGGCCCCGACCACCGGGCCGAGCTCCGAATCCGGTTCGCCGACCAGCGGCTGGAAGAGGCCGTGAGAGTTCACCGCCAGGGAGGCGGTATCGACACGCGTCTGCTGCGGGCGATGCTCGGCGAGGCCATCCAGGCGCTCGAGGCCGCCGACCGGCTTCCCGAGACCAGCCGCAATCTGCTCATGGAGCGGGCCGCCTGCTCCTGCCAGCTCCGGTGCAGGATGCTGGGCGCCCTCCTGCGCAAGGCGAGCGCGGAGGAGAGGAAAGCCATCCAGCCGTTCATCGACTGCTGCGACGCCGGCTGCCGGTGCGTGGACGACGAGTGCGGCGACGAGCCCGCCATGAGCCCCGCGGAGGCGGCCGCCCGAATGAGGGAGGCGCTGCCCAGGACGGCCACGCAGCCATGACCTGTTGGTGCAACGCGTGAAACACCTAGAACTGGCAGGGGCTGGAGAGAAAGGAGGTGAGGGGTTTCGACCGGAGGCGATGGTGACCCGGAAGACCCACCTTGTGAGAGGTCGGGATAAGAGCTTAACCGAAGGAGACATTGGGATGAAGGCACTCGGATGGTTGTTGGGCGTTAGCGTGTTGATGCTCGGAGCGTCGGCCTACGCAGCGGGCTGCGGGGGCTGCGGGGGCTGCGGCAATATGGGCGACGGCGCGACGCCGGCCAAGATGGCGGGAGAGGCCAAGGCCCCCGCCAAGGCCCAGACCCTCTGCCCGATCACCGCCAAGGACATCGACAAGAAGATCTCGGCCGACTATCAGGGCAAGCGCGTCTACTTCTGCTGCAACGACTGCCCGGTCGAGTTCGGAAAGGACCCCGGGAAGTACGTCAAGCAGCTCGAGGATCAGGGCATCACGCTCGAGACGATCGGCAAGCCGCAGACGAAGTGCCCCGTGATGGGCGGGGACATCGACAGGACGCTGTTCGCGGACTACCAGGGGCAGCGCGTCTACTTCTGCTGCGGGATGTGTACGCCGAAGTTCAGGGCGACCCCCCAGAAGTACCTCGACGCGATGGCGAAAGCAGGCGTCGTGCCGGAGAAGACACCGCCGGCCGAGAAGTAGCGCCCGCATCCCTTGCGAAATGCGGGAAATCCCAAATGCCAAATCCCAAGCTCCAAACCAGAAGGAGAGACAGGGTGAACAAGCTCATGGCCGCTGGCGGGGTCCTCCTCGCCGTGGCGACCTGCGTGGTACTCCTGGGCTGCGGGGACGGAGAAAAGGGCAAGCAGACGACCACAAGCCAATCGAGCGCTCCCGGGACCCAAGTGGCCGCCAAGACCACGGCCGGAAGGGCTCAGACCCTGTGCCCGGTCATGGGCGAGGCCATCAACCGGACCCTCTTCGTCGACCACCAGAGCAAGCGCGTCTACTTTTGCTGCGGGATGTGCCCGCCGAAGTTCAAGGCGGACCCCGAGAAGTACCTGACGGCGATGGCCAAAGAGGGGATTGTCCTGGAGAAGTCGCCCGAAGGCTCGAAGTAGCCGAACCCGCCCTCCCGAAGGCTTCCCTGGCCTTCGGGAGGGTGACCCACGGCTCAGCAGAATGCGACGGAGCCTGGTGGCCGATGATGTGTGGCCAGATCCCGTCACGATAGGAAGCTCCCGACCGTCTAAGCGATGCGGCGGATGTTGAGCTATCCCGACTGCGAAGGGAAAACTGGCGTGTGGCACAGGATTCCAGACGGCGCGGCAGGGGAACTGGAATGAGCGAATCTGCCCGTGGGCTTTCTCGAGTCTGGCCGGCGTTCACCCGCCTGGTGGCCGCGATAGGCGTCGGGGTGTTGCTCTCCACATCAGGCTGCGGCCGCCTCTTGCCTCGCCAGGTGGTCGTGCCCAAGGGCGAGCCCGAGGAGCGGGCGAAGGCCCAGGCCGAAGAGAAACCGTTTGTGGTCGAAGTCCACAAGCGCCCGCTGCCCGACCTCTCGGCGACGGCGCCCCTGCCGAAGGTATTGGACTACGCCTTCAGCTCGAGCGCCATGCTCGAGATGGCCTACCGCGACTGGCGCGCGGCGATCGAGCGCATCCCGCTGGCGAGCGCGCTGCCCAACGCCAAGCTGGATTTCGAGTTCATGCTGCGGGACATCAAGTCGATCAAGGCCATGCTCGGCCAGGACCTCATGGCGCCGGGCAAGCAGGACGCCATGGCGGAGAAGGCGCTGGCCGAGGCGCAGGCGGCGGGCGAGCGCTTCGTCGCCGCGAAATTCACCCTCCAGAAGCGCGTCGCCCAGGCCTACGCCGAGCTGGCCCTCAATGAGGCGATGCTCGCGCTGAACGCGGAGATTCAGCGGCTCTGGCGCCGCTCGGAGGACACCATCAAGCACCGCTTCCACGTGATGGCGGGCGAGATGGACAACAGCCTGGCGGACCTGCGCAAGATCGGGATCGAGATCAAGATGGCCGAGAGCGAGCAGCGGGCGCTGGAGATTATGCGCAAGGGCCTGGCCGCGGACCTCAACGGGATGCTCACCCGGCCGCCCGATGCCCCGCTGGGCAAGGTCGAATTCCCGGCTCTCGAGCCGCCGAAAGAGCCGGATGCGGCTCTCTTCGCGCGGGCCGTCGAGCACAATCCCGAGCTGGCGGCCCTCCGCAAAGAGGTCGCGGCGCGCGGCGCCGCCGAGGTGATGGCGAAGCTGGAGAAGCGCCCCGATGTGATGCTGGGGGCCGGGGTCGAGCCGATGACGATGATCATGCCCGGCGGAATGGCCAAGAACGTGCTCTCGCCCATGCTCTCCCTCGGGCTGAGCCTGCCGACCAACCGCCCGAAGATTCGCGCGATGATCGCCGAGGCGCTCCAGATGCGCGAGGCGGCGGCCGCCAAGCTACGGGGGGCTTCTTCGGACACCCAGGCCCGCGTCGCCATGGCTCTCGCCGGCTACCGCGACGCCGAGCGCATGATCAAGGACTATCGCGAGCAGATCACCCCGTTCGCGGAGAAGCTCCTCGATACCCAGGTCAAGACCTACGGCACCGGCGGCGGCAATCTGCTGGACCTCCTCGACACCCAGCGGATGCTCGTGGACCTCAGAAAGATGGTCCTGCGAGCCGAGGCGGATCGCCTGCGCTACCTCGCCGAACTCGAGGACGCGATGGGCGAGGACCTCTTCCACTTCATCCCGGGGCAGGCGGAGAAGCGCTAGCGCGCAGGTCTTACCTGTGGCGCCCGAGTGGCTGCGAAGGAGCGGAATGTGGCCCCCGAATTGACGCGAGGCGAGTTTCTGGCGCAGAGCGGCAAGACCTGCCTCACCCTGGCGGCGGGCGGGCTCCTCGTCCTGGGCTGTGCCCGCATCCAGTCCGTCGACGTTGAGAAGACTCGGCCCCCCGATTCGCCGCCGAACTACCTCTGCAAGGAGTCCGAGGTTAGCCCTGCCTACTACTTCCGCAAGGGCAGGCTCCGGGGCGTCCTCGTGCGGACGAAGGACCGCATCAAGGGCTACCGGAACGTCTGCACGCACTTAGGCGGCCCCAATCGGCTCGAAGGCGACGCCCTGCGTTGCCTGTGGCACGGGGCGCGCTTTTCCCCGGAGACCGGCGCCGTCCTCCGAGGCTCAGCCCGAAGGCCCCTGCCCGCTCTGAACCTCGAGCTGAGGGATGGCCTGGTCCTCCTCGCTCAGGCGTAGGGCGCGCAAACATGTACGCAGAACCCCTCATTGCGTTCCCCAGCGGAGCTTGGGAACGAGGAGGGGCTTCCCATCGCTCAGCACGACAGGCTATGTGGTTGAAGGGCCGGCAGGCACAGGGATCAGAGACCCCATGATTGAACGTCTCATCGAGTACTCCTGTCGCAATCGTTTCCTGGTGATCGCGCTCTTCGTGGGCGTCGCCGCGAGCGGCTACTGGGTCTTGGTCCACACGTCGGTCGACGCGATTCCCGACCTGTCGGAAAACCAGGTGATCGTGTTCACCGACTGGATGGGCCGCAGCCCGCGCGAGATCGAGGACCAGATCACCTACCCGCTGTCGGTGAACCTCCAGGGGCTGGCCGGCGTCAAGGTCATCCGCTCCTCCTCCGAGTTCAACTTCTCGATGATCAACATCATCTTCGACGACTCGGTGGAGTTCTACTTCGCCCGCACGCGGGTGATGGAGCGGCTGGCGCTGGCGAGCACGTTCCTCCCCCAGGGCGTGGTGCCCTACCTGGCGCCGGACGCCACGGCGCTGGGGCAGATCTACTGGTACACGGTCGAGGGCGAAAACACCGATGCGGGCACGCTGCGCTCGATCCAGGACTGGTACGTGCGCTACCAGCTCAACTCGGTGCCCGGCGTGGCGCAGGTATCGAGCGTCGGCGGGTTCCCGCGGGAGTACCAGGTCGACGTGACGCCGGAGCGCCTGCGGGCCTACAACGTGAGCCTGGGGCAGATCTACGAGGCCATCGCGCGGAGCAACAGCTCCGTCGGCGGCCGCGTCATCCAGAAGGGCAACGCGGAGTACCTCATCCGCGGGGTCGGCTGGATTCGCTCGGTGGACGACATCCGCAACACGGTCGTCGTGGAGCGGAGCGGCGTGCCGATCCGCGTCGGCGACGTGGCGACGGTGCAAATGGGCAGCGAATTCCGCCGCTCCGTCCTCGAGCGCGACGGCCGCGAGGTCACGGGCGGCGTCGTCATGATGCGCTACGGGGAGAACCCGCTCGAGGTCACCCAGCGCATCAAGGCCAAGATCCGCGAGCTTCAGAAGGGCCTCCCCGAAGGCGTCCGTATCGTGCCCTTCTACGATCGGACGCGGCTCATCGAGAGTGCCATCCACACGGTGTCGCGGGTCCTCGAGCACGAGATCCTCATCGCGGCCATCGCGGTCCTGCTCATCCTGACCCACGTCCGCAGCGTCTTCGTGATTGTCATCACGCTCCCGCTGTCGATCCTCATCGCCTTCGTCCTGATGCGGGTGTTCGGTATTTCGTCCAACATCATGTCGCTCTCCGGCATTGCGATCTCGATCGGCATCCTGGTGGACCAGTCGATCGTGATGCTGGAGAACGCAACCCACCACCTGACGGCGAAGTTCGGCGACCAGAAGATCACCGGCGACACGACGGAGGTGGTGGTGAAGGCCGTCCGCCAGGTGGGGCGGCCGATCTTCTTCTCCGTCCTCATCATGATCATCTCGTTCCTGCCCGTCTTCGCACTGACCGGGCAGGAGGGCAAGCTCTTCCATCCGCTCGCGTTCACCAAGACCTTCGCCCTGGTGGGCACGGCCATCATCTCGATTACGCTCGTGCCCGCGCTCATCCCGCTGCTGATCCGCGGCCGACTCTCGAAGGAAGAGAACAACTGGATCATCCGCAGCTTCATCGCGATGTACCGCCCGGTCCTCAGCTACCTCCTGAAGCGGCCGAAGACGGTGATCTGGCTCTTTCTGATCCTGCTCGCGACCGGCTTCTATTTCTCGCGGCAACTGGGGCGGGAATTCATGCCGCCGCTCGACGAGGGCAGCATCCTCGACATGCCGGTCACCGCGCCCCGGGCGTCGGTCACCCAGGCGGCGGACGATCTGAAGGTCCGCGATGCCCTGCTCCGCGCCTTCCCGGAAGTCGAGTCGGTCGTCGGGAAGGCCGGCCGCGCCGACACACCGACCGACCCCTCGCCGCTCGACATGGTCGAGACCGTCGTGAACCTTTTCCCCCGCGAGTACTGGGTGAAGCGGGCGCTCCACCTCCGAGACGCCTTGGCCGAGGCGGACCGGGTGCTCGCCCGCCTGGAAGCGGCCGGCGTCGTCAAACCCTTCGACTCCGAGGGCGCCCGAAAGAACTTCCTCAGCCTCGTGGCCAGCGCGGCCCTCGAACGCTACGACACCCGGATGCGGGTGAACGTCATCCAGCGCCTCCTGACGTTCGAGGAGAAGCTGGGCGACGAGTCGGCCCGCTTCGTGGCCGGCCGCCTGCTCGACCACCTAGACAGGCTCAGCGGCTGGGATCGGCCGTTCACGGCGGACGAGCGCGCCGCCTTCGTGGACCGGCTGGCCGCGCGCGCCCACGTCCGCTTCCGCCGCGAAGTGCTCCTGAGCGACGTCGAGGACCTCCTCAACGCCGGCCTCCAGGCCATCCTCTCGGAGAAGCGGCTGAGGGCCGACCTCACCGACCCCCTGGCTCCGCTCCCGTCGCGCTTCGGAGCCTTCTTCCAGGCCATCCGGGAATCGCTGGGCGCCGAGGCCAAAGACTTCTACCAGCAGGCCGCCGACGCCCTCGAAGAGTTCCAGGCCGGCCGGCGCAGCGCCTGGACGCGCGAGACGAACGACGCGATCTTTTATCCGGCCATGCAAGCCTTCGAGGAGGCCCTCGTCGCGGAAATCCAGTCCAACGCGACCATGCAAGGGCTTTGGGACACCTCCGCCGCCGGGGCGCTCGGGTCGATCCCCGAGTGGGTCAGGCCCTTCGCCAGGGAATTCGGCTCCCGCGCCTTCCTCTGGCCCAAGGACAAGACGGGACTCCTGCGGGAAATGGACAGCTATGTCCGCATGGTCGGATGGGCGAACATCTGGACCCAGCCCATCATCAACCGCGTCGACATGCTCGCGACCGGGGTCCGCACCCAGATCGGCGTCCAGGTCTACGGACGGACGCTCGAGCACATCCAGGACGTCTCGAACCAGGTGGCGAACCTCCTGCGGGAGATCCCGGGCGCCGTCGATGTCGTGGCCGACCAGACGGTAGGCAAGGGCTACGTCGAGATCGTGATCGACCGCGTCCGCGCGGCGCGCTACGGCGTCAACGTCGCCGACATCCAGGACATCATCGAGGTGGCTCTCGGGGGCAAGGCCATCACGACGACAGTCGAGGGCCGCGCCCGCTTCCCCGTCCGCCTCCGCTACGCCCGCGACTACCGCGTCGACGAGGAATCCATCAAGCATATCCTCGTCCCCGCAGGCACCATGGCAGCGGCCCCTCCCGCGGGAGGCATGGCCGGCGGGGCCTCCTCCGGCGGCGGCATGGGCGGCGGCGCGTCCAGGGGCAGGTCCATGGCCGCGGCCCCCCGCGCCTCCGGCGGCCGCGAGTCCATCCCCTTCGTCTTCCTGGCCGACGTCGCGGAGGTCCGCGTCGTCGAAGGCCCCGTCATGATCAAGAGCGAGAACGGGCTGCTCCGCTCCTACGTCCAGCTCAACGTGCGCGACCGCGACATCATGGGCTTCGTCGAAGAGGCCCGGCGGACCGTCGCGCGGAAGCTGACCCTCCCCGAGGGCTCCTACCTGGGCTGGACGGGGCAGTTCGAGCACCAGGTCCGCGCCCGCAACACGCTCCGCATCGTCTTCCCGGCCGTCCTCATCCTGATCTTCCTCATCCTCTACGTGACGTACCACGACTTCACGCACGCCCTGCTCATGATGATGGCGGTCCCCGGCGCCCTGGCGGGCGGCGTCCTCTTCCAAACGCTCTTCGGCTACAACTTCAGCGTCGCCGTCTGGGTGGGCTACATTGCCTGCTTCGGCATGGCGACGGAGACGGGGATCATCATGCTCGTCTACCTCCGCGCCGCCATCGAGGAGCGCGGCGGCCTCGAGGGCATCGCCAGCCTCGAAGAGCTCGAACAGGCCGTCCTCAACGGCGCCGTCCATCGCCTGCGGCCCAAGCTGCTCACCGAGGGTACCGCCATCGTCGGCCTCGCCCCCATGCTCTGGGCCAAGGGCACCGGCGCCGAGGTCATGGCCCCGATGGCCGCCCCCGTCCTCGGCGGCCTCCTGATCGCCGACGAGGTCATCGACATCTTCCTCCCAGTCCTCTTCTACCAGGTCGAGGCCCGGCGCTGGCGGAAGATTCAGGCCAGAAAGGCCCGCGACGGCGCGGTCGCCGGGCCCGAAGCTCCTTTCGTGGAAAGGACCTTGGATTCGCTATCCTCTCCGTCGTAATCGTAATCTTAATCGTAATCGTAATCGATCCTCCTCTTTCCCCCCGAGCATCGAAAGCCGATTACGATTACGACAAGACCGTTAAGGGATTCAACATGAACGACACGACCCCCCAGAAGCCGGGCGTCTTCCGGCGAGTGCTCTTCTTCCTCAAGCTCCTCGAGATCCGCCTGCGCTTCGTCTTCGTCCTGGTCGTCACCGCCCTGGTGGTCGGCTACTGGGACTACATCCAGAACTACTACGAGCGATGGCAGCGCGCCCGCCACCCGGAACGCTACGCCGAGCTGGGCGGCGAGGGCAAGAAGGAGGGCGAATCCCCTTTCGAATACTTCTGCCCCATGCACCAGTTCGTCGTCCGCGACCATCCGGGCAGTTGCCCGATCTGCGGCATGGCGCTCTCCCAGCGGCGGAAAGGCGCGGCCGTCGAACTGCCGGCGGGGACGATCATGCGCGTCCAGGTCTCCCCGGAGCGCATCATGCAGGCCGGCGTCCAGATCGAGCCGGTCCAGTACCGCCTCCTCACGCGCGTGGTCCGCTCCTACGGGGCCGTCGAGCCGGCCGAGACGGGGCGCGCGGCCATCATCGCCCGCTTCCCCGGCCGCATCGAAGAGCTGATGGTCAACTCGGTCGGCATGGAGGTGAAAAAGGACCAGCCGCTGGTCCGCATCTACAGCCCGAAGTTCCTCGCCGCCTCCCGCGAGTTCCTCCAGGTCCTCGCCTCGGAGCGCGACATCGAGAAGGACCCCCAGGCCACCGCCGCCGACAAGCGCCGGGCCGCCGAGATCGCCGGCTACGCCCGCGAGCGCCTCGAGTTCGCCGGCTTCACCCGCGACCAGCTCGACTCCCTCGCCAAGACGGGCAAGGGCACCGAGTACGTCACCCTCAATTCCCCGCTCGCGGGAACCGTCCTCGAACGCAACGTCGTGCTCGGCGACCTGGTCGACGAGGGCACCGTCCTCTATTCCATCGCCGACCTCAGCACGCTCTGGGTCCAGGTCCAGATCATCGAGTCGGAGATCGCCGCCGTCAAGGCCGGCATGCCCGTCGAAGTCACCACCGTCGCCTACCCGAACAAGATCTTCTACGGGAACCTGGACTTCATTTACCCGACGGTCAACCCTGAGCTGCGGGCGGTCAAGGTCCGCGTCGTCGTCGCCAACAAGGAGAAGGAGCTGCGGCCGGGCATGTACGTCACCGCCGTCATCCGCTCACCCATCGGCCGCATGGAAGATGTCGCCGAAGCCCCCGAGCCCAAGGCCGAGCCCAAGAAGGCGCCCGCCAAGGCCCCGGTCACCCGCGAAGTCTACTGGTGCCCCATGCACCCCGAGGTCGTGCAGGACAAGCCCGGCGTCTGCGACAAGTGCGGCGGCATGCAGCTCATCAAGAAGACCGTCACCGAGGAGGCCGAGCCGCCGAACGCGCTCGCCAGCGCCACCGAGCGCTGGGCCGTCGGCTACTCCTGCGAGATGCACCCCGACGAGCTGTCCCTCAAGCCCGGCATCTGCACGATCTGCGACTGCGGGATGAAGCTCAAGAGAGTCCGTCTCGAGCGCGTCCTCGCCATCCCCGAGACCTCCGTCATCGACACCGGCACCCGCTACATCGTCTACGTCCAGTCCATGCCCGGCGTTTACGACGCCCACGAGGTGAAGCTCGGCCCGCGCGCCGGCGCCCACTATCCGGTCATCAGCGGACTCAACGCCGGCGACGTGATTGTCGCGCAAGGCTCCTTCCTCATCGACGCCGAGGCGCGGCTCAACCCCAGCACGGCCCAGGGCGCCGCCGCGCCCGCCGCCGAGCCAGCCAAGGAACCCGCCCCGCCGCCCAAGGAGCACGCCGCCCCTTCGCAGCCCGCCGAGCACCGCCATTAGCACGCCCCGAGGCCCCCAAGAACCAGATGGGACCGGTGGGACGCGTGGGACCTCTCTCTGGTCCCACGGTC
>Ga0315273_10008470_pt1 | contig 12974 bp, 11 predicted proteins | sample YL17G02_0_MG_FD_205753 | JGI IMG/M metagenome (GOLD analysis project Ga0315273, IMG submission 205753) | Sediment microbial communities from Yellowstone Lake, YNP, Wyoming, USA - YL17G02_0 | ecosystem: Environmental > Aquatic > Freshwater > Lake > Sediment | place: USA: Wyoming | collected...
GGGGCTGACCAATGGCGCGATGATCACGTGCGCTTGATCAGCAGCGACCTCGGGATGCTCGTCTAGGTACCTGGCAAAGCGGAATGCCAGATTGATCGGAGTAAGTTCATCGGGATGAACGCCGCCCAGGAGTAGCGTTGTTTCTTTTTTCGGGTCGCCGAATTCAGCATAAATGAGCGGGCGGCCGAGTTGGGAACGCAGGTCAGCCCGCCACTTGACGCGGCCGCAAGGCTCCTCTTGCCACTTGTACCTATGGTACTGGCTTTTGAGTTGCCCACAAAAGTCGCGTAACGCTTCAGCATGGCGTGCTTGATCGAGCAGCGAACCGAGAAAATTAGCGGGCGAAACGAAGGCCATTTGACTAAAGCCCTGTCCGAGCCCGATGTCACTCATGGTCATTTGGCTAAATGCAGTGCCGCTCACCCAGGCAGCCGCGCCTAAAACTAGCGGCCGGATTAAGTTTATGAGTCGGTTGGCCTGCAGCTCCATGTAGGTTCCTCGTGCGTTGGCACGGTTAAGACTGCGCGGCTTCACGCCGCTGTGTCGGTATCCACCAAACCGTGGGTAGGCTGGCCGCCGCTTAACGGCCTGGCGAAGTATTCGATGCCATCATGATCAAAACAGGGACCGCAATAAATGGCATATCCCAGGCAATCTCGCAAGTACCACCGGTTGTTACAGTTCGGACAACTATACACATACTTACCCTCGGCGGCGATGCGTGTGTGGATATGCACGTCAGTATCGATGATGAAGCCGGTCGCCGAAAACTCCGCCATTTTTTTGTAAAAGCGCCGGGTGTGGCCAGGATCGAGTAAGCAGTCGTAGAGCCAGAGGTGCGTCATCTCATGGAACAAAGTATAGGGCATTAGTCCGGAATCATTGGAAAAGTAGGCTTGATTGAGGCGGATTTTGTGTTCGAACAGATATGCTAATCCGACTTTTTGCCGCATTCGAGGTGTAAACTCGATCTCGATGCCATCTTGCAGCGAACCCTCAGGTTGCTGGCGAAAAAATGGCAGAAACTGATCATAGTAGCTATAGGCCAAACTACTAAGCTCAGCTAGAGAAAGCACTTTAGTCGGGGGGGTCCGGATGGCGTTTTGCATAGGCCCTACTGCTGTTCATAATAAATATTAATTGATTAACGATGCCGGGCCGCCAGGTGAGGCACTGCGGGTAGATGCGTATAAAATAGCTAGTTGGGTCATTGTAGCATGACGGAAAACGCTGAAAAAGCGGCTAAGTTTTTTTTAAAGTAAGGCTGGCAAATAGTGGCTCTGCTTCGTGAAAGCCGCACCATGTTTGCCGGTTTGCCGTGCCTAAAGGGCGCATATGCTGCGCAGCAAGGTCGGGAGCTTGCATGGCGAATTCGCGGCCTAGCGACGTAGTTGTCGTAACTTGGCCAAGACAACGGCGTTGCCTCAGGTGACTCAGGATCCCAAGAATGTCGGCGCTTTCGGCTAGCCACAGCACAGTTACTGTAAATGGTGCTCGGGCGATCATGGCCTCGATGAGCTCGCCGCTAGGCTTGGTGCCCGGGGGCACCTCGTAAATGGCGACTAAGGGGCGCCCAGGATATTCGGGCGGCAGGACCAGTGCGCCGGTGGCAGCCAGGCGCACGGCCTCAAAGTCCAAGCCAACCAGCTCCTGCCAAGGCAAAGGTGCAGCCCAGAACCTTTCGCAGGAAGCCGCGAGGTGGCTAGCAAGGCTCGTTGCCGTATGCTCTTGCTCACCCACTACCACGACTAAACGAGTCGCCATACAGCCGTTCTGCCCAAGGCTGAGCAAGTCTCGCGCCAGTTGTAGTCCTTGCCCCCCTAAGTCCACGTTGTCGACAAGGCTGACTCCAACCCGGCCGCCAAACCCTCGAACGGGTGTTTGCGCCTGCTGGTGCAGCAAGGCGATGGTCTCATCGCTCCCGTAGGCGAGTACCGCACCAAAAGACGCGGCGCCCTCGCGGGAGCTAAGACGCAGGCTGGGTGCGACTGCGGCCACCATTGCTTCGGGCAAGGCCTGAATGCGGGCGATAAAGGCCGTAAGTACATTGCCACCGGCTGCGAAGCGACGCGGCAGGCGTACGGTGACCTGGAGGCCAAGTAAATAGGCCAAGGCGAGGGGGTATAATCCAACGATCGAATGATTTGCGGGGAGGATAAACAGCCAGTCGCGGGCTAGCGGTTGGGTTCCTGCTGCCGTTAGCGCAGCATGGACCCATGCTGCAGCGGACGAAGGCAGTCCCTCGCTCAGATCTTGGAGGGCTGCTGCGGCCGCAGCCTCGGAGCCCAGCTCTTGTTGGAGCAGCCCTAGCGCATCAGGCCCCGTGGCGAAGTCTGTGATCATCTGAGCCAGAAAGGCGACTCTGGGCATGATCGAGCCTGGATTTGGGGCGATCTCCGCGCCGTGGACGGGGATGTTTCGATTGATGACTGGCGCTCGCATTAGTTCATCAACCTGCAGCGAGCAGCCCTTAAGCGGCTGGCTTGGCGCGCGGCCCAATAATTTAAACGATGTTCCATCAAGTTCGACCAGGTCTTCCGTGCGTAAGGGCCAAGGGGCGTCCAGGCGCAACGAATCGTCGACCACAAGCGCCCCACGACCTTGCGCCATCGTGCAACCAGGTGCCGTGAGCACGGCGACATTCACTTTGGCCTGGAAGCGAAATCTCCGGTCATTGAGCGCCAGCGTCATGCCGCGAGGCACAAAGTCGTAGGCTTGGCAGGCCAATTCGCACATGCCATATTCGCTGATGATCGCTGCTTCAGAGACACCGAAAGCAGCGGCGAGGTCGTGGTAAAGCTCGGCTCGACTGACCTCGCGGGACTTACCTTTGGTGCCCCCGGTTTCGACGATGATGCTGCCTGCAGGAAGCCGCCGTGCGTAACCCCCGTCCATGGCATTGAGGAAATGAAAGGCTGTGCCAAAGAGCCAAATTGGCTGCGTGTCATGCCGAGTGATCGCCTCGCCCAAGTCCTCATCGCTGCAGTAGCTAAGCGGCAGGACTTCGCCGATCCACGCCACCATCTGCGCCAGGCTGCTGTCTGGCCAGCCTTGAACGGTCGGAACTAAACTGAGGCCATGTGCAGGGGGGAGCGGGCTGACACCGTGCGGAAGCGGTAGCACCTGACCTAGGACTTCGAGGAAATGGGCGAGGCTCTGGGCCTTATAGGCAGCGAGTCCGGAACTTGAAAAGCGTGCATGCGACCTTGCAGCTCCGGAGGTTCCGCTTGAGCGAAAGCAGCGCGCCTCCGGTTCACTTCGGTATAAATCCCAGCCTTGCGGCAGCCGCCAGTGTTCTAGGGGCAGGTAATGACGGCCAGACCAAAGACCTTGGCGGACGATAGGCAGATGGTTTGCAAAACCGATGCTTGGTTGTGTGGGAAGTTTGTCCATGGGCTCTGGTGATTATAAGGCCTTGGTCGGCAAAGGACTTGGCCACGGATATGGAAGCAGGGTATAACATCTAGTCCGAAGCATTGCCCATTATATAAGCAGGCCCCTTAGCGCTTTGAACGCGGGGACTATATAGAATCGGACGATATCCTTTTATCAGGCGCAGGCATGAGCTCCGAGTACTTTGTAAGAACTAATCAGTTTGAAGGGCCCCTCGACCTTCTGCTGCACCTGATTCGGGTGCACGAAATCGACATCTTCGCCATTGACGTTCTGCGCCTGACCCAGGAATACCTGCAATTTCTTAGGCTTCTGAAGTTTGAAGACCTGCAGCAGGCCGGTGAGTTCGTCGAGATGGCGGCGACCTTGATCGAGATCAAGGCGCGTATGTTGTTGCCGTCGGACGAGAAGCAGGCTCCTGAGGACGGATTGGCCGACGATGATCCAGTCAAGTCGCTGCAGGAACGCCTGCTTCAATATGACATGTTTCGTAATGCTGCCGAGCATTTCAGCCAAATGCCCCAGATGGGCGTTGAGATCCAGCCCAATAACGAGTGGCAGCGTCTGCTGCCCCTTTATGAGCATATCGAGGCTCCGCTTAAAGGCGACGCCCCAACCTTGGTAGTGCTCTACGAGCAGCTTCTGCGTAGCTTGTCAGAGCGGCGCAAGGTCAAGCACACCGCAAAGCTGCACCGAATCACCGTCGAAGACACCATTGAGAAGCTCGGTAAGGAGATCGATCAAGCTCGCTTTGCGCTCTTCCAGGGTCTATATAACCGTCTGCAATCACGTGATGAACTCGTGGTCCACGTCATGGCGATGCTAGAGCTAGCGAAGAGTAGGCGCATGCAGGTTTATCAACAGGACCTGATGGGTCCGATCTGGATGTATCGGATGGACTGCGATGAATCGGTCCTTCCGCTTGGCCGCGGCCCTTCGCCGCAAGAGGCCTTGCATGATGAACCCAACCTGGTGGTTGTAACGGTAGCAGCCGAAGCAGCTACATAGCATTTGGAGTAAGGGGCAGCATGACGACTTCTGACACCGGCGTGTTACCGCCAGACGAATCAACCTATTTAGACGACACCGCAGTGCCGGACATAGCCGAGCCTGAGGTCGTCGATATGTCGGCTGAAGCCGCAGGCGAATTCGCCCATTACCAGGAATTAGATGAGGAACTTGCCGGCGATGCGGCGTCCCCGCCCAAGGCTCGTCTCGCTGCCGCGATGCAGCTCAATGCTAAGGTAGAGGCGGTGGTATTTGCAGCGCAAAAGCCGCTCAAGACCAGCGAAATTCATGGCATTATCGGCGACGAAGAGCTCACCGAGGCCCAGGTCCAAGCCAGCCTCGACGAGCTTGTTTCCTACTATCAGGAGCGTGATGGGGGCTTTCGCCTGCATTACCTGCGTCGGCTTGGCTACCAGTTTCAGACCACCGCATCGGCCGGTGCGATCATGGAACGGATGTTTGCTTCGCGCCCGCGCCCTATTAGCCGGGCGGCGTTGGAAACACTGTCCATCATTGCGTACCGCCAGCCGGTCACGCGCGCCGAGGTGGAGTTCATCCGCGGCGTCGATGCCGGCAGTATTTTCAAGACGTTGCTGGAACGGGAACTGATCCGCTGCGTCGGGCGTAAAGAAATTGTCGGTCGCCCCATGTTATTTGGCACCGCGGAGCAGTTCCTAACTGTCTTCAATCTAAGCAGCATTAAGGACCTGCCGCCGCTCGAGTCGTTCCAGCCGGCGCGAGAAATGGTGCAGGGAGCAATGTCTAGGATCACCGAGGGTAGCGAGGACGAGTTCATCGACGTCGAAGAATATATTGCGGATAGCACCCGCGGCGGGTATGAGGGTGACGATCGGGCGCTCACCGCCGAAGGCGATGTCGCCCAGGAAGAGCTTGCCGGCAACCCCGGGGAAGAGCATGGAACCAATACGGATTCAGAAGTGGCTATCACAGCTGGGCATAGCGTCCCGGCGGGAAGCCGAGACCTGGATCGGTGAAGGTAGGATTTCGGTCAACGGCCAAGTCGTTACCGAACTCGGACGCAAGATCGATCCCGAGCAGGACCAGGTCACCGTTAACGGTAAGTTGGTCGGCAGCAGCGTCCCACCTCGGGTCTACTGGCTGCTGAATAAACCTGACGAAGTATTGACGGCGCGCAATGATGAGTTTCAGCGCCAGACTATCTATGACCTACCCATGATCAGCAAGGTGCCATTCCTGGTCTCGCCGGTGGGTCGGCTTGATTACCGGACTGAAGGCCTGCTACTGCTCACGAATGACGGCGAGCTAGCCAGCCGACTAACCCATCCTCGTTATGAGATTCCGCGTCAATATCATGTCTTGATCATTGGCCGTCTATCGCATGAAGAAGAGCAGGCAATCGTGCATGGCGTGGAACTCGAAGACGGCAAGAGCGGTCGTGCCGAGGTACGCTATGCGCATGGCAAAAACCTAGGTGCCTCACGTGGCAGTTGGTATGCCGTCACCGTATTTGAAGGGCGTAACCGCTTGGTGCGGCGCTTATTCGAGCACTTTAACCACAAGGTGGTGCGGTTGATCCGCGTCGCCTACGGCGAAGTCCGGTTGCCTGAGGATCTGGAGCCAGGTGATTACCTGCAATTGACCTCAGCCCAGATTAAGTCTTTGAAGCACGCTACTGGTCTTTAATGACCTTATGGAGCCCCGATGAAGCTAGCAACCCTGTCCAGTAATGGCCGCGACGGCCGTTTGGTCGTAGTTAGCCGTGACCTTAAGACTTATGCTGAAGCCAGCGACATAGTCTCGACGCTGCAAGCAGCGCTCGATCGCTGGGATGAAGTCAAAGCGGCATTAGAGCGGCGCTATGCTGAGCTGGAACAGGGGCGCCGGGTCGCGGGCCCCTTCCTGGAAACCCAGGCATTAGCCCCCCTGCCGCGTGCCTATGAATGGGTGGACGGGTCTGCCTATATCAATCACGTCATCCTCGTCCGCAAGGCGCGCAATTCCGAACCGCCGGCTACGCTCCGCACGGATCCCCTGGTTTATCAAGGTGGCAGCAGCTATTTTTTGGCGGCGAGCGCGCCGATTCCGCTCGCTGACCCGGCTTGGGGACTCGACTTTGAATCCGAAGTCTGCGTCATCCTTGGAGATACCCCGCAGGGCACGAAGAAGGCCGATGCCGAGAAATATATACGCTTGGTCATGCTCGCTAACGACGTCTCACTGCGTAACCTGATTCCAGTTGAATTGGAAAAGGGCTTCGGCTTTTTTAATTCCAAACCCGCAACCGCTTTTTCACCGGTCGCGGTAACGCCCGACGAGTTGGGTCCGGCCTGGCATGAGGGCCGACTGCACTTGCCCCTGCGCACGGAATATAACGGGAGTCTGTTTGGTGATCCGCAGGCTGGTCCTGAGATGCATTTCTCCTTTCATGATTTGATTCAGCATATCTGCAAAACGCGGTCATTTATTGCGGGCACCATTCTTGGTAGCGGCACTGTATCCAATGAGGACCGTACCCGGGGCTCGTCGTGCCTGGCGGAAAAACGGATGATTGAGAAGATCGACTCCGGTACGATGGTGACTCCCTTTATGCAGGTCGGAGATCGGGTGCGCATTGTCATGCTCAACCAGCAAGGGCAAAGCATCTTCGGCCAGATCGACCAAAAGGTCGTGGCAGTAGCTGGATCTTAAATTGCCTCCTCGCGAGGCCAAAGCGAGGAACGATGCGCTTTTTATCGTTGGCTGCGGCTCTGAGTTTTCTGAGTTTAGTCCTGCTATCTCCTTGCCGTGCTCAGGCAGACACCTTTTTAGGTGAAGACACCGATACTAAGGCCAATAGCAAAGGCCCTGGCAATGACGAGGGCAACCCCAGCCCTGCCAGGAAGAAAAAGAAAAAGAAAGCTAAGCAAGCAGCCCCGAAGACGGATGACGAGGGAGCAGACTCCTTTCAAGAGGCGGCACCTGATGCGAGCAGCGATGACCGTGGCAGTCCGCTGGTTTTTTCCGGAGGAGTCGGCTCAGGAGCCGGCTTTATCAATGGCCAAATCACCATTGGTTATTATTTTAGCAAATATATAGGGATTGATACGTCCTACTACTACTACCGGTTCGATAGCCATGGTAATTCCGGCCAGCAGTACGGCCCTGAGGTTGACCTCGTGGTGCGCGCTGTCAATCCGACCATGGTGACGCCATATGTGGGTGTCGGTCCCGGCTATACCAAATGGCAGCGCACTGCTGCAGGCCAATCGTTTGACGCCCGCAGCTCTTGGACCGCCAATGAGTTCGTCGGGGTCGACGTGCGCCTGACCGCGCATTTTGGTATCGGCATTACTCGCAAGCAGCAAACTTATTTAAGCGATCCGCCGAAGAGCTTTGATGACCACAAGGCCCTAGAGGCAAAGGCGACATGGGCAACGAATATCGGGTTCAGGATGGTCTTCTAATGAGCCCAGCCGCCGCCGGACTGAGGCCGGGCGACGCCGCTGTTGGACATGCCATCAGACGGAACGTACATTCCTGAATTAATTTTGAGCCAGCCGTTTTCTTCCCAAGTGACCGGATGATCACCTTGCTCCAGGGTTGCCACTGGGCTGCCATTGGGGGCGCTTACAGCTTGAATGCCACCATCTTTAACGTAGCGCACGCGACCACCGCTGATTGGACTATTGGCTCCGACGGAAGCCGCAGCAGGTGCCGCAGCAGGTGCCGCAGCAGGTGCCGCAGCAGGTGCACTGGCCTGTTGAACATTCGCTGGGGGAGCCTCTGGAAACGCGGCATTTGCTGTAGCGTTTGCCAGGGGCGTATTGAGTGGCGGCGCTTCGGATGGAGCAGCGTTGGCGGGGGCATTGCCCGCTCCGTCGGCACCGAGCAAGTTGCCGTTGCCGTCAGTAGCAGCCGGATTAGCGGCCTGGCCGGTGGCGCTGTTAGCATCGGCACCGCCATGATCGTTTTTGCCTTCATCGTCATCAACGTAGTTTTCCTGGCCGTTACCTTCGTTAGCGTCATCGCCGCCAAGGTCGCCCTTATTGGTGTTATCAGACGTTTCTAGATTCTCGTCATCGCTGGCGGCTTCGGAGCATCCGTAGGTGCCGGCGGCAGACAGACAAACGCTCAGTAGGAAGGCCTTGAAGCCTAGGAAATGTGGTTTTTGACGTGGTTTGCTTGGCATGGCGAAAACTCCATGTTTCGCGCGGGTCGTTGCAATCGCTACCTCACCTTGTTTCGGTCGCGTAGGGCAATAACTTTAGCCATGAGTAGAACTTTTAGGAAAAAAACGTTCTGGAGATTTGGTCGAATAGCGACGACAGGTCGAGGCCTCTGGATTTTAGATGGGTTCGCGGTGTGTTTTATAAATCGAAGCCTGGGCGGTTGGCATGATCAGGATATGGTCGATGTTGACATGGGCTGGACGCGATGCGGCAAAGACCACGCAGTCGGCAATATCCGCCGCGCTTAGCGGCGTCATGCCCGAATAAACAGCCTTGGCTTTGGCCTCGCTCTGGAGGCGGACCAGGCTGAACTCCGTCTCAACCATCCCAGGGTCGATCTCGCTGATGCGAATGGCAGTACCGTTAAGCTCTAAGCGTAGTGCCCCGGTAATCGCTCGGACCGCATGCTTGGTTGCGGCATAAACAGCACCATTAGCGTAAGTGTGAAAGCTAGCAACAGATCCCATATTAACGATATGCCCCTGGCCTAACCGAAGCATGCCGGTGAGGAAGCGGCGGGTCACGCGCAGCAAGCCGTAAATGTTGGTGTCGATCATCGCTTGCCAGTCGGCATCTTCGCCGGTCGCCACAGGGCTTAGTCCAGCAGCAAGTCCAGCGTTGTTTAGCAGCAAGTCTACCTGGGTAAAACGGCCTTCAACGGCGGTGGCGAACGCCTCGATGGAGTCTGCGCAGCGCACGTCCAAGGCGAGGCATAACACCTCAGGTGCGCCAAGCCGCTGCAGGGAGCCACGCAGGTCCTCTAAGCGCTCTAGGCGCCGAGCGCCTAAGGCGAGAGCGTAGCCGGCACTGGCGAAGGCTTCAGCGCAGGCTTTGCCGATGCCGGCGCTGGCACCTGTGATAACAACAACTTTAGGCGAGGTCGCCATCGTTTAAGTGTCCTTGCGCGAGATCTGCACCGCACGGTCTGAGCCTTCGCCCACGGAGTTCGACTCATAGCCGGCATCGACGATCTTTTGGTGTTGCAGGCGACGGTAGAAACTATTGGTCGGCTTCAAGGTAATACTGCGCTGCTCGGGGCCTCCAAGCAGGGTGGTGATCGCGTGATCGACCTCGGCCAGGGCGATGACGGTCAAGCGTGCGGTTTGCTCTTCACCTTCGGGGTGAGCTGAGCGCGGTGGTCGGCCGCCCTCACGGCGCGGTGGTCGGCCGCCGTGCTCGGTCTTGGGCGCCCGATGGCTGTCGGTTGGACCTCGGCTGCCGGGAGCGTCGGACTCCTGGCGAACAGTGGTCGGGGGTTCTCGCTGTGTCCGCATAGGTGGCGCGTCGTTGCGGGGAGCCCGGTCTGGACGGCCGCCCCGGTCTGGTCGGCCGCCATCACGGCCACCATCACGGCCGCCATCACGGCCGCCCATGGTCCGCGGTAGCGGGGGAGGTGCAAAACGACCGACTGGAGGGCGGCTACCTGGTTCGAAGACTTCTTTGACTTCGGCCGCATGTGACCATTGTAGGTAACGCAGGATCAGGTGTTGGATTTTTGGGAAGGTTTCCTTAAGAGCTGCCTCGATGTCGACCCAGGCAGCAACTGGGCGCGAACCCTTGTCATACAATGGCAGCTTCTCGCTGGTTTTTTCTAAGTGGAGGCGGGCCACGTCACGGGCTAGCCCAACCACGGGCGGAACCACAGTGAGCAGGTGTTCGTGATCTAGCGCCTTGGCTTCGCTTAGCTCTGGGAATTGGTCGCGGTACCAAGCTAGGAGGCTGCGCAGCAAGGCGCTGAGCTGTGGGCCAGCCAATGCAGCTGCGGGGCCTTCATCGCCGACTCTGGGCAATAGCGGCCAGGCAATGTGCGGCTGGCTGTCGCCCACCGTCGACTTTTCCAGGCGCTCACGCTCCAGGCAGGAGTAGAGGAAGTAGTCGAGGGGCACCTCTTGCCCACGAGCTTGAAGGACGCGTTGTTTGGTAGTGATTGCTGTTGGGATATCGCTGTTGATTTGGTCTTCTTCCACGTGCTTTTCCGTCCGCTATCGTCAAACAATGATGGCTTTGACCCGTGTCTTAGCCGGAATATGTGAGCTCTTATGGAGTGAGCAGCTTATTGAGCCTACTTTCAGCTTTCAGCCTGAGGATACCCCCGCTGGTGTCGCCACTGGCTGAAATGATCATGAAAAACTAAACATGCGCCTCCAGCATGGTGCTTCGATGATCGCGGGCGCTGCGCAGCGCTCGAAGCGCCTGTGGTAGCAGATCGCTAAGGATACCCAGATGATCCGCCAGGGCCTTAGGCTGCCCTGGTAGAGCCAGGATTAACGTCCCGTCTTTGACCCAAGCACCGCAGCGACTGAGGTAAGCGCCTAAGGAATACTTCAAACTCTCGCGGCGCAATAGCTCCCCGATTCCCGGGATAGAGTAATCACACAGCTTATCCACAAGTTGTGGCGTAAAATCTTTGCTGCCTAGTCCGGTGCCGCCGGAGATGACCACCAGGTGCTGGCCTTTAGCCACAGCACTGGTTACCGCCACGGTCAGCGCTGATCTGTCATCAGCGACCAACACGATAGGTTCAACGACACAGGCATGGGCTGTCAGCCAACTGGAGGCCGCCGGACCGCAGGTATCAATATAGGTACCGTTGCTGGCACGCTCGGAACTGACGATCACGCTAGCCTTGGTGGCCTCGGATTGGGTCATGCCTCCCCTACCCTGTAGTCAGGCAATGGACGAGAATGAGAAAAATCAACCATGTGCACCCCGCGGCTAAACCGATCCCTCTGGTTTGGCTGGCCCTCGACGGTTCGAAAGGTAGCCATGTGGCCATTTTGGCCTGCGCTCAGATAGTACCGCTCCGGCGTTCTATCAATTAGCTGGCATACATTCAAGGCGGCAGCGCCAGGGAGCCTGAGATCGCCGCGCATTTCTTCAACGCAGGCCCGCTTGACTTCTTGCTGGACCGGTACACCAGCCTTGAATTACAGGCTTAATAGATTAAGGCCCTAATGTAGAAGGCGTAGTCTAAATCGCTCCGCAAGGGTCCAATCAGCCGACCGTTCAAATCCTCCGGGCCCTATAGTGATAGCTGTTACAGCATTGGGGCCAGCAGGCTTGCCGTGTTACCGCGCAGGGTCTCAAGGTAGCGCCGAAAGCGGCTGGTCTTCTGCTTGAGGGTGCGACAGGTCGAAAAATCCTCTAACAGCATCGTCGCGACCTGGTGGTTGAAGGCCTCGTCGTGCACGAGCACCATCATTTCAAAGTTAAGGAACATGGCGCGGTTGTCCATATTCATAGTGCCGATGGCCGCCAGGGTGTGGTCGACTAGGATCACCTTTTGGTGCATGAAGCCTTTGACATAAAGCAGTATTTTGATACCTCTGCTTTTCATATCTTTAGCATACGAAATCGACACCCACTGCATCAGCAGGCTGTCGGACTTTCGGGGAATCATTAGCCGCACATCGACACCGCGAAGGGCGGCGAGCTCCAAGGCATGTATGAGTGCCGAATCGGGCACCAAATAAGGCGTCGCGATCCATAGCCGCACCTTTGCTGCATTGATCATCTGAATGACGAAGAGCAGGCTGATTACGGTAGGGTCGGTTGGCCCGGTGGGAATCAGTTGCACCACTTTGCGCTCGGTCGATTTACCGGGATGTGGCGTCTGACAGCTGGCGGTCAAAGTCCGGCAAGTGTTGCTCGTAGCGCTCCGCAGCAACGTCAGGTCGATAAGGCCTTTGGTGGAAAAATACCAATCCTCGAGAAAGACATCTTCCAACTGTGCGATAAGCCCGCCGGTCAGTTGTACGTGGGTGTCACGCCAGTAGCGTTGGCGCAGTATCTTTGAGCGTTTGCCGGCATATTCCTCCCCGATATTGAGGCCCCCGGTAAAGGCGACCAGGCCATCAACCACGACCAGTTTGCGGTGGTTGCGAAAGTTCATCTGGAACACCCGCTTGAATCCGGAAATCGGCAAGAAACGCTCGGCCTTGACGCCGGCCCGGCGCAGATCGCGGATGTATTTACCCGACAACCAAAACGAACCCATGTCATCGTAGAGCATCAAGACGGTGATGCCTGCCTTGGCCCGTTCGCTTAGCAGCCGCTTTAATTCTAGGCCCATTCGGTCCGAGCGGACGATGTAGTACTGCACGATGATATAGTGTTTGGCCGAGCTAATCGCGGCGAAGATCGCAGCAAAGGTCGCATGGCCATCGACGAGCAATGCGACGTCGCCCGTCTGCGGCGCGAAGGCCGAGCCGAATTGGCAAAAAATCTGCTGAAAAGCCCGGTAGTTCGACTGTAGAACCGGCGCTAAATCGTCAGCTCTCGGTTCTGGTTCAAGCAACGGCGAAATCCCCGTAGCATCGACCTTCTGATGCCCGGCTCGGTGTCGTCGGACATAGCCACGGATGCGCGAGTCGCCAAGTAAAT
>Ga0315273_10008471_pt1 | contig 12974 bp, 10 predicted proteins | sample YL17G02_0_MG_FD_205753 | JGI IMG/M metagenome (GOLD analysis project Ga0315273, IMG submission 205753) | Sediment microbial communities from Yellowstone Lake, YNP, Wyoming, USA - YL17G02_0 | ecosystem: Environmental > Aquatic > Freshwater > Lake > Sediment | place: USA: Wyoming | collected...
CGGTCGCCCGGTGTCCAATTTCTCTGCTGAATTTTTATATACCACGCCGGGTGAATTGTCAAAAGGGGCCGGTGCGGCCTGTGCGGCAAATGGGAACCATGCCCGGGGGGATTCCGAACTGGCACCACGGGGTGCTGACGTGCCCGATAAAATATGCAAAGTGGAGGGCGGCGTTACCGGGCCCTTTTACGGCGACGCCTGCCAACTGGCCGCTCAGTGCATCGGCATTCTGGCCAACATCATTTACGTCGGGTTGATCGGCACCGTCCTGTTCAAGTAGATTTCCGGGCCGTTCGGATGCCGTCTCATGCCTGCCGCGGCTCAATCGAGGCGCAAGCGGCCTCGGTCCGCCCGGCTGCGCCAGATCAAATAAATGGCAGGGTAAATGATGAGTTCCAGGATGGTGGAAGTGATCACACCGCCCACCATCGGTGCGGCGATCCGTTTCATCACGTCGGCTCCAGTGCCATGGCTGAACATGATGGGCACCAGCCCCGCCAGGATCACGCTGACCGTCATGATTTTGGGACGGATGCGTTTGACCGCTCCGTGCATGATGCTTTCCCGGAGGTCTGCGTTGGTCTTGAGTCGGCCCTCGTTTTTCCACTGGGCATACGCCAGATCCAGGTAAAGGAGCATGACGACCCCGGTTTCCGCATCCAGTCCGGCCAATGCAATAATCCCCACCCATACGGCTATGCTCATGTTGTAATCGAGAAGGTAGAGGAACCAGAAGGAGCCCACCAGGGAGAACGGAACCGCCAGCAGGACGATAGCTGTCTTGATGATGGAATTCGTATTGAGGTAGATCAAAACAAAGATGATCAGCGCGGTTAGCGGGATCACCATCTTCAGCCGCTCGTGGGTCTTGATCAGGTACTCGTACTCGCCACTCCATTCCAGGCGGTACCCGGCCGGGAGCTTCAGACCGGCCGCTTTCTGCTTGGCCTCCTCCACGTAACCGCCCACGTCCCTTCCTGAAAAGTCAATATACACGTAGGAAGCGAGCAGCCCTTCTTCACTCTTGATCGCCGTGGGTCCTTTGAGAATTTTGATGTCCGTCAGCTGTCCCAATGGCACTTGGGCAGGTCCGGAGGCAGCTGACATGGACCCTGAAGGTTTAGGACTGCTGGCAGTTAACATTGCCGGAACCAAAACGCGCTTGAGTTTTTCGATATCGGTCCTCAACTCCCGGGCATAGCGCACGTTGACGGGATAGCGTTCGCGGCCTTCCACGGTCGTTGTCAGGTTCATTCCGCCGATGGCCGACTGGACCACTTCCAAAATGTCGTCCACGGTGAGGCCGTAACGTGCCGCTTCCTCCCGGTTCACCTGGAAGTCTAAAAAATAGCCTGTGGTGACGCGTTCGGCGTAAACACTGCGAGTTCCGGGTACATCTTTGATGAGCCGTTCCAGTTCCAGGCCGATTTTTTCAAGCTGGTCGAGGCCAGGCCCCAGAATCTTAATGCCCACCGGGGTGCGGATGCCCGTGGACAGCATGTCGGTGCGCGCCTTGATGGGCATGGTGAACGAGTTGGCGACGCCGGGTATGCTCACGGCATCGTTCATTTCGTCCTTGAGTTTTTCAACCGTCATCCCGGGACGCCATTCGGATTCCGGCTTGAGGTTGATGACGGTTTCAAACATCTCGAGCGGAGCCGGGTCCGTGGCCGTCTCCGCCCGTCCGGCCTTCCCGAACACCTGCGCCACCTCGGGGATCTTCTTCAGGAGCTTGTCCTGCATCTGCAAAAGCTCAGAGGCTACCGAGATGGAGGCGGCCGGCACCGTCACCGGCATGAAAAACAGGGTCCCCTCGTAAAGCGGCGGCATGAACTCGGAACCCAGCCGCATGAACGGGTAAACCGTGGCGGCCATGATGACGATCGCAAGGACGATCACCGTCTTGTGAAATCGCAGGGCAATCTTGGCGAAAGGCTCATAGAGCTTGTGCAGGACCAGACTGATGGGGTTGCGCTCCTCGGGCCGGATTTTCCCTCGTATGAACAAAGTCATCAATACGGGCGTCAGGGTGACGGCCAGAAGCGAAGCAAAGAGCATGGCGAAGGTCTTGGTGTAGGCCAGCGGTTTGAACAGCCGGCCGGCCTGGGCCTGGAGGGTGAAGACCGGCAGGAACCCGACCATGATCACCAAAAGCGCGAAGAAAAGGGACGGCCCGACCTCCTGGGCGGCCTCGATGATGACATCGATGCGGTTCTCTTTGCGACCGGTCGCTTCCCAGAGTTCCAGCTTCTTGTGGGCGTTTTCCACCATGATGATGGAGGCGTCCACCATCGCGCCGATGGCGATGGCGATGCCGCTCAAGCTCATGATGTTGGAGGTCACCCCCAGGTAGTACATACAGATAAAGGACATGATGATGGCAACCGGCAGCGTGAGGATGACCACCAGGGCGCTCGGCAGGTGGAAGAGGAAAATCAGACAAACAGCGCTTACGGCCACGGCCAGCTTGATGATTTCGTCTTTGAGCGTGTCGATGGAGCGGTTGATCAGGTCACTACGGTCGTAGGTGACGACGATCTCAACCCCCTTCGGGAGACTCGGCTGGACGCTGTTTTTGATCTTCTCTTTGACCCGGTCGATGACACTGAGAACGTTTTCGCCGAACCGCACCACGACGATGCCGGCCACCACCTCGCCCCGGCCGTCCAGATCGGCGAGTCCGCGTCGGATCTCCGGCCCGAACTGGACACGGGCGATGTCCCGAAGATAGATGGGGGTTCCGTTGCCGCCGGTGCCGACCGGGATGTCCTCCAGGTCCTTGAGGCTTTTGATGTAGCCCCGACCCCGCACCATGTATTCGACGCCCGACAATTCCAGCACACGGCCTTCCGCGTCCCGGTTGCTCTTCTTGATAACTTCGAGCACCTTCATCAACGAAATGTTGTAGGCAGCAAGGCGGTTGGGGTCGATGGTCACCTGATACTGCTTTACGAACCCACCGAGACTTGCCACCTGGGAGACGCCCGGGACACTCTCCAGGGCCAGCTTGACGTTGAAATCCTGGATGGAGCGCAGCTCGGCCAGATTGTGGCTGCCGGTCTCATCGACCAGGGCGTAGGAAAATCCCCAGCCGACACTCGTGGCATCCGGACCCAGCACCGGGTTCACATCGGCGGGGATCTTGTTTTTCACCGCCTGAAGGTATTCTAAAACCCGGCTGCGCGCCCAGTAAATGTCGGTTCCTTCCTCGAAGATGACGTAAATGAAGGAGCTGCCCAGAAATGAAAATCCGCGGACTACCTTGACTTTTGGGGCGGCCAGCAGAGTGGAGGAGATGGGGTAGGTGATCTGGTCTTCCACCAGATCCGGGCTGCGGCCGGGCCATTCGGTGTAAATGATCACCTGACTATCGCTCAGGTCCGGAATGGCATCCAGAGGCGTGTTGATCAGTGCCCAATATCCCCACGCGGATAGAAAGAACACCATCAGGGAAATGATGAATTTGTTGCGCGCACTGTATTCGATAATCCTGGCAATCATTGGAGAACCCTTTTTGTTTCCGGAGACCGAAAACGGACAGGGGGAGCAGAAAATAGTTGAGCGATCTGGATCAGGGCTGGTGCAACGGGGCGACCCCCCGCAACTGGGCCTCAGAATCGATCAGGAAGTTTGCGGATGACGCTACCCGGTCCCCTTCCTTCAATCCCTGAAGAACTTCTACCATTTTGTCGGCCCGCAGCCCGGTCACCACCTCGCGCGGTTCAAAATAGCCTTCGCCCTTATCTACATAGACAATTTTGCGCGTCCCGGTATCGATTACGGCCTCATCGGGGACTGCCAGCCGTTTGCCCAGGTCGATGGTGATTTCGATGTTGGCGAACATCTGGGGCATAAGATTTCCGCCGGGATTGGGCATGATTAGCCGCACACGCGCCGTCCGCGATTCGCCGGAGAGTGCCGGATATATGTAGTCGATTTTGGAGGCAACCTCTTTACCTGGTAAATAGCTTAGCCGGACACGAGCCGTTTGTCCCAGGCGGATAAGCGGTAGTTCATACTCGTAGACGTCGGCAATGACCCATACCGTCGAGAGGTCGGCCAGGTCGAAGAGTTTTTCCCCGGGCATGATGCGCATGCCCTGTACCACCATCTTTTGGATCACGTATCCGCTGATCGGGCTGAAAAGGGTTAGGGTCCGGATAGGCTTACCGCTCGCCTCGATGGTCTTGATCTGGTTCTCGGCGATGTCCCAGAGCCTCAGCCGCTGCCGGGCTGCCTCCACAATGGCGTCCCGGTCCCCGGCCAGCATCGAGTTCCAGGATGAGGCGACGCCGGGGTCTTTATGCCACCGCAGCAGGTTGAGGAACTCCTGCTGGGTGGCGAAAAGCTCCGGACTGTAAATTTCAGCCAGAGGCTCGCCTTTGCGCACGAATTTGCCCGTGTAGTCGGCATAGAGCTTCTCGACCCAGCCTTCATATTTGGTGGTGATCGCGACCAGCTTTTTTTCGTCATATTCCACACGGCCAACTGTCCGGATGGTCCTCGTGATGTTTTGCCCCATAACCGCCACCACTTTAACCCCGATCATCTGCTGTTTTTCGGGAGGTATTTCAACGGTAGGAACCTCTTTGGGGGTTGATTCAACCGATGCGGTTGCGGGCTGTGCCGGTGCTGGTGATCCGCTGCCATGCCCGGCATGTTCGGAGGCGGCGAGCGCTTCCGCCGGACGCAATGCCGAAACGGGTGGGAAGAATTGGCCTGGCCCAGATACCAGCAAATAAAAGAGTGCCCCCACCATTATCATCGATCCGACGGCGATGAGTGATTTGCGTGCTTTCATGTTTCCTCCTCTGGCCCGATCCGTGTCCTCTGGAGATTGCAGCGTCTATCCCGCCGGTCGACAAATGCTGGTTTTTCAAGAACCATTGCCGGCAGCGCCGACAAGAGCTTCGTGCCGGGCGATGGCCTTTTCTCGTTCAGTAAGCTGGACCCAGTAAAGGAGTTCGCTGTCCAGAAAAGATTTGAGCGTGGAAATCACCGTGATGGCTTCCACCTTGCCGCTGGTATATCCGGCCAAGGATAACTCATAATCTTGATAATTTTTGGGAATAAGGGCCTTCTGGTATAGCCCCATCAGGTGCTCGGCGGTTTTGATCATGGTGTAATTGTCACGCATGGCCGACGACACCATCAGCCGGGTGGCCGCAAGTTCATGCTTGGCCTCCGAAAGAGAGGCCAACGCCTCATGGACCCCTTCATCCTGTTTAGTCTTAAAAAAAATGGGAACGTTGATAGTTGCCGTGAGGCTCCACATGTCCGGAAATTCTTGCGAATTCCGGCTGAAGTACGTGCCGCCGAAGGTCACGTCGGGAAAATACTCTTTTCTCGCCATCGAAACCTTGGCCTCGGCCGCCTTGACCATTTGCTCTTTGGCCTTGATCTCGGGGGAATGCCCGAAGGCCATCTGAGTGAGCTCCTCCAGACTGGAGGCGAACGGCTTTAAGCTTGGTTCGGCTGGCCTTTCCAGAGGAGAGTTCGCGTCCCGGCCAACCGTGGTATTGAGCATGGCTTCTATAGACTGAATTTTTTGTTTCTGCATGCTCTCTTTCTCCAGGAGCATGTATTTTTCCGTCTGAGCCATCAGAATCTCTTGCTGTTGCCCCATGCCGGAGGCATACCGGGCCAGAGCGGCGTCCTCGACCCGCGAGAACAGGGCTGACTTGTCCCTGAGAATGTCAATGGACTTGTAGGCGAACGCCAGATCATAATAGAGAGTCTTGACCTTTTCGACTACCTTGAAACGCACCGTATCAGTTGAAGATGAAAGGCTTTCCGCCTCTCGGGCGGTCATTTCGCCTTTCAGTGATAGTTTTCCGGGAAAAGGGATCATTTGGGAGACTGAAAACATCCACTGGGAGTCGGAGGAATCGCCGTAGGTGTACCCGCTGAAGCCATCGTTCTGATAGCCAGTCATGAGCATGGGGTCCGGCAGGCTTGACACCTGAGGCACGCGGTGCTTGGCAGCCTTGGCCCGCGACTGTGTGGCCAGGATCTCTGGACTGTTCTGGAGAGCCTCATCGACTAACTCCTGCAGGCTAAGGTCCCCGGCAGCAGCTAAAGAAGACTGGAAGAGGAAAAGTGTCGCCACCGCCACGCCAACAATGGATGAAAAACTCCAAGCCCCGAGGTTTTTTCCCGACCGTGTTACGAGTATTATTTTGCGACCCACGGCGTTCCTCCTCTCAACTGTGATTACTTGACGTCCACGTTAAACTTAACCGGCGTGGTCTTGCCCGCCCGGGTTATCTTCACCTCGACGTTCCATGAACCGGACATGGAGAATTTCAAGGCGGCCTGGTAGCTGTCTCCCTTTAGCACGGCATCGGTCTTGTAGTTTGCTGGTGCCATGCCTGACATGGGCGGCATGGTGTAATTTACTGCAACCTTCGCATCCGTGACGGTTTTGCCGTCAGCGTCCTTGATAGCCAGTTCCATCAGGTTGTCGCCTGCCACGGGCGGATTCTTGTCTATTTTTATGTCCAGTGTATAGTCACCAACTTTTTTTTGAAGCTCGTAATTTTTGGCCAATGCCATTCCTGCCGTCAAGCACAAAACAAGAGATATGATTAGCGCTTTTTTCATGATATTCCTCCTGATAAGTTTGGATTTAAGAGCAATTTAACACAGAGTTTAATTTTTTCAATAAAAAACCGGCACGCCGAAGGATCATCTTGTTAGCGCACCGGTTGTCTTTTCTTATAGGCACTGTTTTTATTGAGGGCCTATGGAGCCCTGGGGACCATTCTCCATATTAGAACCCTGATGCCCAGTTCCCATTCCATGTCCTGCCATCCCTGAACCTGGCGCCATTCCTTGACCCATGCCAGCTCCCGTACCAGCACCCTGGCCGGAGCCCATACCTGTCCCCGCGCCCTGACCGGAACCCATGCCTGCCCCTGCACCCTGACCGGAGTCCATGCCTACCCCCGCGCCCTGGCCAGAACCCATACCTGTCCCTGCACCCTGACCGGAGCCCATGCCTGCGCCTGCACCCATCCCGGCGCCCATACCCGAACCTGTGCCTGAACCTGAACCTGTGCCCGCTCCTGCGCCAGAACCAGATCCCATGCCACCCGTTCCTCCCCCCATACCTCCGCCGCCTCCCATTCCGCCACCTGCTGCGAAGGATACAGCAGTGAGAGCGAAGACTCCTGCAAAAACCAGTGCCAGCAAAGCCAACGTTACACCGTTCCACTTCATCTTGAATGTCTCCACGTTTCATGTCCTCCTGAGGGGTTAGAATTGTTTGGTACTTCAACATGCCCTTGAGCAAAGCCTATGCCACATAGATAATCACCAATTGGGATTTTGCGGTAGATTTCGGATTAACCAGTCAGATCAAAGCCTAATGGCCATGGGATCAGCAAGGAGACAATGCAGCACGTCTGAAAATGCTGATTTCTAATTTTTGATGGAGCTGGATAGTTATTAGGCAGGTGGGGTTAGAAAAAGCACCGCACTTTCAACAGGCACTCATGCATTTATGAGCTCAATTGTGCTTATTATCGCGGTAAGTTGCTGACATCAGGTACGTACTCAAGGTTATCTCAGATCCCGAGTAGGCTTTATTATGCCGGTGCGCAAAATTTACGCGGTTTTAACAAAACGTTCAAAACTACGAAAAATTTTCGCACTTGCAGGCCGCCATCATTTCCAGAGGCTGTAGCGGCAATTTGACTGAACAATTTGTTTGATTACGTATTAAGCTACAAAATGTCTTCTTAATTCTTTGGAGGTGCTTGAAGATGCGTGATTGAGAGCAAATTTAAATCGGCCAGCTCAAACCCGGTTGCTTGAACATATTGATTGGCACACAAGTTGCGTTGATCAAAATCAAGCGATCTGCACTCTGGCAACGATAGCGTGCAGGTTTTTCCTTCTTGTTTTTTTCCAGGAGGCTATCATGAAAAAGATAATTTACGGTATCGCCATAGCCGTTGCTTCCACCCTTTCTCTGGCAGGATGCTCCACAATTCCAATAATACCGTCAACTGATCCTCATTCGCACGTGGTCCCCTATGCGGTGTCGCTTGGAGAGCGCCATTTCCACGCGGCGATGGAGTACAACCCCAGTCAAGGCGAGATTGCAATTCGTTTCTTTGACGCGAATGAAAAACCCTATCGAACCTTCAAAGCCGCGAGAGCAAGGGCGGTTTTGATTGTGGATGGAGAGCCTGAAAGGGAGCTTTATTTCAGCAATGCGATAGACGGACGTCGTACCTTTTCCAGTAGCCGTTATCACACTTTTAATCCTACCTATACGAATCACATTGATGCACAGAACGATTTCTTTAAGAATTTGTCAGCGTTCAAACTAAAATCGTGGCTGCCTGTGGATGGAATCGTTTACGAGGCAACTTTTGTGTATCCAAAAAAAGAGGATCAATCCGGACCAACATCCATGCTTTGAAAACATCAGAGGTTAAACACAAAGCGGCAAGAATTATTCGTAACAGTCAAAAATCATAATAAATACTTTCATCGAGAGTCGTTACAGCCGTGACCATTCTTGGGGCCTTTTCGCGCGGCACGAAAGGAGCTATCCGATGAAAACTGACCGCCACCCAATCGAACCCGGTGCCGAAAGAAGACAGGAGCGGCGATTCACTGCAAGTTGGCCAGTCGAGTTTTCCCTTTTTGGCACGGGAAATAGCCCCGGGCAGTCTGCTGTCGCCATTGACTTAAGCCGGGAAGGCTTGTGTTTGAAGGCCGATAGGCCCCTGAAGACGGGCATGAATCTGTGCATTCGAATCCAGGAATTAAGTTGTGGAGCCAACTGCAAAGAGGAAACATGGTTTGCACGAATGCTGTCTGTCTCTGAGGTGAAATGGTGCCGGCAAATCAAAGATCAAAAGCATACTTGGTATCTGGCAGGCATCAAGCACCTTATGGGCGATTATTAACTTTTCATTAATGGTCATGTGACGAGGCTGAAGAAGGTTGCAGGGAGTAAAACCGTTTTTCCCACACGATTCGACCAGACCGGGCATCTTTCAGTTTGAGCTCAAGTCTGTCTCGGGATTCAAGCCGCAGCAATTCAGCATCCAGAATCGCGCGCACTTGCTGATCTTCATCCGTTAAACCTGCGGCGGCTGCTTGTTCCTGGCTGGGTTCGGTGAGAACCAGCTGCCCGGAAGCAGCTATCTGATTCACGATAACTTCTCTAAATTTTGCCTCTGGGAATGCGCGCCCGTCTGTTTCAATGCGTCCGAGCTCGATCAAGTTGTAGCTGCCCCGGTTGAGGGCCAGTTCCGAAACCGCCTCTTTGATCATTTGCTCTTGTTCTTGCTTTTCTGAGTGCGAGGTCTTCAACATACCGGGGGCCATCATGGCCGGCATCATCAACATACACCCGGTCAATACCGCCAATGACATCGCCAAAAAGACACGCACGACAAGGTGTTTCGAAATCGGTTTCATCCTACTTCTTCCTCCATGGGTGGTAAATCTGCTGTTAGAGCACTGCAACAACAATGCCGTTGTCGCTTTTTGACGGTTTCGAATCCCGAGCTGTATATACACAGCTCGCGGGCAAAGGAGCTATTACAGCATTCGGCCGAAAGCCTATAACCTGCATCCTCCGCTTCGATCGCTGTTGTCCGAGTCACGTATTGCGGCATGGTCGTTGCTTAACATGCTGTGGTCTATCGCAACTTCAAGCGATGAACGGAACGATCCATGACGTTGCTTGCTGCTATCCGATATTTTGCCGTGTCACACATTGGGCTCAGACGTTTTCGAAACGAGGACTCATATGCTATAGTCGATTTTGGAGCATCCAAACCTCCCTCCGATAGGAGAGGAGTTTTATTTGTGATAGCCGATGGGATGGGAGGACATGCATGCGGGGATCTGGCCAGTAAAATGGCCTGCCAAGGATTGACGACAATTTTTGATGATTGTACAGCCGACTTTGAATCCAAGCAGTACGCACAACGGCTTGAGGAACTCATTTTTTCAGTCGATTCCCGGCTCAGGCAACATGCCATCACACATCCCGATTGTACGGACATGGGAACTACGTTATCAGCCTTATTGATTAGCGGAAATTCCGTAATCACAGCCCATGTAGGCGATAGCCGCATATATCGCCTGCGCGGAGATCACCTGACGCAGCTTACCACCGATCATAGCTTCGTTCAGGAAATGATTGATGAAGGCGAGTTGACGCCTGAAGCTGCAATCAATCACCCTCTTCGCAGTGTGCTCACACGAGCGGTAGGCACGCAGGAGCCACTGGAGGAGGTCGAAATCCGTATCGTGGATGCTGCGATAGGGGATCGCTTCCTGCTGTCCTCGGATGGGCTCCACGACATGGTTTCATTCAAAGAAATTGCAAGGACGCTAAAGAACGAAATAGATCCGCAACAATCCGCAGAACAACTGTTGAATGCGGCTTTGCGCAATGGCGGTAGGGATAATGTCACCACTATTTCAATTCATTTGTCCTCACCTGAGCCGAATGAGAAATGAATCATGAAAAGATGATTACAACGGACCAAAAATTCTGTTTAGCACCGGGGACGACTCTCGGTAAAAATTACCAGATCATCAAACTGATCGGAAAGGGTGGAATGGGCTCGGTATATTTGGCCTTTGACACCCGGCTTGATCTGCAGGTGGCTATCAAAGTGATATCCCCTGAATTTTCTCAGACAATGGAGGTGTCCGAGCTTGATGGTGTTTTAAAGCGTTTTGAATCGGAAGCAAAAATCGCAGCCAAAATCGATCACCCCAATGTCATCAGGATATTTGGTTTCAGTCGGGAAAGCGTTGAGATCGACAATCATCGTTATGATATCGATTATCTGGTGATGGAGTTGGTTTCCGGCCGGACGCTGCGCAACACCATGGATGTGAGCGGGTTTGAACATGAAGAGGAGATAAAAAGTTGGATCGACAAGTACTTGATTCCGATACTGGATGGTCTGCAGAAAGTACATGAGTGCGGCATTATTCACCGCGATATAAAGCCCGAAAATTTTCTAATGAAAGAAGATGTACCGAAGTTGGCAGATTTTGGGTTATCCATGGGCTTCAACCTGCCCTCCGTGACGGGGTCAGTTGCGGATATATTCGGCACGTTGACCTACATGGCCCCGGAACAGTTCTATAATTTCAGCATGGCCCGCGAGACCGCGGATATCTATTCCATCGGCAAGATCCTATTTGAAGTCGTTGAGGGAAAAATCTCAGAGAAAGCCAAACCTTTCCTGCAAGCAAAACTTTCAAACCCTGAAACTGGGTATCTCAAGGCTTTGAACAGCGTGATTATGACAGCAACAGCTGTGAATCCAACTCAGAGATTTAATTCAGTACACGAGTTCAAAGAAAAGCTATTACAATTGACCTATTGCGAAGGCGCAAATTTGTCCCCTGCTTCTGCAAGACAGGCATTTTTTTCGAAAAAAAAACTGATATGGTCGATTGTGCTAACATTTACATTAATGGCGGGTTTACTGGTGGGCCAGCTTCAAAAGGGTTTTCAACCTGCAATTCAACCGCCCGTAATGCAAATCCAAGAACAACAGAAGTTGGAGAAATTGGGGAGCGTAAAGTACATTCCTCAGTCAAGTGATTCGATACAAACTATTCGGGCAAAAGATAAATCCATACTTCACTTTATTCCCCCCACTGAGTTAGAATTAGTTGATAAGAATCTTCTCGGCCAAGCCACTATTTCGGTAAATCCCTTTTATTTATCTGAAACCCCCATTACAAACCAACAATATGTCGCATTCTTAAACGAAAACATGAACAGAGTTAAGGTGGTGGATAGCGATGTTTATCTTGACGAGCTCTTGGTGCTGAAAATCAGTGAAAGAATCCGAAATTATAAACCCATCACATTTGAAGACGGGCGTTTCACAATCAAAGATCCGATGCATTCAGCCTGCGCAGTTTTAGTTGTTACCGGAATGGGCGCTGAAGCATACGCAAAATATTATAATTTGAGGCTGCCTTTAGCGCAGGAATGGGTTTCTGTGAAGATCACCAGCAAAGACAATAGTGCGGTGCTGAAACAACCTATCCCTGTTATCAACTATGAACAGGATCAGAATGGCCTTAGAGGTATCGATCATGTTGCCGAGTGGGGCAAAATAAATGAAAATGAATTTGGTATATTTGGACACCCGGCTTCAAGCATGCTCGAAAACAGTTTTGTCCTGCAAATGGACCCTTCGAAATCTTTTCCGGATACAAGTTTCCGGGTAGCTATGGACGTGAGTTAAGAAAATAAATGCCATGAAATTTCTGCGAACGAAAAAGCTGTATCTACCCGCACTGACCATTATTGCCGTGGTGCTGATTCTGTTGGTTCTTATCAGTATATCAACCTATCGCAATCTGGATCGCGAAGAGAAGTCCGCCATGCTTTTTTTGCACAGCCAGGGGCTCTCTCTTCTGCGAGCCTTGGAGGCCGGAGCCCGTACCGGGATGATGATGTCGATTTGGGAGGAAGATTCGGTAGGGCAACTCATTCGCGAGACGGCCAAAGACGATAGCGTCGCCTATTTGTATATGATGGACGGTAATGGAAAACTCCTTCATCATTATGGCCGCTACATGGAGACCGTAAGTGTAGAAGTCAACCAGGTTCCGGCCGACCGAAATCAGGTCATCAGCCGAATTCTAAAACTTGAAGACGGCACCTCAGTCTATGAGCTAAGCAAGCGCTTTTCGCCATTGACGACTCCACTTGAAATTGCCAGTCGACGTGAACTTAAGCGATCGCACACGCTTGACGACGACATCATTGTTTTGGGCTTAATCATGGGAAACTTTGATGAAATTAGGCGATTAGATTTTCACCACGCCATGATCATGGCTGCCATCCTCGTTATCACTGGCTCCGGAGCTTTGTTTTTTATCGTGGTAACCCAAAATTATTATGTGGTGAATCGTACTTTAAAACAAACCCAGGACTACTCCAGGATAGTCTTTACAAATAT